>Ga0116228_10006553_pt1 | contig 10404 bp, 7 predicted proteins | sample S1TSphfallax_2_FD_89694 | JGI IMG/M metagenome (GOLD analysis project Ga0116228, IMG submission 89694) | Host-associated microbial communities from peat moss isolated from Minnesota, USA - S1T2_Fc - Sphagnum fallax MG | ecosystem: Host-associated > Plants > Peat moss > Unclassified | place: USA... | reverse complement strand
TTGCCTGCTTGAAGCACTTCTTCTCAACTTTTTGACTCCACAAGAACTAAAATCTTGCACACATTTAGGTTCTCTTACTTGCAGCCCTGTCTCAAGATGTCACAAACACCCACTTGATGCAGATTGTCAGTGCTATCAAAGCATGAGATCAAAGAAGAACTCTTTCATATGGGAAGTAAAAGGCTAGTTCATGGAACCAAATGAAGGGCAATCCTCAATCTCTAAATGAAACCTTGGTGTTTGCAAGTGGGCTCAAGAGATGGCCACCTCAATCTAATAAACAAACTTCAGCCTATTTTTATCCTTGCATATCTACACATTAAACGCCACTAAAAATTAATTTGAACACATGTGACTCCTAGAATCTATTACAAAATTGCAATGGTCAAATAATGCTTCACAACCTCCACATCAAAGGTCTTGAAAGCTAACAACTAACTCCAAGATATTTGAAAATGCGGATTGTGTATATGATCAACACCTTATTACATTCAGATTTTTCATAGCACTACAATTAAACCTCCCCAATGTCCCCAAGTTGTCTAGAAAATACATCACCAAAACAACCAAAGAATTTGAGACTTCGAAATTATTGCTTTTGGTGCTAAAATGAAAGAGAATATCCACATTGTGTATAATCTCCAGGAAAAAAGAAAACCCTAGGGCAAATAGATTGATGTTAAAATGACAGCTCAACTGAATGACCATACATATGTCACAAACTACTTATCATATAAAATAATGATTAAAGTTTGCACCACAATAAGATCGTGCTTACTAACACAATAATCCTCACAATGTAACCATTAAGGTTAAGCATTGTTGCCCACAATTTACGTGATCAATTGACCATCTACAATTTATATAAATCTCAAGAGAAAACCTTTCACAAGAAGAAACAAACTTCTCTTTACTATGGGTAAGAGTAGTTGGTCATACCACAAAAAGGGAGGTTGAAAGAACAAGAACGAAACACTTGAGATGAATGTGTGTGTAAGCTTCTTACAATTTGATAGGTCCAAGCTTTGCAAATGTGGCCCCACTAGATGTAAATCTTCAAGCTAGAGAAACAATTGAAATAACTCAGCCTTTCTATGTTTGGTGGACAAAATAGAGGGTATGGAAGCAAACATTATTTGTAGTATATGAAAACATCCTTGTTATGTTGCAAAACCAAGATTAACTTCTCCTCAAAAGGAAAATCCTAAATGGAACATGAGAATGTGTCAACGTACATGACCAACTTGTTACAGTCCATTGCTTGTCACTAGAATGCATCGAAAGAAATTCATAGAAAATAGAGAAGACCTCAATGCACCTCATAGCAATGCCTGCAACCACCATGAGATGATATGTTCTAAAGGTATCACATGCACGCCTAAACACAATTGTCGTTTTTCTCACATTAATTCATGATTTTTCTTTTGGAAATCATATGGGTAAAAAGAAAAATCCTGAAACCTATTTCTCCCACTGATCATGGAGGTCCTCCTTTTCCCTTTCTTGTTCTACAACAACCCAAGCACATTTCCATTACCAAAAATTGCAAGCCTTTAAGTTGCAAAAAGAATGGTAGATATGTTTATGTTCATCACTTTTCACTTGAACTACAGGTAGTCCAAAAATGATTCAAAAACAAAACAAAAGTAGAAGAAGGTTTAACGTTTAAGGTTATTTCTACCAACCAAAGTTTGTAAGTGAACATAATTGGTGAAAAGCACACAGCATAGCAAGGGAGAGGAAAGGAAGACTTCAACCACCTTCTTACACTCACATGCATCCATGACCACCTTCAACATCTAAAAGTATGGTTTCAGCAGAGTATGGTTTCAGCCTACATTACATATCCATAATCCCCGCCCCCCCCCCAAACTTACTTTAATATAAGTAGAGAGACACGAAGATTGCTTACTCCTTGCTAGTTAGAATATCCAATTAACAACACAACATGTTCGTTGGATACCTTAACCAAAACCAAGAAAGGTGTGAGAACCCCACTCTATGAAAAGTAATAGTGATTATTGTTTGGATCTTCAAATCAATGGTCATGATTCAACCAAGTCTTCCATTTGTAGAACATGAGGCATCAAGAGATGTGTTTTTAAGACACATGAGTTCCAAGAATTTGTGTTCATTTAAACTAATTAGCTAAATGTCTAGGATTCTTTTTTTTCATTAAATTTGACTCCAAAAATATAATATCTAACATGCCCTACAATGGGTACTCAAAGTTGAAAAAAATAAAATAAAATAATGTTCCTTATTCAAATGGCCTTTATAAGGCTACTTTTCTTGATTGTCAATTTCCCACCAAATTTTCAATAGCATGTGTTTACATGGTTAATGTTCCCTTTCCCTAGGCTAATGTCTTGGGCATCTTTAAAAAAGAACTAAAATTAAATAAGCTTTTTAAAGGTTCCTATATTTTCCTAGCCAAAAAATGACTTTCTTGAAATATTTGGTTGAGGAACTATGTGAGAACATCAATACTTCTCCAAATGTTGATTATTATGCATCATTAAAATATTCATAAAATACATTATGTAAGAATATTAAAAAATCAACAAAATGATAAAAGACCAAATCAGGAATTGGTCATGAATCTCCATGAAATTAAAGGTGTGATGTTCCTAGTGGTACCACCCAAATGTACTTACACCCCAACAAGCTCAAGAATGTTTTTTCCACGTGCCATGTTGGGAGTAAAAATTGTTCCAAGAATATTATTTATATTACAAGGTCAATTGAACTATTCAGTGCCCTCAAGAGTTCTTGACGAATGATGAAGCTTTCTTTAGACCTCTTGAAAACTCTTGGTGTGAATAGCCTATCAATAGACTAATGAAAGACGAAACCCTTATTCAAGAATGCCTTCTTGAGCACCAACGAACTTAAGAATGCTCTTAGGTGCTCAAGAAAGAAATTGATGTGCCATCAATATTGTTGCAAACCTTCCAAAAGTGGCGCTTTAGGAAAGGACATTGATAAAAAATCAAAAATGCTTGCTGGATATCTTGAGCTCTTTTAAGTTCTTGAAAACATTTGACAAGTGTGAGAGTTTCCTATATACCTCCCCCAAGGTCTTTAATGTTCAATGGAACACTCAATGTTCCATTAAGCATTCTGCCAACCTTCCTAAGCACCACGATTAGAACTAGAACCATTCCAAGAAGACTTTTTCTACTACTAGGTCTATTTAGCTCTCGAATGCTTTCAAGAGCTTTTGATGAATGATGAAGCATTCTATAGACCTCCTAGAAACTTTGGGTGTGTATAGTTTATCAAGAAACTTAAAAAAGACAAAACCTTTACTAAAGAATGTTATCTGGTGGATTAACGAGTTTAACAATGTTCTTAAGTGCTTAAGAAAGTATTTGATGTGCTTTTATCTTGTTGCAACCTACTCTAAGCTTTCACTCCATGAAAACAATTTGAAAAAAATGCAAATTGCTACTCTAGACCTACTCAAAAGCTCACGATGGGAGATAAACCTTTGTAGAAAAACTCTAGATATTTCGAACATTCTTGAGCTCTCAAGTGCTCAAAAATGCTCGATGTGTAACACCATTTCAAAAACCCTTCAAACTACATAAAACAAAACAAAAACTTACTCAAGTATGTCCTTGAGTTCTCAAGACCTCATAGCAGACCTTCGTATGTAGCCACATTATGAGAAGATCAAAGAAACCCTAAAAAGAAAAGAAATTTGGAGTGCTCCCAAAAGGACTTAAGTTTTAAACTCAAAAAACAAGGTGAAAAGCAAATGAATTCAAGTATAGGAAAATGTTTTACCTCTTGGCTTGTGGTTGTTTGTGATGGAAAAACCTCATCTTGCAAATGAACAAATTTCACCTCTTACAAGTTTGCCTTAAAATGATGCCCTAAAAGCTTCAATGTTTTGGAAGAAACTTGAAAAACACAAGAATTGACCTTACCTCCTTGTATATTTCTTCTTGATGGGGGAAATTAAGGTTCCTCTTCCCAATTCTTACCATCTCTTTCCTCCTCTTGCATTACTTTGATTTTGTCCACATAAAAAATCACTTTCACCTTCTTTAAGGAATGGGTTTTACCACTTTGTCGTCCCTTTTCTGACATTTGTAAACTCAAAGTAGATATCATAGCCAAATAGTTCGATGTAAAGTCGTTTATTTTATACTTTGATACCAATTTACCCACTATTAATTTCAAATTACTATTACCTATTTGTATATCAAGCTTCATAATTATGACCTTTCATTTAAACAAATATTTCAACTCTTCATTTAATTCATCAAACTTGTAATAAATTCAATGGGGATGTGATCATTCTTGTTTTTTTCTTATATCTGTCATTGTAATAAATTTTATTTTTGGCAAGATCTTCTATCCATATGCTATTATTTCATTTTTGCTCTAGTTATTAATGTTGTAACTAACACCTTTATTGGAGTGGAATTATATGACGAATCCATTTTGTAATATTCTCATATTTTCACATCTAGTGTCAAAATTATTTTTGATCCTTCCTATGCAACCTACACATTAGTACTAGCCACATGATTCTACATCTCCCCAAGGTTTGTTGCCCTTCTCTCTTCAACTGTATTGCGATATTTTACATCATAAAGCATTTTTTAATTGTTTAACCCAGTTCATTTTTTTAGAATGTTGGTCTTGATTTAAATGTCTTGCTTTAAAGTCCTTGATGTAAATAATTATTCGGTCTCTGTTGACTCATATTTCCTATTGAACTTTAAAATAATTGTACTTTACTTGAAGATGAATTGAGACTATATCCATATTTTTTCCTTGTCCTTATTGTCCTAAATTTACCCCTCGTTCTCATCTATTATTAGGGTATTTTCAATATACCCCTCTTTGTTTCATAGAATAATTAAAAAATAATGGGTCTAAAAAGTACATTAGATGTTAGTTCAATTCCTATGAGTTCTTGCTGCCACTGAGCATTCTTGATTTTAATTGATGTAATGGAATGGCTAAACATGTAAAAAAAGGACTACTATAACATTCTTGGAACGTATTCATAATAATAAAAATTGTTTATCCTTTTTACAATTGTTGCAAAATTACCTGAACATTTCTTGTAGAAGTTATGTTCTGGCCTCTCTAATTGTTACACAATTACCTAATAATTTAATGGAAAATCACCAATGTATTTGGATGGTGAATTAATTTTCTTATTCAGGCTTTCAAAATGTTCCTTAAGGTAAATATCGTCAAATTTTAAGATCCCAATGGTGATTGTCATAACCCAATCAGATCTTTAAAAATGTGGGAATTATATCATAAAGTAGATAATTATTTCGTTAAGCAATCAGTACTGACATCTTATTGGTTCTTGAACATTATCATACCTCAATCATTAACTAAATTGGTTAAATGTGCATTTATGAGAACTTTCATTCCAACCTATTCGTTAATCTTATTTGTCGTTTTTCAATAATTGTTTTTTTCCATTTTTGTTTTGTTGAAATTGTTCATAGTGCAGGGGTCATATTAATAAACCTTATGTTGTGATAATATCCATATGTTTTTTTTATTCGTGCAACGCTACGCACTAGCAGTGACTTTTTATCATGTAGAAGAAAAGACACATGTCGATGGATAGGGAAACAACATGAGATAACAATAAAATGGAGGTAGTTTTCAAGAAAGATAAGAAGTAAAAAAGTTACGAAGAGAGGGAAATATTTATTAAGAAAAAAATGTAGTAGATAGGCTTGAAAATGAGGCAATTATTTCTAGAATTGTTTTTGGAATGGTCTATGGACAATCTTACAAAGGATTCCAAAAATCCCACACATAGTAGTTTTGATTAATCATCACTAGAATTTACTTTTTCACCTTCTTCCTTTTTCCTTGCTTCTTCATGTGACATTCTTCAACATGTTTTGTGTTCGTTGTGGTGAATTGAATTGTTGTTATGTAGTTTAAGAAATTTTGTTGTCATCTTCTTAGTTTTGTGGTCTTTTACTTTTCTTTTTGACAATTTGTAGTTTGTGATTAGAAATGGCAACATTTTATGTTGAAGGCAAGGTTGATCTTACAATCTTAATTGATGATTATGGGAACATAAGAGTCACAGAAAAATGTTTATTGTATATGTTTTGAGTTTTCAATGTGGTTCTATTCATGTCTCTAGAGATGATGCTTACGATCATACTAGTGTTGTCAAAAATTCAATATATCATGAGTTTGTTTCAAATCTTAATGGGGTCCATTGGGACGTCAAAGTAGGGAGGTATATGATTGTTGGTAACAACTTGATACAATTTTCTCAAGGCACAATCTTCACCCCAAGGATAGCTGCACCTATGGTGAATGTGGCTCCAAGGCTTTTGTTGTGAAGCAAAAAATGCCAATTTCATCTTTACATTTCCCTTCATCAACCTTTATTGATTTCAACGATTCTTTTGATGAGGATGTCTACCTACCTGTGAATTCTGATGTGAATGTTTTTGGCTCATTTTCGGCTCTGGTTTCAGATATGTTGGACTAGTGATTTTGCCCAAATTCCCCTACCTAGCCAATTTACACTAGGATTTTTTGTATGTACAATTATTTGCAAGTTTTGTGTTGTAAGTCCTTTTTGTGTGAATACTTACCCCTATCGAATGTCCTATGTTATCCACAAACTTCAATCCCTTTCGAGAGTTGGGATTCACCTTGGCACACATGTGCACCCTATTGTAGAAGGTATGTGCAAGGAGGCTTTGGAAGAAATCAAGGTTTTGGTAGAAGGTCAGGTTTCTCGTACCCCTGATGCCAAAATCTTTGCAATCACCTTGAATGCAAATAAAACATTTTTGGCACATCATTTGTTCAATGAGAACGGCAAAGGACTCATGGAAATTCTTCAAGGTGAGAAACTTGACAAGGTGATGGACAAGTTCCAACCCTTCTATTCTCCCAACATTCAAAACCTTGTTGTAACCTTTAAGCATAATGTTGGTACTCAAGGCCCTATGGATAACATACTTTTCCTTAAATCGAAAAGTCCTTATGACTACATCCAAGATAGTTGTTTCCTTGGACAGATGGCTGGGCAAAAACTTTTTCTTTTTAAAATGTTGCTCTATGGGCTAGCAAGCAAGGCTAATTTGGTGAGGTGCATGCAACTTGGTGGTGATTTGTAAAAAATTTGGTTGATGTTTGAACATGTTAAACGTGTCCAAAAATGGACGACCATGGCTTGTCATGGTTATGACCCCATGTACTACAAAGTGTTCACCATTGCAATTTGCAACATGCAATTTGAATCCATAGAAGTTTAGTGTGTCATGTGGACAAAAACTAAACCAAGTGATGCTTAGGTTTGGTCTTATAAACCCCAATTTCAAAGGGTTCATGGTAGATAATGCACAAGCCAATTAGAATGTTGTCTATATTGTGTACAATTTTTGAGATGCCTTTATGAAGATGTTTCAGAAGGAATGAACTTACTTTTTCCATTGGAATCATTCATTTGATACACACACAAAATAGTCGATTACACTGGAATTACAAGAAAGACACGAGGCCTTGTGTTTTGAATATAAAAACACAACATCTTTAGAAGAAACATATGTTCAATATGCAACAATTTGGTCTTAGTGGTATTTTTTTGGGGCTACAACCAAAAGTGCAATTCACGAGCTCAATAATTGGTTGGATTTCTAGCATTTCCGTGTTAGACAATGGGGGGGCTTCATGCTAGACATGTCAGACACCTTGATTTTTTTTATGAATTCTTTGTGAAGTTCTTTAATCCATTTTATGATTCCAATATATGATTTTTCTTCCTTCGAAAATGCTTACAGAAGGTCAGCCTAAATGAGCTCGTTGACATGTCAACTTGTAACCTTTTTAAAATAGTCCATAATATTTGGTTACAACACTCTGGGAAAACTACCCAATGCCTTTTCATTGTGACTTTTGATGATTATGTTAGGGAGTTTAAACAAAGTGCATCTTACAAGGTATATTTGAATGGTGGAAGATGTGGAAAAGGTCCTAAAAGGGATGAATTGAAACTGCAACGAGCAAGCCAATCTAGTGACCGTTGCAAATGGCTAATACTGTTGCTAAATACACCAGTGGGTCCTCCTTTGTTAATAGGATATTTCATTTGGAAGGTCGAGAAGTTTTTGGATCCACAAAACGAAGGGTTAACATAGCCCTAGGGTTAGAGGGCGATTCACACAAGCATGATCATGTGAATTTCTTTTGACCAAAAGATAACGCAACCTCAAGTGGGATTGTTAAGGATGAGCCTTTTGTTTTGACTTTCCAAGGATTGAAGGTTCAAGAACGTGTGTGCAAGGATGGTGTTTGGAAAAATGAAAGGTGCCCACCATCATCACATACTCATTGTTTTGTAATTCAAAGAAACTCCATGAAACATTGCAACACCATAATCATAGCCAAAAAAACAGTTTGTGGCACACCTATTCCTTGCTACAATGGTTTGTGGTTTGATTTGAAAGGGTCTGCATTAATATGTCACAAGTTCTAGTTTTGTGCAAATGATTTGACTTGTTGTGTTGGAAGAACTTGAAGGAAGCATTGTGTCAATAGGCCATTTGTCCCATCAATGTGGCCAATGCGAGTTGGGACCAACTTAATTCAATTTGAGGTGACAACTTTGGAAGAGGCGAGATTTGTCATGTGTGAAGCGCGCAAATATGCTCTTTGAACCTTATTTGCAAATGAAAGTACAACTCCTCATAACTGACCTCCAAATATTGAAGCTTGGCCAAAAATTCGCAACAATAAACCTATTCGGCAAGTAACAACATTCACGATTGTAACGAAGTAGACAAATAGGTGGGAGGTTGGACGAACTTTGAAGGCCATTATTTTTCCACCTATTGAAGTTCCTCCACCGAAGTATGGACAAATTTACATCATCAGTTGTAATCCACCTCCTAGCACAAAGTAGTATGAGGTGACAATTGGAAATTTCCCTAATTGCAATTGTGTTGATTTCATACAAATGATGGCAAGTTCTTTGGGTAGTAGGAAGAAGTGGGTGCATTGCAAAAATCTCTATTTCATCCTACAAAATGTGATGTATTGTGGCCAAACAAAACCTTTCATTCATTTCCCGGCATGGAGTTGGAATGAAGTGTAGCACCTAACAAGTCATGCTAGGGTGATAATTCTAGAATAATTGAAGTGTTGTTGTTGAGTTGTACAACATGGGATAAAAGGATTTTCACTTAATGCATTTGGAAGTAGTTAATAGATATGAAATACTTATATGTGGTGCAAGATTTTCTGGCATTTTTTGAAACATAGATAATGAATTTAAAATTGTTTTCATTTTTGCAAATCCACTAGGCATTGGTTTTTGTTTTTGTAGATTAGCCTAAATGGTTTGATTACATTCTTCTTTTACCAAAGAAGATCATGTTTATCTTTGTCATGTGTTGTGCCACTTGTCTCTTGTTAAAAAATGAAAATATGCATATTTTGTAATTCATTGACAAAATATAACTTGAACGTTTTGAATGTCTTGTCCAAATATTATTTTTTACATGACATTCAACCTTCTAAGGAACACTAGTATATTATTCAATAAACTTTAAAGAATGAACAAGTCATGGTTTTAGGGATAATTGTTTACCAAAAAAAAATTCATTTGGGAAGTTTCGTTGAACATGTTTTCTTCATGATGAATTTCATCCCTTATTTTTCATCCATTTTGATTTCATCCATGTCCATGTGGAAAAATATTATGCCATGTCATTTTAGATTTTAGCTTACATGAACATGTTGTCCTTGTCATCAAAATATTTTAAAAAAGATTCTATCATGCTCATATGCTCATGCTCACACGCTTACAAGATAACGTCGTTGTTGGGAATGGACCATCAACAAATTAAACACATTTTTAAGAAACACATAGACAAGTTAAATCATTTCAAAACTCAAGTGTTATAATCGAAACAAATGATTTGACATAAACAATTGTGACATTATGATCTTTGTAAAACATTAAAATGCATTCAAGTTCAATTGTAATGCTATCATTGAATACTTGAATCACATTCTCTCCAACTTTCATCATGTATGTAAAAATCCAACATATGTTTATAGTGAAAATGGAAGACAATGTTAAATAGACCTTAACAATTTCAAATATGAGCAAGGTACAATAATGTTGGAAAACATAAAACACTTACTTGTTTTGCATATTACCTTTTGCTATGATGATGTAAACTTGAAATTAAATTCTATATAATTATTTAGTGAAATATAATGTGTGACTAGTAAGTTAGAGTTTCAAAGGAAATAACAAGGAGATTGTCTATAAGGAATTCCAAACTAAACAAAATTTAAGTAAATGTGTTTTTGATAATGTGATAAACTACATTGTGGGGAATTTGCATGGCATGATGTATATAGAGAAGATCAAAG
>Ga0116228_10006552_pt1 | contig 10404 bp, 4 predicted proteins | sample S1TSphfallax_2_FD_89694 | JGI IMG/M metagenome (GOLD analysis project Ga0116228, IMG submission 89694) | Host-associated microbial communities from peat moss isolated from Minnesota, USA - S1T2_Fc - Sphagnum fallax MG | ecosystem: Host-associated > Plants > Peat moss > Unclassified | place: USA... | reverse complement strand
TTGGCATCCATAATGTTGATGCCCATGTATCTTCCATAACATTCACTTTATCAAGTTCTTGTACCTCAATATCATATGTGCACAATTTGTTGATCTTTCTTTCACAAATTGAATTTCAATGCTTTAAATTTGCCTCCCATATGGAGAAGTTTCCACCATGTTCAAAAGAAGGAATTTTACCACATGCAAGAACAATTGTTGTTGTAATCATGCAATTTGAACACATACAACATGGAAACACAAATTAAAAAACAAGAATCCCATTAACTCAAACTTTGGTTTGTCTTTTGATGACAAAGTTGTTGAAAACTTCAAATGTTGAATAAAGTTTATTTCACCTGTAATAAATATTGCACCCTATTCTTACACAAATATTTTCACGTCAATATCATGCATTCTAATTAATAGGTTACAAATTGTAAATATTATGAATGTGTAACATATCAACAAAATTAACCTTGTGTTGTATCTTGCATGAAATATTCAATGGCTAATAACAACATAATTTTCACCACTACAATTCATGGTTTCTTACGGTAGTCAAACTCATTGTTTTGTTCACTTTGATTAATGAACATGTCCATTTTGGCTATAAGCTTGAGATCTAGGAAACATGTGTATTTTTTGACTAGTGAACTTAACTAAAATAATTTATTTGATTATTTATTAGATTGAAAATATAATTGAGTTGAACAAAAAAATTGATCACCTCGATCAAAGTGGCCTATGTTTGTAATCAAGTGGACATTTAATCAATTTCAGAAAAACAAAATGATATGTTTTGTCAAAGTGACCAATGGTTTGTAGTCAAATTAGACATCCTATGTTAGTTAATAGGCCAAGTTAGCTAACTAGTACTTTGGCTAGGTAAATAACCTAGGTTTACCTACATAGGCCTACCTAGCTACTTAATTTTTACCTAGGTTAAAGAAGTAAACTTAAATAGGTAAGTAATTTAGGCCTATTTACTTACATAGGCCTACCTACCTAGCTACTACCTAGGCTAAGTAGGTAGCCTAAACTTACTTACTTTATGTTTAGGTCTACTTACCTATTAGCTAGGTTAGGTAAGTAATCTAGGACTATGTACCTACCTACTACTTACGTTAAATAGATAACCTAGGTCTACTTACATATTTATTTAACTTAGGTTAGGTAAGTAAATAAGTGTCATAGACATTTCATTCATATGGATGTTCATCCATGAATCGTAGTTAATCTTAGTTCACTTTTAATTAACTCCTAGTTCATTTTTAATTATACCAATACATTTATAATTGATTCATAATTAACTTATAACTTTCACATTTAGTTAAGTCTTGATTAATTCGTAATTCACTTATAATTTAAAAAAAAATTAAGAAGCTTCCAAGGTTGATGGGCACATGGAAACCTCCATGGAATGTTCCTTGAATTGAGTCCTCAAAAAGTATAAATAGAAATAAGACCTCTAGTACCTTTAGTTTGTTTAACATCAAATTGAGGTACAATTTTGTTTCATAACCTTGTTCTACTCCTTTTTTGTTTACCTTTTCATGTTTTATCATAACAAAAAATTGTTTACAGTTTTGTTTGCACATTTCATGTTCTTGTTTTGAATTTCTTGTGATTTAGTTTTAGTTTTTATATTTTGTGTTTAAATTTAGATTTAGATTTGTCTTTTCATTGTTCATCATTCATCTTCATATTTTCATGCCCGTGACAATAGGTAGCTTAAACTTACATACCTACTTAACTATTATCTAGGTTAATTAGGTAAACCAAGTAGGTGGGTAGTTTAGGCCTATCTACTACCTAAGCTAAGTAGGTAGCCTAGGTATACTTGTATACTTATTTGGTTACTATCTAGGTTAGGTAGGTGAATAGGTAGCTTATGTTTATTTATTTACAAGTAAGGTTACATACCTACCTAGCTATTACCTAGGTTTACTTACTCATTTATTTAAATTTAGCTAGGTTCATTTACCTACATAGGCCTAAGTCTATTAAGGTCTATGTATTTTAAACCTAGGTCTACTTACATAACTATGTACCCATGCCTACGTACTTACTTATGTATGTAACTCCAACCTACTCACTAATTATCTAACCTTTTTACTTACCTACATAAATAAACATGTGAAATATAAAACTTCACAATAGTTGTTACCTTTTAGTGATGCAATCCATTGGTATAGATTTGGTTTATTGTTGAGGTGATAGTTCAATTCCTTATACTTGTGATTCATGTGCATGCTTAAAGTAGTAAGGTAACTAAATAGGCTAAACTAACATAATTAGATAGGCTAAATTAGGTTAAGTTAACATCTACCTACCTACTCGCCTTTTTATGACTTAAACCTATCTACTATCTACCTACCTAAGTTTTTTCGTAATAATTCAAGAAAAAGATTTAAATTTAGGTCCATTATTTGCCAGTCAAAAAATCATCCTAATCATAATGATGGGTTCAAATTAATAGTGTGATTTTTTTAATGTGCATCATTTTGGGTATTTTATGATTGGATTTTCTAGTTAAAAAATAATTTAAAAAAATATTCTTGTTGGTATTTATTTCCACCATAATTTAAAATATATTGTTTCCAACAACTAAAATTGAAAAAGATGCAAGTTTCGCATGCAAATGTCAAATATAGTGTTTTTTTGTATTCAAAGTACTTCTGCAAATGAAATCATGATGAATAATAAATTACTTTTAATATAAATTAGTATTCACCCTTGGGTCATCAAACAATTGGTCAAATGTTTTACTATAGAAAAATGTTATAGGCCTTCTATCATTTATCACCTCTTTTCTTTCTTGATTTTCATGATTAGATCCGACTTGCCATATACGTTACCGAGTGATGAGTGGCCAAGCTTTTCTTTTCCCCGTAAAAAAAAAAAAACCTTCTAAAGTGTCCAATTCCTCTACAACTTTAATTTGCGCATGGTTGATAGATTATGTTTTCCAATATACAAACTTCAAGTTTTAGTTGAAGGTCAAATTTATGTACAAATTTAAAAGTAGTTTGGCATATAAACATTTGATATATATTCATGTTAATGTACATGTAATTTGCATGGAATAATTTTTTTTTCTCATTTACTTGAATTCTATGATTTTTTTACAGATTAAAAAAGTTTGCATATTTTTCAATGCATGGAGAAGATAACAATGCCTTGTAATAACTTGGCACACTAGTAACTTTGAAGTTGCATAATATGTACATATTCCAAGAAGACTTTTCATTTTAGACTATTGCAAGTAGTTTTTAATATGCTTAAGTTGGAGACTGTTTTTTTTTTTTCTTGAACTATTTAAAAGTTTGTCCACCATACCTACAATCGTAATAAAATGCCAAACTTAGACTCAAACAAAAATTTACACACATCCTTCCATGAAAACAATAAGAATCAATTCAACTAGAATCAACAAAATTAAACACCACCATACAAATTATGGATCCAAAATTCAATTGATGGTCTTCAAATGCATATATTCTTAATTGATTTCAATCAAGATTATTTATTAACAAAAATTCGAAATATAACAAAAATACTTAATTATCACCACACACCAATAATTGGAGACCTTTGAATGCAAGCTTTGGTGTGAAAGAATGCATAAAGTAGGCTTAATTGAAAATGACATTAATAATGGTGGTAAGCAACATTGTAGGAGTTTGTATTTGTTGCCTTTAAAGTTTGTCAAGGAGGTCCCATTTCTCCCAATTTGGTTGGGAATTTGTCTCAAACTAGGCAATGATGTATTGAATTCCAATCTTCTAACAATCTAACCAACTCAACATTTCCATCAATCATTGTCTTTGTCAACCTTCTATGATTAGCTCACCGAATGGATAGTCTTGTGAATGCTTTTCATTTAATCTCATTTTTAGTTGTTATAGTGCATTCTTCCAAATTATTCCAAAATTGATGATCCCTTTCTTGGCCAAATGTTACTTGAAAGTTCATATCAAATTTAGTCTTGTTTAAAGTTTGTGCTCGCAAACTATTCACAATTGCTTGGGCTTCTTGAAACACTTGCAAATGGTCCTCATGTTTACATTCATTTTGTTCAATATACCATGCCACTCCTTTTGCACTATACACATTGTTGTGGGGGTTGGAAGTAGTACATTGGGATAAAGGTGTGGAAGATTTTGTTGGTAGAAGATGGTGTGTTGATCCTTGTTTTGAATGTTTAATAACATTTAGAAATGGTTCATCATTCACTATAAGAAAATTGTGTTTTTGCAACTAGTCATTTTGCAACTATGTGCAACTAGTTGTCATTTGCAACTAAATTAGTCATGTTTCAAACTACAAAATTGGCATTGTATATTAATTGTTCTATATGGTTGTGTGCAACTAACATGCAACTATTAATGTATAAAATGGACACGTGTCATAAAAATATTTAGTATAACAATTTTTTTAAGATATAATAATATTATATATACCTTAAACTAGGTAATATGAAGCTAGTTTAATTAAGCTAATACACCTATAGCTAAATACAGGTTATAATAGTTAATTTACTTTATTAAAAATTATATAGTTACACTAATGATTATACTGTAATTAATTAACCCATTTGACAATTAGCTACTACTTACAAATGATAATGAAAAAAAATTATTACTTTTTCATAAGGATTTAAATTAAATTGTAATAATTTATTATAATAATTTTATAATTTGATAATAATATAATATTTATTATTTATTATACATATTACTATTAATATTATTCAATATATTTAAATTAATTTGAATATATTGAACAACAACAATAATAATAATAATATCTACCTATCAAATCACATGTCCAAATTTTATTGTTCATAAATTTAACATGTGCCATAAATTATATGGTCATCAAAATAGTTGCACGTGTAATTAGAAAGATGCAACTAAGTATAGATGTAGAAATGTATAGCTGTATTGTATAAATTGTACAGTCATATCGTATATTTAATTCAAATATTATCCAATGCAACTACATGTCAACTGTAACTTGTCCAAGGTAATTGCAAGGAATTTTGATTGCATGTGACAATTGAAAAAATTCAATTTTCTTTAAATGATTGTCCCTAAAATCATTTTTTTTCATTAGGAAACAATTCCAAGGGTCTTGGACTACTTCATGTAGCATTTGAGCTTATTTTGGGCACTTATACTTGGTGACAAAGGTCCCAAACTTGTAGAAATTATCTAGAAGAACCTTTTGATATACTAGAAATAATAATCCATGGAGTTGTTAATGTAAGGCTAAGGGGTCTAAACAAGTTGTTGGTCTTATGTGGAAAATATTTTAAAATCAAAATGACCAATAGAAGATGAATCAAATGCAATAACTGAACTATCATCAAAAGATTTTTGAACAATTTTGGAAATGGTGATAAATTATTTGATGGCCCAAAGTTTTGGTTGGATATTTGTGTGTTCCCTTCTTGAACATTGTCAACAAATGTTTTTTTGATGGGTAGCATTATTTCAAGTTGATTTTGTGCATATGAAACAAAATTTTCAATGTCCCATTTCTTTATTTGGTTGATATGTTCAAAGATGTAAATTCAAGGTAGATTCACATTTTAAGAAATAAAATTAGTCCATATGGCTTTTGATTTCAAAACAAAAAGAGATTCCATGTTTTCCCACTTGTGCTTTCTTTGCATTTTGATATGAATGTAAATTGATATCAACAAAAATAACCATCACATTTTAAGCTTAAATTAAAAACCACAAAACATAAAATGTGAATTAGTTAAAATATTGATAATTTGTAATAACATGTTGGGAAGAATTGTTGACTTTGTAGAATCGTGCATCAACATGAACTAATCTAGGTATGTTGAAATTTTGAACCACCTTATTTGTAACAACATGTTGTCTTGTGCCTTGTTGAAATTCATTCATGTCATAACTACCTTCCCCAAGTGTTTTTCCTGGAACATGCACTTCCAAAGGAAAAACCATGACATTTTTCACAATTTTTTTCAATGTTCCTCCATCTCCTTGAAAAGTTTCCAATTATAAAGGTGTGTGGAATTCCCCCTTCATGCCACCTTTAGACTTATGAAAATGTTAAGGCTGTTTTAAAACCTATTGGTCAATTTGATCAAAATTCCCAAAAAAGACATTGGTTGAAACCACAAAATTGAAGTTGTAGTTCCTCCTTGTTCCCCTAGCATTGGATTTTGATTTCTTTCTTGATGTCTAGTACTTTTAATCTTTGAGCAACATTTATTTTCTTAAGTATTGAAGGTGTGGTGGCTCAATGACTTAAATCTACTAGTAATTTTCTCCCATCGGAGTTGAATAAACCTCTTTGCATCAATAGGAAATCCCCTTGCTTCACATGCACCCTTGCCTTCGCTTTCCTACATTTATTATAGTGAGTTGCTAAAACTTGATGCCATGTTTATGCACTATTTAAACCATTCATCCATGTAAAAACACACATAAGCCAACAAATGTCTTTTTATTATTTAAAAAAAAGTAAAAGATGTCCTAGTTTATTTCATAATGTTAAGGAAGCTCAAATTAGAAACAATACAATATGTTTTTAAAATTTTGGTGTAGGATCATTTTAAAAGCATTTCACCATACTTGATTTGATGGAAGTTCAACATACAAACAATGCACGACACTATACAAATTGAAGCAATTAAAAAGAATCCACCACATTTTATGAATCCAACCAACTTGGTGACATTAATTGTAATATAATTATTTTGAAAAAGGCTTGTTTTGTGCAGAGATTGTATGAGCTATATGAACAGACAATGCACGTTGAAAAATAAAACAAACTTTTCAAATCAAAACATGAAAAGCTTTAGTAAGTTTAAATTTCCATGAAAATGGCCCAATGTTCGACAAGTTTATGAATCATCATCAATACACAATGCAAGACATTGCAAAATTCCCAAATATGGGAAGCTTCAACAAGTTTAAACTTTCACAAGAATGAATGTATTTGTAATAGTCAAATGGAACACCTTCCCTACAAGTTGTAACAAACTTTCCCTAGTCAGAATATGAAAATATTCACTTGGTAGCTCAAAGAATAGACTATTGTAGGGTATAGTGGGTCAATGTCATACCTTCAAATTTAAAAATCAAATAGAATGTCAATTGTGGAGAGAGAGATTGAGGATCCACGAACAAGAAAGCATAACAACAAGAAGGTCCAAAAGCAAACATTGAGAAGATAGAGAAGGATTGGTATACGATTGAAGGGCAACCAAAATTTGAAAAGGTTGCTTGGAAAAAATCATAGTCATGGGTTCCTATTCCCCAAATCTTTGTGGAAAAGTTATTGAATTAAGATTCTTGAAAATAGTAAAACCTTTTAATTTATGATGAACCTATTGAAATGTGTAAATGTTTTCCTCCTTCAATATCCAATCGATCAGTTTTATATTTAAAGTTCACTTGACTTGAAAGTCTAGTTCACATAAGTTGAAAATAAAAATAAGTGTTTGTGGTTACACTTGATAATCATAGTAGTTAATTTAAGGTAAAAGAAGAATGTATGTATTTTATTCAAGTTCACTTCTACTTCTAGTTCATTAAATTGACAATGACCTATTCCAATGCATAGCAAGCTATAACTAACACTACATCAATGGCCATGGCTAGGAGTTTTTGTTTTATTAAACCCCAAAACACAAAGATCTATTTTCGTCATCAATGGAATTTAATACAAATAATAATATTATTTGTCTTTTATGTGCAAAAACTTTTTGGGCAAAAAGTATGTAAAACTAATTAAATAAAAAACTTTTGTGGTTGTTTGGTAGAACAATTATATGGGAAAAAACAAAAGAAACCACAAAATAAAATAAAATAAAATAAAAAAGCAAACTAAGACTTAAAACCTTCATCGGTTGCATGATATATTTGACAAGGAGATGAATAAAAAACTTGGAAAAACACCTTGCCTAAAAGATGTCTCCCTTGTGACAATGGTTTGTATGTTTTTGCAATTTGTGAGTTTTTCATGTTGTAGATCTCATAAGTTTGAACTCCTCCCCCCTTTTCCCCCTTATCCAAAGTTATTTGTTCTTTTCAACAAAATTTTATGTTCTCTAGATTTATCCAGAGTCTATGATTTCAAGTTTCGTATATTTGTGCACCCTAAAATTTGAAAAGACACATTTGGACTTAATTACATGTCAAGAAACACAATGTTTGATTTTTTTATATATGAAAAGACACATCTTTTACTATTACATATGAAAAGATACATTGTTTGTGTGAGTAGATGTTGCAATGTGCGAGGGAGCAAAAAACATGAAAGTTGAATGTGGGGGCGTATGTGGAATGAATGTGATGATTGAATGTGGAGTGTATGTGGAAGTGAATGTGGTGATTGAATGTAGTTGCATCAAGAGTGTGTTTGTTTTGTACCTACAATGCATGAAAAAATGCCTTATCCTCAACTCTATATTCTAAAAGCTAAGTGTGGATCTCGCTTAACATATGTGAAGCTTCAGCCAACTTGGTTTCCATTTCAACTCATAGTTTATCATACTTTCGTGTCTTCTTGACCAATGTGTCATGCATGAATTACTCTTGCTCTTCAAGCACATGTCAAAGTTGTTTCATGAATTCTTTCAATGCTCCATCAAACTGTATTCCATGATCCTCGCTAGTTTTTTATGTAACATTATATATATTGTTGTTTCAAAGCCATTGGTTCCAATTCTACTTTCTCCCAACTTGAAATCACAGAGTTTAGTACTTGTGATTGGCTCACAATGAGAATCCTCATCATGAATCCCCTTTTGAAGCCTTTTGCATTCCTTGAAATAAATGCATTTTTTCCCAAAATGGGTATTTTTCAAAATGCATGCATTTTGTTGCGATTGAATGTAGGTTTTATTGACTTTTCACATATGTACCATTGATAGCTTCTTCTACGATTTTGGCATGCTACTTGATAAGGTTGTCCTTTGTTGTCATATTTATAAGGGCATTTGCAAGCTGCTCATTGATGTATTTTATTTTCTCCTTTGACTATTGTAGCCTAAGTGTCATCTATTGCTACAACATGGGTATGGTTTTTCAACTTCTTCATAGAGATTTCATGTGGCACCCACAAAAGGAAGAGTAGAAAAAAAAATCACATTAGAAAAATCTAGGAACAATTTACTAGAATATGATTTTTGTTTACTACTTGTACATGAACTTGCTTCTCAAAGAAACCTTTGCAACAAAGAAAATCCCTTCTTGAATTGAAGTTATTATATTCTGAAATTTAGTTTATTCTCCATTTGGTTATCAAAATTTTGATTCCATTCCATTTTTCATTTGATGATCCAACACCAAGAGTGCAACAATGAGAGAGTGTGTCTTTTCAACAAACAAACAATTAGTTACAAAAAATGACAATTTAGTTCCTAAGTTTTTGAACACAAGGATGGACATTTCAAAAAACTTACCAACCATCTTGTCCACATGAAATTATGAGATTTGGCTACCACTTTGTGAGGTGAGAGTTGCACCAATTCATTAGGGTGACATAAATCCCATCTTTGCCTCCATCAACAACACCCTAATGCCACACACACACACACACATGTTGAGACAAATCAATTCATGGGAAAAAAAAAAATTTCTCCACAGTGAAATCATGTGGTGTTCGTCACATACATTGAATGTAATAAACAACACCAAGAAAAAAGAAAAAAACGTCATAAAGAGTGTTGTAGTCTTCATTGGAACTAAGTAAAAATTGTTGGAATTTTAGATACAACAACAAAATTATATCGAATTTGTGCAAAAGCTTAGAATTCATTATCTTGAACAAATAAAACCTTGGTAGAAGTTTTTTATGAAATGAAACCCCACCAAAATGAACCCACCAAGGTGACTAGGGCATTGCAAAGAATTCAAAATGGAATGGCAATCACATTGATGATTGATAGCTACAAGAAGAGATGTAGGTATCATAATGTTTGCTCTAAGGATGATTTCCATGCAAATTGCAAAGCTGGGTATTGTTGCAAACCTACCAATTTTAAACTATTTCCATGCAAACTACATAATTGCATATTACTACAAGGTACATGTCTACCATGCTCCCAGGATGGATTTACATGCAAAGTGAAATTTTGAGGTATAATTCCTAGGACTGTCCTAACATGTTTTAGATGAACATTGTCATTATTCTAGTTCTAGGTTTGTAAAGTTGGGATATTATAATGTCCCACCGCACTACCATAGCTAAACTTGTTTCAGACAATAGAGAGCAACATAGACAAACACATATAAAGAAAAGAAAAGGGGGGGGGGGGGGGGGGGGGGGGGGGGGGGGTAACCATTGTGTGTATTTTTTTGGAAAAGTGGCGTGAAGAGGGGAGAACCCCCCCCCTCCCTTTTTGATATAATAAAAGGTTGTGATAATGGATTG
>Ga0116228_10006551_pt1 | contig 10405 bp, 12 predicted proteins | sample S1TSphfallax_2_FD_89694 | JGI IMG/M metagenome (GOLD analysis project Ga0116228, IMG submission 89694) | Host-associated microbial communities from peat moss isolated from Minnesota, USA - S1T2_Fc - Sphagnum fallax MG | ecosystem: Host-associated > Plants > Peat moss > Unclassified | place... | reverse complement strand
TTGTTGTTGTTGTTATTTTTGATGGCTATGGTGAGGAAGAGGAAGAAAAATCTTAGGTCAAAGATGGGTCTCCTCTTCTTCTCCTCTTCTTCCTCTTCCTCGTCTCTATCTATCTATTTCTTGAGGTTTGGAATGTGTGTGTCTTTATTGTTTTGATTTTTCTTTCTATTTTTTGTGTGGAGGGAGAAGGAGATGGTGATGATGATGATGCCTACACTCTAGGTTTTGTGTTTTGTGTGTGTGTGTGTGTTTGTCTGGTGTTTTTTGTGCTTGGGTGTTTGCGTTTTTGAGTGTTTTGTGTATGTTTTGGGTGTTTTGGTGGAGTTTTGGTTTTGTGGGTGGTGGGTTGTTGTAGAAGAAAGTTGTGTGGTTTCTTCTTCTTCTGCTGCGAACCCAGGGACATAGAAGAAGCAGAGGGTGTTCTTTTTTTCTGTTGTTTTGTGGTGGATTTTTTGGCACAGAAGAACAGTTCGCAAATTTTTGGTGTCGTGGGAAGAAGAAGAAAAAGGAGGAGGAGGAGGAGAACAAGAAGAACAAGAAGAACGGGGAGGGACAGCTGCTGACAGATGTTATGAGAATCGGCAGTATTTTTTGTTGCTGTTGTGATGAAGATGCTGGAGATGGTGGATTTAGGAGTGTGACTAGCGGGAAGTGGGGGCGACAAAACATGGCGTGGAGGTGTTTTTGATGTTTTGTTTTTGGGTGGCGGGTGGGGCTGGTGGTGTGAGATTTATGTGAGAAATGGGTGGAGGAGATGGTGAGGGGAAAATGAGAACTGGGGGAGTGGCAGTAGTAGAAGGGGAAGAAGTAGAAGAAGGAGGTGATGCTGGATGCATGAGGCAGTGATGATATCCAGTTATAGGAGGATTGTAGTTCAGGGTGATGGTTAGGGTTATGGCAGGAGAAGCTCTTGTAGTAGTAGGAGGAAGAGGAAGAGGAGGAGGAGGAGGAGGAGGAGCAGGGGGTTGAGAGAGTCCTGGAGCCTCTTGGGGACATCAACAACAACAACAACTACAGAGAACCAATCCAGTCAGGGGACAAAAAAAGGAAATAGATAGGAGGCGACCTTCTGACTAGGGTTTGGAGGTTTGGAAACTCTGGAGCAGGGCTGTTGCTGCTGCTGCTGCTGCTTCAGCGAGAAGAATTCTTTTATTTTTATATGGAGAACTACGAGAGTGATATTTTCATGTCACAGGAAGGCGATGCATCCATTGACTTTACCCTCTTGGATCGACCCAATTGCAAGTAGGTGCTGCTGCCATGGTCTAAGCCCCCTGCCTGCCTACCTGTGCAATCAGATGGTGTTTTTTCCATAGAAATCCCATTATCATCATCATCAACAACAACCTAATGAGTCTTAGCTTCTCATCATGGATTCCACAGAAGCTTTTTGAAGTCTGTTTTTTCTTGGTTCTTTGCTGTTTAGGTTAAGGTGATGGGTCTGAGAGTCAGCCAGCAAACAGCCAGAGAGACACACACAGACACAGACACAGACAGACACACAGAAACAGACAGAGAGCTTTAGAGGGAGCAAGACTGTAACATCAAATTTTCCTATGTGCTCTTTGGTGTCTGTGGGGTTAGGTTTTCTGCTTGTTGCTGCAAGCCAAAGCTAAGAAGCTGGGATTCTGAATGGATTTGTGCTTTTGCAGCATTGCGTCAGCACCAGAGGCCACTGCAGCTTTGCTTCCAGGTGTGTGTAAACCTGCCTGCACACACACACACCCCTCTCATATGGTTTCCTTTTCTATGATTTTCCCTTAAGCAATTTTGTCCTATGGACTCAAGCCATTGCCCCTGAAAAGGAAATGTTTCAATGGGTGGAGAAACTGTGGTGGTACTCTTTGGGGCCCAACTGTTGTTGCTGGCTTCAAAATCTATGACTTGCACTATAGACTTACTGACGAAGAAGAAGAAGTTTGCTCGAGCAGTTTGGAGAGTTTTTTGGAGACACTTGAGGTGCTCCCTTAGATCATTGCATCATGGTTGATTGTGAGAATCTCTCTTGTGCAACTGAATCTTGATGCATTTTCTCACACCATCTACACTTCCATTCTCTCACATCAGATGTCCATGTTGGAGATTCCTCATTTGCATCATTTGACTTTTTGGACGGATCTGGAGTGGATGGCTTGAGTGGGTTCCCTCGTGGGGTTGATGACAACCATTCCCTGGAGCTCTCGAGGCAAGTTGATTCTGTTCTTTTCAATGGGTTTTCAGATTTTTGATCGTTTTCATGATTCAGGCTTTCTGTCTGTCTGTCTGTCTGCCTGTTTCCAGATAGGAGAATTCCTGTTAAGAAACTACCACTCCAGAAGACTTGTGCAGGTTTACAGTATAATTCATGTTTACTAAATGCCAGACCTGTTATGATTACAGTCTGCATTTCTCCCTACAAGAGTTCTATGCACTTGTGAACCGGTTGACATTTCATTCCACTTATGGAAGAATGGCTGAACATCCAATTTGCATGCAACCAACTATTGCCAATGGGTCTTGGCAATTTGCAGTTTTTAGGTATTATTGGTTTTCAAAGAATATCTGATCATGATATATGATTCTGGATTGCATAATGCAGGGACAATCCTGACATCTCGCGGTACAAGGAGCAGCCAATGCATCCAAACACAGAAATTGGAGGGGTAAAAAGTCTTCACTGTTTAATCCTTTTGGAGTGTTATATATATATACTCCAATCATCTAGAAAACTCATGATTTACAGAAACTGTTATTCATGTACATTTCGGAACATGTCTTTGAGTTTGTTGACAGCAATATAATGTTTGATCTGTGCTCAACCTGTTTTATTATATCCATGGACATCTGTGGCGTCTTCACAGAATGGAGTTGCAGTGGCCAACTTGCAACAATCTCAATATCAGATGCCTTATGCAGTACAAAAGCCAGTCTCAAGTGTGGATTTCTTTGCAAAGATGCCAGTAAAAGCTCTGCAGCAGCAAGAGCAGCAGTCACAGTTGTCTCTTTTCAATAATGAGGGACCAGATGAGAATCCAGATTACTATGAATCAGGCCAGGCATCTGAGCCGTCTCATGCATCAGGCAGTGGTTGGTGGATGCCAGACACCACCCCGTGGATGGCAAATAACAATCAGCAGCAGGATCAATTGCAGGTGAACAATCGGGCTGCAACCGAAGATCAAAGAAGGCTGATGCAGCTGAAGATTGGGAGCTCCCAGGCAAGCCCACAGGCAGCTGATTACCCTGGAGCTCTGTCATCCAACTCACAACCTGCGAATAGTGATCCAGGTCCCTCTATGTATTCATTTCTTCCAACCAACACAAATCAGGCTCCTAAGATGGGTCAGACATCTGATGCAGGTTTGAACTCAGCCAGAGTTCCAACAATTCATGCCCCCAAAACTGTCAAAAGTTTGCCACATAATCCTCCATATGACTTTGAGGGTCTCTTGAATGGATCTGGTTATCAGCAGCAGCAGCAGCAGGCAGGAGGTCCTGTGCCCAACAACATGACCTTACCTGGGCGGCTTCATTTTGGGAATATGAATCAAGAGTCAGGTCAGAATCAGCAGCAAAATCAGAGCATGAACAAGTACAAGGGCCAGAACATGCTTGAAGTATCACCTCTCAAGGTCAGTGACTATGACTTTTTTGGGGGTGACTATGTGATCAAGGGACAAGAGCAGGGCCAGCTTGGAGAGCAGATAGAGGAGGAAGAGGCTCAGGTATGGCGTCAGCCACCTTCACGGCAGCAAGCTCAGCTCAACAACCACTATGCAAGCTCCTCCTACGAAGATATGCGTCAGCATCAACAACAAGCTCAGGTTCAGAATTTTGTTGTAGTGGTTGATTGTTGAACACGGGTGTTGAGTTCTCAGACCAGGGTTGCTAAGCATTGGTGCCTATTTAGGTCCAATAGACTGTATTCAGCGGAAGCAGATGTATTTGCTCATTTAGCATTTGTCTGGCAATGGTGGCAGGTGCATCAACATCTGCAGCAGCAGCAGCAGCAGCAACTCTTTTCTGGGAACCAAAATCCAAGCCAGGCAAGTGGGAATCAGTTTCAAACATTTTTGAGTGACAGCTCCCTCCACCATGAGATCCCACAGGTGATGCCGCCAGAGCAAGCTCATTCTCAGATGGGATTGGAGCACCACCATGCTCCTCTCATGCAGACCAATTTCCATCCACTTAACAATAGCAATGCCCGGATCATGATGTATCCAGGGAGTGATGCTTCTACTGGGCAAGGCCTTGCAATTGGATATCTGTTGGGGCAAGACAATAGTTTTAGTTGGCAGCAACTAGCTATGAAAGCTTCTGGGCATGATCAGCCTCTCTACACACCTGTGAACAGTGTTAAGCGAGATGCAGTGGGACAAGTACGTAACCCATATGCTAGTGTACAGGGCAGTGCTATGCATGGATTCTATGGTGGGATGGGTAAGCTTCCTGCAGCCCCAAGTCCACATGTGAACAGACCAATACCTCGTAGCCTTGGAATGGGTCCATCTGGCCTCTTTGGCCCTGATGGTCGGTCAGAAGTCTTCAACATGGCTGACCAGAGCAACAATCAGGCAGGAAAGTTTCAAGCACCTCCAGCAAAAATGCTGTTTGGACAAACTGTGCAACAGCAGCCACCACTGCCACCACCACTGCTGCCGCCACCTCCTCCACCTGTCAAAAATCCACAAGGGTTTTCAAGCAACCTTCACTCAAAAATTTTATTGTCAGCCAATCAGCAGTCAATGGAGGAAATGCAGAGCAGACACCATCATCATCAACAGCAGCAGCAGCAGCAGCAGCAGAGTGTCAGAACTAATGCTGCCCAGCAGCAGCAGCAGGGTGGCCCAGCCCAAGTGAAGCTCTTTGCCCAAAGTCTGACCCCACTAGACCATCCGATGCAGCAGAATCTAATGGCAAGGAACAGTGATTCTGCACAGCACCAGGAACAAGCTCGGGCCATGTCTGCTCTGCAACAGTCATCATTCAATGTTCTGCAGGCACGGAATCAAACTATGGGAGCTAGCCCCAGTAACTATTATCAGCAAGGAAGCACCACCCATGCAGGGGGCAGCTTTTCGTCAACAAGCACTAATGATGCCAAACAGAAAAGCATGTGGAATTCGTATGATCTGGAGCCAGATGCCTCACAAGTTGAGCTTCCTATGGGCTTGACAGCAGGGAACTCAGATGAGGTTCCTATGAGCTTGATGGCAGGGACCTCGGATGATATGCTCAAAAATCAGTGGACAGGTTTATCTGAGACACAAGCTCGTGCAGATGCAGAGGTTGCATTGACCTCTGGGAGACTTAAAGCGCAGCAGAGTCTATGGGGTAACCACAACCTGCAGCAAAGTGAGTTGGCTAATGAACTTGATTCTATGAGCCCTGGCATGCAAACGAGTCATGGCAGTCAGGAAACAGTGGGTGGGCAAGCCATTGATGGCAGCCAGTTGAATGGTAACAATCTGCAACAGAGCTCAATTCAGCCTGGGACAACAATATCAAGTATGACAGAAAATGAACGACAAGAGGAGATGCAGAGTTCACAGCAGCAGGAAAGCAGTTGGCGTGATCAGAGCCGATTGCAACCAAGTCCCCCACAGGCGGCAGCACCCTCAAACTCCTCATTTCAAGCATTCACAGATGTACAGAATCGACCACAAAGGAATTGGAAGAGTTTGTGGCAAGATGTTCCAGATACTGAGAATACCTCTCAGTTAGCAGAGATTGAGAAACAGCAACAACAGCAGAACACTCTGTGGGGACAGAGGCTCCAGCCACAGAGCTCCTCCCATGGAGGTGGATCTCAATCTCAATCCCAACTGCCTAACCATAATGCAGGCATGTCTCAGAGCAGCTGGAGTGGGCCTCAAAATTCTTCACAAGCAGAGCAACTGTTCCAAGGTACCACTAGACAGCAGCAGCAACAGCAGCATTATCAGAATCGACAGCAGCAGCAGGTTTTGATGCCAGGAAGCTCGGAGTCTGGTCATGTCTATCAGGATGTTGATGGAAGACAGCAGCCAAGCAATCATGGCCCTAACTTTCTGCAAGGCATGGGGCATCCATCCCAATTGATGGCAGACAGGGACTCAACTTCTGGAAGTGCACAGGGGGGATCAATCTTACCACCACAGGATCATGGCTATCACCATGGAGCAGCATACCCACAGTCAAATGCATCTGGGGATGGAAGACAAACTGTCGCCCACAACAACTCAGTTGGATCTACTTCAGAGAACCAATATTTCCTGCAATATGCAAACCCATCATCAGGTCAAGCCAATCTGCAGCAGCAGGGTGGTGGTGGCTCAAATGGGTGGTCCCCTCAAATCTCCAGACAGGGCGTAGACAATCTGACTCTGGCTGCTCAATTGGAGAATGTGGACTTGAGGCAGCAGCAGCAACATCAACAACAGCAACAACAACAACAACAAGATGGTAGGGTGCAGTTGCAGCTGAGTAATCACCAAACAGAGAACAGTTTTTCTGCCTTGATGAAAGCCAAGGGGCCTGCTAGCCTACAGGAAGAGTCTTCGGCTGGAGAGTCTGGAATGTTGGGCTTGAAGTCATTCCAGATGGGGACTACTGCAGCAACATATCGACAGCAGGCTGCATTGGATAGGATGGCTATGCAAAACAGGTATCCTGAGAATATGTTGGCACAAAGGGCAGGACTTGCATTTGCACATGGTCCTGTTACCTTCCCCAATGGTCTTTTTCCAAATGTCAAGGATGTCAGAACTTCATCAGATCCTGGGATGCTGTCTGGGTAAGTTTAGTGCAAGCATTTATACCTTTGCATATGAAGTGCAGGCTGAACAATGCTGTGATATGGCAATGATGATGAAAAGGAACCATTCTCTGTTAAAAGACAGCAAATCCTGCTCTTGGATGTTGGTTGTGTACTGCTCATATTGAAAGTATGTTTCTTTGGTTTGTGCAGGAACACGTTGGAGCTTCTTAGCAATCGGGAGCAGGAGGATAGAAGGACAACATTACAGACAGAAGCTCTGAAGCATCAGGAAACAGCTATGGAGAATGGTGCTGTAAATGCCTCAGGCATTTCACTGGCACATTTGCGTCGAGGTCAGGAATTTGACACCATTTTTCACAATATGTCAGGTTTAGTTAGCTACAGCAACTTTATGTTCTTTTATCCTGAGGAGATTTTGCAGTTTCTAGATTACCATTGTCCCGCAACTTTTGTAGAGCATAAAACCATATTGAGATCCCAGCTTGCTCTCCTTCAGGTGCAATGGGTAATCTCCTGCAGCGACCCACACCATCTCGTCCAGAATCATTGTCAAGAGAGCTGGAACTTCAGCTTGCAAGAAGTCTGGAGGCATGGCCTCAAGGCAGACCACTTCCGCATGAGTACAGGGAAGAGTCTCAAGCCTATGGGCAACAACAAGCAGCCACACAAAGCTTGCGTGCAGGTCCTTTGCTCTCCAATGTTCCACATGGGGAGCAATCTCAACTGCAGGAGAGAGGAGACTCTGGAAGCATGATGTTCCCTGGTGCCAGACTTCCTCCTCATGATATCTCAAGGCAGGCAGCACTCATCTACAAGAGTCTCAACCCAGCAGCAAGGATCCAGTTTGCAAGTCAGTTTGCTCAGCAATTTGCAAGAGCTGGTGGGACTCTTCCATCATTGGACACTAGAAGCTCAGCCCAAAATTTGTCAGGAGTTGGGTATGACAGGGCTTCCACATCCACATGGGTGACTCCAGGGAAACCCACTGCCGGTGGAGGGCAAAGTGGATGCAAATGGCCAGCACAGCAGCCTGGGGCAATTCAAGTTGCAGAGACAGCTTCAATCACACCACCACCACCAAAGAAGCTGAAACCAGAGCCTCCACCTTTTGTTCCTTGGCGTATAGCAATCACCCAGGCAGCCACCCATCTTCCAACAATAAGGTTTGTCTCTGAAAGTCCCCTGTGCTCAGTTCAAGAGTTGGAAAAGAGCTGTGTCACAATAGTCCCTCTCCTTCATCACCGTGCTTCTCAGTTGTGTTTATGAAGCTAGAGTTTGATCCCCCAGTTGCACATTGTCTCCCATGACTATGTTTCTTTGTTGGGTGTTACTTTTATTGTGGGTGTTTTCATCTGACTCTTCTTGTATTATCTTTGTCAGCCGTTCTGAGATGGAGTGGGCTGCAGCAACCAGCTGTCTACCAGAACAGGTGCATACCCATATCACTATCCTCTTATGGTTGCTGGTCTTTGTTGTGATTACAATGACTGCAGTAACTACTGAGTGTGAAATGATAGCATGGGTCTTTGTAATATTGACACAAGCTATAAATCTTTTGTTTCAAATCTGTCTGCAGGACGTGTCTAATGAAGTGGGGCCAGAACCCTTGGATGTCAATGCATTGTGCATGAAACGAGCAAGAAGACGGCTGAAACTCACCACTCAGCTCATGCAACAACTTATTCCGGCTTTACCCTGTCGATTGTTCAAGGGAAGTACTGCTGAAGATCAGGACAATACAGTTTTTCTCCTTGCCAAATTTGCAGTCACTGAAGCTTGTTTGTTAGCCACTGGTGTCAGCAAGGAACGGAATGCTGTCACAATCCGTGAACAGGGTGCACCAGACAGCAATGGAAATTGCAGCTCGTATGTTCCTCAGTCAATACCCACACTAATTTCTTATGCATGGAACTTTGTCTCGACTCTCCATTGTGGAGTATATTGGACATTCTAAACATCCCTCTTTCAGAGTCCAAGGAAGGTTGTGAACAAAGTGCTGCAGAGTGTCATAACACTGTTTCATTGGAAGCTTGTATTTGTCCGCTGGAAACATTGGTTCTAGCTTGCATAACCAGTTGTTGGTGTTTCCATATTGTAATCTGCCCACTAAGACCTTTGGTGCAAACTGATGGTTCCGCTAATGAAACTTTTTGTACAGAGAAAAATCTCAGCAGCAAATGGCTTTGGTGAAGAACATCAATCCAGCTATTCCAGACCAGCTGCAAATACATCTGAAGCAGCGAATGACCCAGTTGAATAATGAACTTACAAGGTGCTTTGCAACCTGTGTCATGTTGCTAACATTCAGTTTTTCCAGTGGAATTTAGCTTAGCTTCTGACGTCTGTTATGTCAGGTCAGATCAGATTGTCCTCTGTGTGGAATATAATTTATGTCTCTTAGTTCCAGGCTTTTAGTTGGGGAAAATTGGGGTGTGTATGTGTGTGTGTATGGTCTTCTTTGTCCTCTTCTGCACAGTATTGACTTGAGTGAAATTATTTGTGTTGGGCACCAAATGGGTCAGGATGGAGAATGCACCATCAGCATGGAAACTCCTAAGGGAATGCAATGACCTTGACAAGCTGAGTATTGTAACCCGGTTGGAGAGATTCCACCCCGGGATGCTGGCAGGATTTCCCAATTCAAGTTTGAGATCAAAACACGATAGTAGAGTTGAATCCAACGTGGTCACCAACTTCCTGAGACCATTCCCAGAGAGGCATATGTCAGCTGTGACAGTCCCTACACAGCTGCCAGAGAATGTTTTGCTTAGACCTTTGTAACACAAAAGGTATGTGCTAAAACATTGCTTGGATATACCAACTACTTCAGTTTGTCTTGTGGTTTACTGTGGATCTCTCTCCAATCATCTTGTCCTTTACATGAAGAATACATGCAGGCACATGTATTGAGGAATGGCACTGACCAAGTACAGTGGCTGGCTGTCCATGTCTCTTATTGACTGCAGGCAGGCGGCTGCAATCATCATGCAAGAAATGGAATCTCTGTGGCTCCTGTTTGAGGGCTGTTTTGAGGAGCATTTCTTTCACCTGTCTGTAGACATTTGATTTACAAAATGCACACTTTCTTAATGGGTATTTATCTGCTGGCTCTTTTAGTTCAATTTAGAGTCTCCTGTCTCCTCATCAATTTTTTGATGATTTAATTGGATCGATCGGAAATGGTTAGCGTCTTCTGGAATGAAAATTACACCCTGGTCACTCGTAAAAGAAAACAGTTTTTCTGGACCTCTGAACATAGCACTTGTTTGTTGCAGTTAATTTGGCCTTTGGTGGTGCCCAAGATACACATGCCACCATAATCAAGCTGTTCTTGATATTCTTCTGTTGTTGGCTTTGTCTGATTTCCCTTTGTATGCAGGGCATGGAACCCATCCTGTCTAACATGCTTTAGAATTGCTGTTGGGTGGATTAGGCTCTAACCCATTTAGCATATCCTTACAAACCCATAAAGCGGTTCTAGTCATGGTCAGATTCAAAACTGTCTTTATCTTGCTCATAGTTGCAGCCATAAAGACTACATGTGGTACCAACCCTTGATCATTCAATCACCCAACTTTTTCCCTCTGAAATGGGCTTGTTTGAAATCAGGCAGGTATGAAAACTCAGAGTGGTGAGATCCATGACCACTCTTTGCTAACAATT
>Ga0116228_10006548_pt1 | contig 10406 bp, 7 predicted proteins | sample S1TSphfallax_2_FD_89694 | JGI IMG/M metagenome (GOLD analysis project Ga0116228, IMG submission 89694) | Host-associated microbial communities from peat moss isolated from Minnesota, USA - S1T2_Fc - Sphagnum fallax MG | ecosystem: Host-associated > Plants > Peat moss > Unclassified | place: USA... | reverse complement strand
GTCAAACTGCCAGTTTGACTCCCGGCCCTTCTTTTGCCCATAACTTGGGCTGCAGATGTCCGAATTGCCAATGCGAGGGCATTTTCGATATCTACGTTTCAAGACCTTTCCAACGACACCAAGGACACCCCAATGCGAGGTGTTTTGCCCCTTGCTGTTGAGCTCTGAACATTCGGGAGTCCCGAAGGACTCCAAATCCCCAACTTTTCCAAGTGTTGGGCTTCACCCCCACACTTGGCCAAAGTGGGGTTGCGACACATAGGTTGGTAAGTAGGTAAAAAATCACAAGATTAAATGAACTGAAGAATAGCCATGAAATTTTATTCTTTATTTTATGTTTTGCCTTTGGGTTAAACTTTTTGAACTCGTCCCAAAATGGGACTTGTATTTTAATTTGAAAATATGAGAGAACAAACCTTTTTTACATAATTTGTAAGATGGGATTTGAAAACAAAACATATGGGTTAAAGTTTTTAGTTGTTTCTTAGTTGCAAATAAAGTTGCAATTGAGTTGCAACTATAACACTTGAGTGCTCGAGGCAGGCCAAATCCAAAGGGAAGGCTCCATTGTATTTTGTGTTTAAACAAAACTTGAACCCCTCTTATTAATGCCTCTAGGGCACTAAAAAACATAAAAAATGGAATAAAATTGAGAAAGTTATGGCCCCCCAAGTAGATGGGATCAAAAACTCAAAAAATAAAACCACCAAATGCAATAAATGCCAGTTCTTGAACACCTAAAAAAATCTTTCTATGTTGTTTTGTTGTTATTAGAGGTCAAAGATGATTTGTAAAACTTCATGTGGCGCTCTTATAGCACTTTAAATCGTTTAAAATGAATAAGAAATAAAAAATTAAAAAGTTATGAGGTTTGAAAGTAAAAGGGGTCCAAAGAGAAAAAAAAAAGAAAAAAAATGTTTTATAAGTTGGAAAGTTTATTTTTCTTCTTGTTATTATTTCATTACTCCTTTTCCTTTAAATTTCAAAGATGATTTCTAAAGCTTGAAGTAGCATTTCGATAACATTTTAAATCACTCAAAATGAAACAAATATGATGAATATATATAAATAATTAATGAATATGTATCTTTTATTAAGTTATAAGTAGTTGTATTATAGTCATAACATAGTTGAATAGTAGTATTTTAGTAGTGGTGTTTTAATGGTTATATTACTTGTATCAATGGGAATCATAATTGAAAACTAGTTACAAATGTATTCCATAGTGGGGTCCAAGCATTATTGGGTACCCCTTTGAAACATAAGGAATCACTCTTAGGACTCCAAATTCACTTTTTTCTTCACTTTTCCCATGACCTATCTTACATTTCACCCTTTTTTATCATGCCAAATGAAATAATTTTGTTCCAAATTTTATGTAAGTTTTTTTTTAAAAAAATTCCCCCACTTATGAAAGTGAAAATAAGAAAATATATCCAATGTGGGCCATGTTCTATCAATGGCCCAAAATTCCCAAAAAATTGACTTTTTGAAACCTTTTACACTGTAGTAGGGCATTTGGTTCTTGTCACATTCATACATTTTATATGTGTTAACACGTAAGGTGTTTGTGATAAAAATCTTGGGCCAAAAAAAATTGTTTAGACATTTTTTATGAATCATTGAACTTTTTTTCTCATGCAACAAAGTCTTGGAATTTTTTCAATGACTTGGTAGGAATCTTTAAACTTGTTCAAATTTGACCTTTTATGCATAAAATAGTACCTTTGTAATGTATATATCTAAAAATAAAATCAAACTTTCAATATGAAAGTGTCATTAAGTTTCAACATGTTTAAATGAAAGGGTTTAATGAATATAAAATGAAACGGTCCTTTTGGGTACCCCAATCATGTTTGGACCCAATGGGTGGTGGAAATGTGGACACGTGGCATGATCACATGTATGTATATTATACATAGTTGCAAAATAGTTGTTACTTTAATGGCACATTTACAATAGTTCTAAAATAATTGCCACATGCAATTATAATGCAACTCCTTTAAAAGTCAAACATGGTTGATTACATATGTATGTATGATGTGTATAAATTACCATATAGAAGACCCATTTTCAATTCACTTGCAATTATAATACAACTAATTGATTTTCTCAAATGATAATTTATTTATTAATACACCATATTTTTAGAGAAATTGATGCACATTAGTTATAATACCCAAAAAATAGTTACAAAATAGTTGTATATGAGTTGTTCTTTGAGTTTTAGTTGTAGGGTAATGTGCTTTTAATGGATGCAATTTTTCATAAGTATTGTTCAAAATTAAATTTAACATTTGCATTAATGCTTCTTCATCAACTAGCATATCCATCTCATGATCATTTAGTTCATCAATCTAATTTTCTAGATTTAACAATACTTGTTGTGAGTCATCCTTTACCTTTTCCTTGTATTCCATCACTTTTTCATCAAAGGAGGATGCATCATTTAAACCAATTAGGAACTGATGATTAAATAAAATCTGATTAGGCACTCAATTGAATATGTTCCATTTCCACATTGAACAACTCATTCTATATTTTGTTATTTTCTTCTTTAGATTTCTCCAATATTTACAACATGTTCACCATGTTTAATGGCAACACTTCCATTTCCATCTCTGGTCCATTACATATTTGTATGACACCTTTCTCCACATCCACAATTTTTTCAATTTTCATAAAGAAATATAATCCAAGGAGCAAGTCATAAATGTTAGTGTCAACCACTAAGAAAACCATCTAACATACAATCTTTCCCACTTTCATTAGAAGTTTTATAATTCTTCCAAGTGTTTGTCACTATCCCAAATGTTATCTTGTAGGTTTCATGTCCAACCATTAAACACATTATGCCAAGCTCTCTGAGAACATTAGCTACCATGATTAACATGGATGCTCTTGTATCCACCAGACCTTCAATCAATGTTTTATTCATTTCTACTGCCAAATGTAGTGTTTGCTGCAATGTGTTTTGTTGACATTAATTCTCCTTATTGCATGAGTTGGATGAACAGTAACTACTTGGTTTCTATGTACCTCAACATCCTTCCTCCTTCTCCCCAATTCAACCAAGCTTTTTATATATTCTAGTTCTCTTAGAATGATCAAGATAGTTTCCATAGGAATCAAAAAAATCTTCCTTGTGATGAAGTCTAACAATATCTTAAATTTTAATGTTATCTCTACCCATATAATTGGCTCCTTGTGTTCTTCACTTGCAATCCCCTCTTCTTAGTCTTTTGTAAGATTGGTAAGCATAAGCAATTGCCTTTTTGGCATTCTAACTCTAGAAAACACATGTTGGTCATCTCCATAGATTTGGTTTAATTATGATAAAGTTGCTTCTTCATCATTAACTAAAATTTCAAGAAAGTTTATGGTGGTAGCATGTCCTTTTGCGGTCTTTTTCCAACATCGATCTTTCATATGACCTAAACCAAAACAAAAAAAACATTTAGACCACAATTATTAGTCTTGTGCCGATCACCACATTTGGCACATTTTGGCCTTGTGTCAATCAATTTAAGGCATGTTAGGGCCACATGTTTTTCTGAGCTGCATAATTGGCAACAATACTATTGGTAAGAAATGTTGCATTGGGTCCATTCAATTGTCAATTTGTGGTAGATTCTTTAGATGCCATCTCATTTTGTTCTCCCTAAGTTGTCCTAACACCCTTTCAATCTTGGTAGCTACAACAACTACCTCTTCAATGTTAGTGTAAATCCCGACCACACATGTTTTCTTATTTTTTAGCCTCAGCATGGTGAATAATCTATGGCATTGTCCTACATCTTGAATTTGTCATCTTTGAAAAAACTTATCCAACCTTAATAATATTTTTGCACCCTTTCCTTTAGTTCTTGCTTATTGGCATTTAGTTTGATTTGGATGTCATTAGCAAGGTGAAACTATGAATAGGGGGGATTGTTTGGACTGTCACACTTGTAATTATTTTGGATTACATACAAATGTAAAATTTAAAGCGATATTAAAAATTAACATTGTCAAAATTTTAATTATTCACATTGTTATAGACTTTAATGGGAATCATCCTAAAAATTTGGATGAATTTTAATAAGATTATGGACTCATAATGGACTTTTGAAGTGATAACATTATGTTTGTCACACAAAGAAAATGAAAAATGTGGACTCAAAAAATATGTCAAAGTAGTGTCAAAATAAAAGTTAATAAATAAAACATCATCAAATGAAGAATTGATTAGTGAAGTGCATTGAAACTTTCCTAATAAGTATATTTTAAGAAAATTTAAATGACATTATTATTATAAATTTTATCCTTGAAAATCCATTTCACATTAAATTTTTTTGATCTTTTGCATGGATTTTTTTATCAATCATATGTTTAGGGATATTCATAAGTTGACTTATTAATATTTATGATTAAAAACATAGGGGATAATTATAGGATTTATGGTTTGATAATTGTTAAAACTACAAAAAAATCATTAATGTTAGATTATAGACTCTCAAATGCCACTTTTGAAACATCGAACCATGCTCTCACCTAGCATCTATGTTGCCATACTTTTGCACTATCCAAGTGTGCATTTATGTCTAATCCACTAGAGCAACATTCAACTTCTTGAACCACTCCTTGGCTCTATGTCTCAAATTCAATTTAATAGTCTTAAATAATTTATTTGCATTCATGTCTTTGACCTTTATTGCCATAGTCAATTGTTTAACCCAATCCTTGACATCTTTGTGATCTTGTCCCCAAAATAATTTGCCCATTTCCTATGGACTGATCATGGTTCACCACTATTTAGTTCTCAAGGAATTTTCTTCAAATCTTCAATAACTAAAATGTCTTTTTCATCCTGACATGTGCATCCACTTTTGGTTTGTAAAATTGAGCACAACATCCTAGAACTATGATGTTTGATGATACACAAATGTCTCTAATTCGTAGAACTCAATTGATTTTCTCCTTTTCTAATCTCTGATTTTCAAGCCAACTCAAAGGGCCAAGGGCTAATAAAGAAGAACCTTGTTTCGTTATGCTAAAGGAGGCTCCACTGTTGTCCCAGAGCTTGTCCTTGTCTTCAACCACATTGCTACCTAAGTTTGGAATCTGGAATGTTACATATAACTTACAACTATACCTCCAACTTCAACAACTATTGGATCAAAACCAATGATCTTAATATCTGTAAAGCTCGTAATCCTTAGAATAACAACACTAATCATTGGCTCACTTAGAAAATTACATTCATCTAAAATAAATATGCTAGATTGTATCTTCTAGCTCATGGCACATGGATCTTAATCTATCAATCTTTTGTTCTATTCTTTTCATAGAAAATAGACACTATTTTACTATGTAGATAAATCTGGTTGATTTCCTTGTATAGGGTTTAATGTGACAACATCATATGGTAATAGAGTGAAGTTTTTCTCATATGTGGAATCCATTTGCCACTACAATTCAAGCTTGTCATTATGACAACTTCTCTCATGGATTAAACGAGATTTATGTCCAAAATTCTCCACCCTCATGATCCAATCAACAATATGAAACAAATCTTCAACACTCGGAATATAAAATCTACTAAAATGATTTAGTGAATCATGCAAATAATTATGAATCCAAATATCACCAATCCGCAATACTTGCCTTTGTTTTAACCTATAAGTCAACACTCTATGCAAGATAGGAGGTGAAGTGGTATTCCTTCTAGAACCTTGCAATTGATGCCCATCCCCTTGCTCCATACTGCATTTTAACCCAAACTTGTGTGCTATTGCAAAAATTGTTATGCATTAATTCTAAAACAATGTCACCAATTTGTGTTTCATTAGGGCTTATATCCATGATTGTAACAACACCAAACCCTAATTGATGTAGAATCAAAAAATTTATCTATGGCGTTCCTAGTCTTTTAGGGAAATCAAACCTAACTATCATATGTTCTTCATGAATTTCTTGCATTTCTGTAACCACTTGTTCATCACATGTTAGTTTCTTAGAGACATCAATATTTAACAAACACATTATCTATAATTGCTCTAATGTCCTAAGGATCAATACATTCTGATACCAAAAGAGGAAGGGATAACCTAAAGCGGATACCTGCCAAAGTGGATACTTGCCTATACACTGTGTTGGGTGGATAAGTCTTTTATCTTAATGGACCCACAGGTATATAACAAGGCAAATGCATACCCTACATAGCTAGTACAAATGTTTTGTTACCCTTTAAATTACTATTCTTGGCGAGTAAATATTCCAGACCTGCCTTTTGTCTTTACTATACCTGGCTGGTATATATTAGGTTTACCCTTATACAGGGCAGAAATTGTTTGAAGCAAGAAAAACAGGGGTATATGTGAAAATCGTGTGGTTATGATGGATTTGCACTAGCTATATAATATATATTATTTTTACATTTTATTTATGTTCATTACATTAATTGACACGGACAAAATTGTTACAATGTTTTGAATATATTGTTAAGGCTATTCATTGGTTTCATTCTATTTTTGGTTTATTTTTCTGATAGAATGCTTCAAATTTCAAGTGTTCTTGTTTGCAATGCCAAAGGCAAGGAAATTGTCTCAAAATGTGCAATAATTGTTTCTTGTGTAAATGTTTTCTTTGACCTTTTACCCACATGGAATGCCTAGGGTAAATGATTACATAATTATCATTATTGTTACCCCGCAAACAGGGTAAATCTTCATCATTTACCTTTACCCTTATAGGATTGACAATTTTGCAAAGCTTATATACCCTTTCCCTTATCCCATTTGGAATTTTTTTGAAGCCCATATGCCTTTACCCAACTGATTCATCTGTCAAAAATTATACTTACCCTTACCTGGCTGATATATATAAATCAATATACCCACTCAACACTAGTTTTTTTTCAGCATTGTCCAGTTCTTGATCATACAAGGAACCGTTGATTATGATTGCTTGGGTTTCTTTAGTTCCACTGAATCCCTAGTGCAATTCTATGAAAGAAAAAGGACTTATAAATTTTGGGTTTTAGAGACTTCCCCAAAGAATTGGAGCTTGGTCTAATTTAAGACCAATTTTAGTTTCATATACATTGCACCCAACTAAATTCAAAACTATCAACAGTATTACTATTGTCCAACGAATACACAACGCCCAAGACAAAAGATTGTGTATTAATTATTATGCACATCAACTGAAATTAATAACTTGCATAAAAAGCACGGCTTAACTATTATCCTTTTAAAAAATTGGTATTGACATAATTAGAGATTCTAAACAGGCTATTGAAATTGGGATAGCAGCCTGATCTAATTTTTGATTCTAGCAAGAGGTCGGTTGCATGGGTCTGATCCAAATTCATTTTAGAAAAATCCAAAACCCATAGTGTGGATACCTGGTAACTTGATCGAGAATCCCTTAAAAACCTCCTTGAATACCCTAAACTTGCAATTTTCTTTTCTAGATTCAGAAGAATCAAGGAAACAAGTCAGTTGTGATTTTTAATTCCTAAAAAATAGAAGGTTTGCAGCAGGCTTGGTGGGTCATTGAGAAAATGGTGATTACCAGCAAAGGTCTAAAGATAGTTAAGAACAAAATGTAGACCCACCTATTTGGTATATAATTTGTACAGACCCTATAAGCCCCTTATGAACTATGTATTTCTCTGATGAAAACCAAAGAACTGATTTATATCTTTGCATGTTTTGTTTCATCAAGTTCTTGAATCCTTAAACATTTAAACCTTTGAGTCGTCACTTTTCATTTGGCTGCACTTCTCTGATTTTAGCTCCCCTTTTAGCTTGATTTTGATCTCTATCAGTTGGTAATTGTGCTAAATGCACATGAAAATTTTATTTTCCTTTCAATAAGTTTTACTTCCAAATACCTACCTTGACATTATACTAAAAATGGTTTTTCAGTGAGATATGATGTCAGATATTTCAGAATAAGAGTAACCAAGGAAATCGCTGAGCTGGGGTATTGATTAAACATGCAAATTAATTGTAAGCATATCTCAAAATATTCCAAGATCCTGGTCTTTGATATCCTGTGTGGGACAAAAATAATGATTTCACAGAGACAAATGCACGGTTAGCCAGGGAAGAAAAGAAGAGCAAGAACCCACCAACAGTGCACGTGCAGGTGTGTGCATCCATGAAGCAGCTGGTACACCTCACCAGAAGGTCATATCACACACAATACTTTCAATCTATGGATGCTGCTACATGTGCCTCGCCATGGGTTTTGTCTCCTAGAAAAACCTGAAACTGAAAATTGGAACTCTAGATTTGAACAAGTCTGTGTTGCACATCTGAGAGTTTCACAATCAAGGTATGGGTTGACATCAAGCAGGCGGGGCTCTGAAACCCCTAATCCCTGGACCCTGCAGCACGAAGACTGCTATCAAACGTGCAGCTCCTGGCTTCCTATAAACACAAACAATTTATCTTTTTCTTTCCTCTGTTCCAATATTGCACTTTGTTTCCACCAGTTAATGCAACATATCAAAGATTTCCACTATCTCCCCTGTGAACCTAGAAGAAATTCTTTAAATGCTCTTTGTGTTTTGCACCTTTTAGCATTCCCCCTTAAGAATTGAGTTACACGGCAAAATCCACCATGTAACTTGGTTTTCACAAAACTCTGTGTTAAATTTTGAGGGATTCTCCTTTGGTTTCAATCGGGATTTGTTTATTTTATTTGTAAAGGGGATTTCTGGAAATTAACACTTAAACACCTTAAGATAGCAAAAACTCAAAATAACCAATGATAAGAAATGTGAAAATAGTAAAAATAGCATATGAAATCACTTGCGATTAGAAATGATATTTGAAATAAAAAAGTACTAGAAACACCTCGAAAAACTCATGAATTTGATATTGAAAACACCGTGACAAAATAATTAAAATCACCCCTCATTGAAGTTAAACCCATAATCAAAAATTGTTTCAACAAATCCCAAGAAACCATCCAAAATACCATGTGGTCCCAATTTTGGCTGTGTGAACCAAAATCCCCCCTTTGCAGCAAAATGTGAGGAACCCTGTCTGAGAGGTGGGCATTTTTTGAAAATATCGCAGTACCTTTCCAGGTTCGGCATAAATTAAATTATTTTCAAATTTGTCAAAAAAATTGGATATTAATAGTTAGGTATGAGATTTTTTTAAAAAATTCATGCAGCCAACTAAGTTTCACCCCTGAACTGCTCCTACTGGGTTTCAGTAGGAACTTACTGAGCACCAAGCCACACAAAAGCACTAAACTTTTCTTCTATAGACATCTGGTTATAATAAATTTAATACAGAGTGCGAAAATTTTCAGAATTCAAATTTTAACAGCCAAATTAACAATTGAAAATTAATATAATTATTCGGCACTGAGGTGCAGAACCTGAAAAGGTACTACGATATTTGCTGTGCAGAGGTAGACACTGGACATGACTAGACAAGTGTTGTGCGGTTATTTGAATTTTATAATTTGAAAAGTCGATTCATGCTTTTTAAACATTTCAAAATTAAATAACCGCTGCTGGGCGGTGATTTAAAAAAATGAGAATGAAAGAACCACAGGTTCCAGTTTACTTCAAAAAATGAAAAGAACTGGCAGTTTTCTTGCAAGAACCAGTGGTTAGATTTTTTTTTCAAATTCTTGGGGAATTGTGGCTATATATATCATAACCAGTTCTTTGACTAATAAACCCTAAACCAACCTGATAACTACCAGGGGTTATTGGTGTGGTTTAGGGTTTAACACAATAAGAACTGGCAAACCCTAAAACCCTAAACCACCCTAATAACCACCAGAGGTCTGTTCCTATTTTTGAGAACTGCCCCCAATACTGTTCTGTATGTATGCCGCCCGTGGGAGATTATTGCTTTTGCACATGCTTGGCAACTCCCTTTTGTTTTTACCAGTGTTGGGCAGGTATCAGCTTTGGAACTTATCAGCTCGTAGTGGTATGAAATGTTTTTTTCAAATTCATACGAGCCTGGTACTGGTATTGGATATTTTATTTAGACAAGGGTTCCATCCACATGTACCTGCCCAAATCTGCTTTCTACCAGTTTATTTGAGAGTGAGAGTTCCAAACCTACGAGGTGGAGATTGGTAGACACTAGACATGACTAGGCATCAAACTATAGGAAGCAGCACTAGATCTGGAGGGCTCTGAGATCCTGAAAAGCGTTTGGCTTTTCCCGCTTAATTGTTATCTGATAGGGGCCCGGTTGAGTGTTTGCAAGCCAACCGTGATGTCAGGTAGCATTCATTCATACCACTTATGCAAACAGTTCCATCACTTTGTATTTCTAACTGCATTATTAAGGATAGAGATTCAAAAGTCTTGAGAGAGATGTCTAATTTTGTTGGCTCTGCCCTCTAGGCTAGAGACATTGTTATGCACCTAGCAAAGG
>Ga0116228_10006546_pt1 | contig 10408 bp, 12 predicted proteins | sample S1TSphfallax_2_FD_89694 | JGI IMG/M metagenome (GOLD analysis project Ga0116228, IMG submission 89694) | Host-associated microbial communities from peat moss isolated from Minnesota, USA - S1T2_Fc - Sphagnum fallax MG | ecosystem: Host-associated > Plants > Peat moss > Unclassified | place... | reverse complement strand
GAATGAGCCTGGTTGTAGATAGAATAGATAGATAGATAGATAGATTAGATCAAAGGTTGTGATTTTTCTTAGTAGTGAGGTTTTTCTCATGTTGAGGAGGAGAATTTGTTGTCTTTCTCCCAAACATTTCAATCCTGCACTCATCATCATCAGCACCAGCACCAGCACCCCTACATCCTTCAAGGTCTTACCAGCAGGATTGAAATCATTCAATCATCCAATCATCATCAGCAGCAATGCCTGCTAGCATTTTTACATTCTTCAAGGTCTTCTTAAGAGCATTGGAATCAATTGAATCGTCAGCATCAGCATCGTCGTCATCGTCATCAGTAGAATTTTTACATTCTTCAACATTTGTTTTTACTAGCAGCATTCTTTTGATGTTTTCTTTTCTTGTACTCGTGGATTAGTTTTTGCAGGCAGTCAGTTCTGTTGCTGTCTTGGAATTTGATTGATTGATTGATTGTGTCAGTGGAAATGGTTACTTCAAAAATCAATGCTGAAATATCAACATGGGTATTTCTGATGATAGGTTTGTTTGTTAGGGACCCACACAGTTGAGAGCTTGCTTGAGCAAAGAAGACTAAGCAGCAGCAACAACAGCAGATGATTCGGTCCTAAACCCTTAATCAAGCATATATATGTATATCAGTGTCTCTGAAAGATGTTCAAGTCACTGAAGAAAAGCCCAGAGAAGGCAAAGAAGGAGGTGAAAGATTTTCAGCTCACTTTCCATGTGACAAGGGTGTGGGTCTGTTGCATTCTTTCTTGTGACCCCCCTGCTGCTGCTGCTTATTCAGATAGGGCAACAGCCCTTGGGAATTGCATCCTTGGAAACATGAGATTGTTCTGATGGAAAGGGTAACTTTATTTCTTACTTTTGCATTTAGGAATGCTGCTGCAGAACTCTGAAAAGATGCAGTTTTTTTTTCCCCCTATTGTTTGCCAGGTGCCATTACAACGTCGGGAGAAGCTGGTGATATCTGTGATATCTTTCGAGAGACAGTGAGAGCAGTGGTGAAGAATGGCAATTGTCAATGGCAGGAGGCTGTTTATATCGAATCCACCCATTTGCAATTGAATCACAAGACGAATGAATATGAAGAAAAATGCTACCAGTTTATAATTTCTTCAGTAGTAATATACACTCCCTTATCTGTTGTTTTTTATGAACCTCAAAACAAAAAAATTCTGGACCTCAAGAAGGCTCTTGAGCAGCAGCAATGCGGAGAAACTGAAAGAAGTAATTCCCTTGATCATGCAGAATAGCCCATTGGGAACTACTTGCAGAGAAACAACAGATAGCTGAGGAGCTGCAGGCAAATGCTTTGCCCCAGCTGCAACAGAGGAGGTCTAGAACTTTGTCTCTCTTTGTTGACATTCTTGGGTTCAGGGTTCAGGGTTTCTTCTTCCCTTGTGATCATCCCTTGATGGGTCTTTATCTTGAACATGAACTTCCTCAACTTTACAAACTGGTGTCTTGACTGATGATGCAGGCAAGTTGAAATGGAGAAGGAAAGTGGTGAGGATCATGCAGGTGAGGCTGCACTCAAAAGAATTGCAATCCCAGATGGTGATCTGACAAAATCAAGCATGTAAAACAATCCTAGTGGGAACCTTGAGCTGGCCAAGGAGATGGTGAATGCTGTGTTAGTCCAACAATTGACAGTCATGTTGACAGGGCTTGAGAAAGAGCTCCAGGATGCTGAAGATGAACTCTCCTCTGCAGGTACCCAAAATAGAGAGTTATGTCAGTCTTGAGTCTGCAACTTCTTCACATTTTTGTTGTCTGCAACACCGGATCCAAGTCCGCCAGGGTGTAACTAACCCAGTCATTGGATTTGAAGCCTGTTGTGGCTCAGTAATTCCAGTACCTCAAATAGTCTATCTGTGCTGAGAGTTTGTGTTGTTGGCTGTGTTGATCAAGGTTCTGCATTGAGGAATTGGAGAAAGAAAAGATGCTGCTCAGCAGCTCATGTAAGACCATGGAGTCAGAGACCTGGGAAAAGAAGTTGACTCGAAGTGAGAAGAGCACTGGTATAGAGAAGATCTCAGCTACTGAACATGAGACACATCAGATAACTGAGGAAAAAAAGATGGTGTTAACCTAAAGTGGGGAATCTGAAAACTGGGTAATGGAGCGTGAAGCTGCAGAGGCTGCATTAGAGGCTAAGCAGATGGATTTTGTGAAAGAAAAGTTGCAAATGGTAGGTTGCATGTCAGACTTTGAAATGCAGCTGAAGAAGAACATGGTGGAGGAGCAGTGGGAATTGCAGCAGCAGCAGCAGCAGGAAGCAACCTGGGTGGTTGAGAATCGAGTGTCATCTCTTAGACTTTCTGAGAAGAGACAAATTCCAGCAGCTATCTTGGAGGATGAATTCAGCAACACAGGAAGGTAATAAAGAGTCTGGAGGCTGAGTTGGGGGCAGTCTTGGAGCAGTTGGATGTTTACAAGCTTGTGCTACTGTGCTTGGAAGAGAGAGTGGGACAGCTAACAGGTGAGGTTGCTGTTCATTTGAAAGAAAAACAAGAGCTACAAACACATGCCATGACATTCAAGAACTTATGGAGAACAATGGAGCAAGTCAAGCAGCTCGGAGGCAAGGTTTCCAGCCATGTGGAATCCAAACAAGGGCTACAGAAACATGTTCAGGAGTTGGAGGAGCACTTGCAGGGAGTAGTAGTGCAGGAGCTGGGACATATGAGGGGTGCAGGTTCTCATTTCGAGGAAGCCAAAGACTTAGGACCCTAGGGTCATGTTGTGTAGTTGGACTCAGAGAGCCTGCTGAAAGCAGTTGGAGAGGATCTTGGTACCATTGCTGCTGCTTTGGAAGCCACCCAAGTGAGTCGCTATTTCAAGAGTGCCTATGAGAAGCATGGAGCAACATACAATTCTGAGTTTGATAGGCGTACCCAATTGATGGAGGCCGAGCAACAGATGGCAGAGGTGGTCAATGAACATGAAGCCAAAGAGAATGTGATGGCATTGCAGGAAAAAGCATAAGAGTTGGAGGTCAGTTCTCATGTTTTCTTTCTTTCTTCTTCTCAAACTAACCAGTGAATTTCTTCTTGATGTCAAGAGCAGAATCTTTGATTATTTTGAGTGTATACAGCTGAACTCTTTTATATTGGCATATGCAAGAGAGGTCGAGTCAAAATCTCATCAAATTGAGTTGATGGGTCAAGCCTACAAAGAGAAAGAAAACCATAATTTGCTGAGAAAGATTGAGGACTTGGAGCTGGCAAGACAACAACTGGAGGAGGGAGCTTCTTCTTCAGCAGATGATCTTCAGCAATTATGTGTTGAGGTAACAAGTTTTTTGCCTTTTGCTTCTGGCAACATCTGCAGAAGGACAATTTGATGCTATGAGGAAATGATTATGCATGGGATATGACAAAATGCAGGATCTTATCTCAAGGAAGAGATATCTCATCTTTGATAAACAGATCCAAATTGTTATGTGTAGGGAATGCATGTGATGATAGCTTACTATCAAAAGAAATGTGCATGGATTTGGGTAGATGAAAATCGTAATAAAAGTTTGAAGGAACAGCAGATGGATCATGCTGCAATCAATGAAAATTTGGACAAAACAGTTCTTCTGGAAACAGAACTTGCTGAAGCAATTGAGGCCAAGAACATGTACAAAGCTCAACTCCAGAGGTAAATTATATCTCGTTTGCAAGCAGTCACTACACAGATTTCATGGTTGTAGAAATGTTTTGTAGCAACAAACAATTGTGGGATGATTGTGATGGGATGTTTCCATGTTCAGGGGTTTTGTAATGGTGGCAATGTTTAGAAAGAAATTTTGTGTGCATGAATCGGAGATGGTATTATTTATGAGAGTCAGAGATCTCTTTTCAACTCAAACCCACCAATCCAATGAAATTGGTTGGAGAGGGCATGTCATGGTTGGTCTGATCTTTGGAGTTGGATAACATTTCTGAGTAAATGGGTGGTGGCTGGTGTTTGATAGTGCACTTGCTCAGCAACACAACAATCAAGCTGCAGTGCAGCAAGGTATTGGAAACATGGATCACCTAATACAGCTGCAAAAGCAGAGCAAATCTTTGGAGACTGAGTTGTGGGAGACGCCAGAGCACTTCTCGAGCATGAGTCTACATTTTGGTGAACTGGAAGCTCAGCATGAGGAGCATATGATGACTGTTTGAAATCTTCAAAGCAGTGACAAAAAAGGAACAGGACTGCAATTGACATATATACCCATCAGAGGGCAGTCATGGATCTTCATATGGGATCATTGCATAAGAAGCCAAGGTACCAATTTTGCACATTGAGCAGCTTCCTCATCACATATAGTCCACATTGCCAAATGTCGGTTTGTCTACAGATGAATAAGTATAAATGTGGTCATGGAAGTTTTGGTGGGTTATTACCATGGACATTAACATTGTTAAACGCATTACCATGTATGTACTAAAGACCCACTAACAGATGTGATTCTTGTTCAGTTGAGATCAAAAGAAAGTTGACATGTAGATTTTTCAACAGGAACCAGTCTGAAAGTTGAATAATTTTTGCAACCCATGTTTTGTAGTATCCATCTGGTGACAAATCCACCATTTTTTTCATATATTATTTTGCAACTAAAATCAAGCTTGATCTCAGTTGGGGTCCCGTGGCATACTTACTTAGTGCATCTTAGGCAGAGTTTTTATGTGTTGCTTCCAAGCTTGATTGAACCTAAGTTGTTATTTTAACAATGACTTATTAAGCTAGGGATTCTTATTGAAGCATTGAACCAAGGATCCAAGGGTTGGGTGAAGAACATACACACCTCAACTAGAATGCATAAACCTAATCAACCACACAAAAGTTATCAAGTGGTCAAATAAAGAACTTGAAAGTGCCAAGTAAGATGGGTTGCACTCATTGTTGGGTGGTTCATAGAAGGAGGGACACATACCCCACCAGTTACCAACATGGGTATACACTCACTTACCCATTGATTCTCAAGAATTTCAAAGAAACAGTTTTGGTATAGGACCAGAGTTCTCAACATTTTTTTAAAAGTCAAAGAACTGACCAGAGAACCACTGGTTCGGTCATGAAAATTGTCAGTTCTTTGAGGTTTTTGAAATAATTGGAACTGATAGTTCTTTGATTCTGAATTCTTTTTCAAAGAAGTGGAATTCACGGTTCTTTGATTTTGGAATATTTAAAGAACCAGAAAATTTTCAAAGAACTGTCCAACACTCAAAGTTGAATCAATCTCAGTTGACACTTTCAAGTTCAAGTTTTATGTTCATAGAATTATTTTTTAAAGATTAACAGAATGGCTTGATTTTTAGAATTTTTATAAAAGAAAACTCCGATTTTAAACTAGATTGGTTCTTATTACAAAAGGATTTACTCTCAAGACTAACTGAAGAAAGATCATAATCTTTACCATTAGGTCACACCTTATGTGAGAAACATGACAATTCTTTCCATTTAAGAACAACACACGTGTCAATGCCTTTAAAACTAACATTGTTACATTCAAACCTTAAGTAAAATTGTCACATGGTTTTTTTTACATGTGAAGTTGTGATTAAATTATAAATGAAATCTTTGACCTCAAGAAGGTTTTGAAGTCGATTTTTCAATTTACCAATCTCTATCCCTACTATTAAACTTTTTAGCATCAAAGAAGTTGAATATCAAATCCGATGATTAACCCTATAACCACTGATGTATTAAGGTTGCAACCAAATGATACTATGGATGGTTATTAGAAAGGATATTTTCATTGAGAGAATTGGCTTAATAATTGGTTTGAAAACAATCCTTATTTATGATATTTGCACAACACTGGATACAACCTAGGGAAATCAAAACCCATTTATTTTGAAGTATCAAGAGGAAATATTGGGTCAAAGAATTATAACATGTGAACAAGGACATTCCAAGACAGGAATATAATCATATGATTGACATTAACAAAATACATGCATATTATTATTAGACACATCACCATGAATTATTATCTTTAACCATCTCAAAATTATTTTTTTCGTTTCATTTGTTTCACAAGTGCACAATTTGTGGTGGATTTACTTCACTTCAATGAATTGCAATTAGTTTGTGACTATAAAATATAACTCATATATTTTGTTCTCCTTTTCAAATTTCTAGATTACATAATTATGTGTGCATTAAAAACATTTTATCTTGGTTGGATCTTGACAAAATCTTGACTGAACAAAACATAAACTTTGCCTAAACATTGGTTGAATTAAAATTTGGCTCAATCTTGATTTAATTAAATTTTGACTCAACTTTTACAAAACTAAATTTTAATTTATAATTAGTTTAGACTTAACTATATAACTAATCCTAACCACTTAACAATTTGAACACTCAAGAACCATGTGTTTAATTTTAAGGGGGTGTTACAAACTTAATTAAAGACCTATAAATTTCATCATTTGGCTTAATTTAAATCATGGTTACCATAATAAAAACACATTCCAATTATGATTATGTAACAAAAACATTATCGAAAATTTTGGTGCTACAAATATACGATCAAATTGTAAGTGTCATCCATAATTTGGAATGTCAAGTCATTTTTTTACTCAGACCATTTGCCTTTCCAAATAGACATTTGAATGGTTCAATTGAAAATTGGGTTGAGTATTGAATTGGCTTAAATAGTCCTATAACCCAAAACCAACCAACATTAGTTCACTCCTTTAGAACCTGTTTTGAGTGGTGATGTATTGTCAAAATGTGAACAAAATGATTTTGGAGGTTTTCAATTGCTATAAACAAGGCAGGGGGAAAGAAAAAATAACCAACTTCATATATGTGGATTTCATTGTGTAACCAAATATATAAAAATTGATTAAAAAAATTTATTTTGTGTTTGGTTTATGGCCAAATTTGGTTAAATTTTCTTAAGGATGTTTGTCATTTTTTCAACATGATTGCCATTTTAGCTACAAACAAAAATTCCTAAAAAAATGTTCTTTTATTCATGTCATTATTGTTGATCCCATTTAAATAAGAAAATTTTATTATTTATTCCTCCTCCACAATGCACATTAAATTTTGCAACCTATTTGAAGATATAACTATTAAATTGATTGTTCATGTAAGTAAATTGATAAACATTTTTTGGCATATTTATTACCAAACAATGACATGTGCACATGACATAAAGAACATGCACACCATGGGTTGATGGATGTTAACATGCCTATTATTAACATGTTAATGCGATGGTTGTGAAGAAGTGAATTTTGCAATGGCTTCACCTTTGCTTATAATGTAGCTTAATGAATTGTTTAATTGAAAAAAAAAATTGTACCTTAAATTGAAAATATATATCCATTGTGAAACAATAATAGAAGGAACCACAAAATAAAACAAAAACACAACAAAGAGAAAACATTTTTTTCACAACACATTTGCATTCTAGAACTCCACTCGTCATCATGACCATTCCATGCAACACACTTGCATTCCAACAGCCACCTATAGCTACACAAATTTCCTATGTAATAATGGGTGATCAATTGCTTAAAAGTTTTTTGGGATATTTGTTTGATGGAAAAGGGGAAAGTCCATAATCACATTTTCAAGAAACAAGGGCTTTGGAATCAGGGTTTCACATAGAGGTTGTCACAAGGAAGGAAGAAAATGCTTGGAGATTGTGAACAAATACTATTTTTATTTATTTTTGGTCATTTCTACCAATGCCAAAACCAGTTTTTGCTAAACCTTGTGGAAAATAATTTTTGGGAATACAATTGCAAACCATTTAAAGAGAGCAGTTTGAAGGCTTTCACAAATGTTGTGAATGCAAATTTCACAAATGATGTGAAATGAATTTGAAAGAAAATTTGAAACAGATTGAAAATTTTTGAAAAAAAATGAAAAAAAAAGGTAACTAGTGCACCTCCATCAAATTGGCCTTGGTTTGAACATTTTGACAACATTTCTTTTGGTACTACCAAAATAAATGGTGTACTTAATGTTATTAATCAAGGTGTCTGTGTGATGCATTTAAAGATTAATGAATGTTAGTGATGAAAAAAATGTTATTCTTTAAACACCCCACATATCTAGTAGCCTTGAGAAACATATTTTGGTGTTTGGGGATGATATTACAAATGTTAGGACTATTCCATTGCAAATTCCAACAACCTTAAAACTAGGGCATGCAAATTGCCAAGTGTAAAAAAGAAACCTAACAATAGGCTAGATAGGAAGAAGAAGAAGTTGTCTACAAGGTCATTTGTAATTCTAGATGCAATAATTAATTTTATAAATGTAATGAAAAAGCTTGAGTTAGAGAAAATGAAGTTGAAAAAATTCATCACATCTCAAATGTTGCAACGTGAAAAAAATGGTAAACAAATGATGATTCAAAGACAATTATATTTGGTTGTTTTGTTTGCTAAGGACCAAAGATGGTAGTGACAGTAGTGCCACTTGATGAAATAGTTTGCCTTGATTTGACAATACATTTGTTGGGCATTGATTTGTATTTGTCATTGTGTGAAAAAACTTGAATTTTAGTCAAATGAGCCTTTTGCTATAAATTTGTCATGGTACAATTAGATGATCAATCAACCATTGTTCAAAAAGAAATTTCTTTAATCTCTCACCCTCTTTTGTTCTTTAACAATAGGCAATTTATTCACACCAAACCATGTTAAGTTGTCACCCATTGTTTTTGCATTTGCTAGCCTAGGTTCTAGTGCACCTCACATTTCACAATTGTGAAGGACATAACAAGCAATTATCATTAATGCAACTCTATCAAATTTAGAATTGAAATGTTTCAAAATTCATTTTTTTTTCAGATAACCAAATTTATTCTCTATCACCACCTTCATTGAATTCATGTTGGAATTGTATCTCCGTATGCACATGATTATGAGTCTCCCAATTCTTCTGTAAGTACAAATTGAATAACTTGTTGCCTCAAGGTAAAAACATAATAAAGTATACCAAAAAAAAAAGAATGTCTTTAGATTTAACTTGTATCATGCACATAAAAACAAATAAGTAGCATAAAAATGGGTGAAAAAAAATCATCCCACATCTCTATTATTATGTAAGAATTCACTTTAAAAAGAATTAAGACCAAACAAATTTTTTAAATAGACCAAAAGTATCCACCAAAGGAATGTGAGTTTTGTCAATAACTTCACAAATGTTAAATAACCCTATGAAAATTTCAAAACAAGCAATAATGTCCTTCAACATTTGACCAGAAGGAATATTAATGTGTTTGCCAAACAATTTTTGTAATTTATTAACACATCACAAACAATGTAAACATATTTGCTTATTGTTGATGCAGTTAGATTGAGTCAATCGACCATATGTGTAAGACTAAGTCCATGAAAAGATAGATAAACAACAATGGTCATAATCTTTATAATTTATAATTTATAATTGTGGCTTAGTTGGGTTCAAGCAACTTGATTGCAAAAATGGTGCCAATTCCAAAACTAGGTTGTTGAAAGCTTCAAAATTCATCTTATAATATAACAAATTTTTTTATCCCTTATTTATGGTGTGGTATGCCACACATTTGGACAATTTGGTTTTGATAAGCTCCCAATGTGTGTATTGCCTAGGCTCTTTCCACCACAAACAAGGTGGATGCCCCCTTGTATTTAGGCTAGCCCACGACATTGGTAGAAAATTGAAATTTATTAGACTCCCATCTAGATTTTAAAATACATGACACACTTTATATTTGAATGTCACATAATTCCCAAATATACCAAAGACAAACATCCAAATGAAAAAAACCCATTTAAATGAAGTTGGATCCATGAGCAAAATCTTAAATAGCAAGAACAAACCTTTAACTTATGAAAATCATTAAAAAAAAAGCTACACAATAAAATTTTCCACCAGTTTTTTTTGAAAAACCAATTTAAGTTATACACGAAATTCTTTATGATCTTTATTTAAAAATTGAAAAAAATGGTACTCATAGCTAGGTAGAACTTGAAAAAATATGTAATGTACATAACCTAAACAATGTCTCTTTAATCTTTGGCTCTATCTCTCGTTTTTTCTTTGGCATATGCTCCTCCTTGGGTCTATTGTTCCCTAAACTTGGGCACATGAAAAAAATTGACCAATTATTTGTTGGCAAATATGGGTTGGTGGGCCCCCAATGGAAGGGCAAACATGTGGTGAACCATTTGTCAATAAACATGCAAATGGCAAGAAACGGCCTTGGGCTTATCATTAGTTGATAACTTTTCACCCAAAAAAAAACCTCTTGGCCTTTCTACATAACACAATTTACAAAGAACAAAAAGTCCTTAATCCTTATTTTCTAGAGACTCCAAATTCTTCTTCTTTCTAGAGATTCCAAACTCTTCTTTCAAATTTTTCATACTTGCACCAAGTTTCCATTGTTCAACT
>Ga0116228_10006545_pt1 | contig 10408 bp, 4 predicted proteins | sample S1TSphfallax_2_FD_89694 | JGI IMG/M metagenome (GOLD analysis project Ga0116228, IMG submission 89694) | Host-associated microbial communities from peat moss isolated from Minnesota, USA - S1T2_Fc - Sphagnum fallax MG | ecosystem: Host-associated > Plants > Peat moss > Unclassified | place: USA... | reverse complement strand
TCTTTATTTGGCCCCTGCCCTTCCCGCACGGCCCTGCCCCCTGCCCTGCCCTGCAAGACAGACGGACAGACGGACCCTGCCCTGCCCCCTGCCCCGCCCTGCCCTGTCTGGCCGCCCGTTTTTTCGAATCCCGGGACCCGTTTTCCGAATCCCGTTTTCCGAATCCGACTGTCCGGGCCGGTTCCACCACGTCAATTAAAACGCGGAACTGTCGGGTCGGACGGACCGACAGACGCACGCACTACGTGAATTTATATATAAGATTGGCCCCAGGGCTAAAAAAGGATACCGACCAATTTGGGAGCCAATTTGCAACCCTTGGGGCCAATGTTCCAGCATTTATCAATAACTTGACGTCAATGTTCTAGCATTTATTAGTAACTTGGGGCCAAACACCAAGCCAAAAATGCTCAAAGTTGGTCCCAAGTTTTTTCAGCCTTGACTCCTAGTCTGATACAGGCATTACAATCTGAATTTAATGGAAACTTACTTACATCCAAATCCATGTTTTTCAACCCTCAATTTTGTGATTTTGCTCAATTGGCGATCATCCATAAGTATGTTTAGCCAAATTTGGAGATATTCAAAACACGAATTTTTAAAAAGAAAATCATGTCATATTCTAGGAGACCATGATGATTTTTTGGAATTTTTTTAATTGTAAGTCCATTTTGGCAATTTTTTTTCAGATAAACAGGGAATTTGCAACAGTATATTTCTCTTTCAAAATATTTTTCACAAAATGGCGAAAATTGGCCACCAAATAGAAATCACTGACCAGAGTGTTCTGAAAACTTACATCCAAATGTATGCGTAAAATTCTTGGAAATTTGCATGTAATGCATGTTCTGATGAATGTAATGCAACTCTCTGCAAATTCACATGTAATGTATGGAATCCTAAGCATAACTTTAACACACACAATCGCTTTCTTTCTGTTGTATTTCCCCCCATTATACTCCATTTTCAATTGGAACTTTATGCATGCAAAGGAACAAGACATGCTTGCTCTCGTTCATATGCAAAACTTGGTTTTCGACTCTCAGTAAGAAATTATCCCAAAGTTTGAATGTAATGCATGCAATCCAAAGCTCAACTTACACGCCAAATCTTTGGCTTTTCTTACACTTTCAATTGGAGCCTTATGCAAGGAACATGTATGACATGCAGACCAGAAGCTAGAAAAGTAGAGGAAAAGAATGGGACCCAGTCAAGCAGTTTCTAGCTATGTATGTACAAGCGTGCAATGCTTAACTTTTGTTCGTAGTTAGTACTTCCCACCCTTTTCAAAGGCGGTTCTCTTTGGATCATGTGACTGGCCACAGTGAACCAGCACCAACCCGTGCACCGAAAAGAATGGATGATAAGTGGTCAGGAAACAGTTTTCTGTTGGGTTCCAGTTCACCAGTTAACCATGGTGGTTAGCTCAGTTGCTTTTTATTTAACTAGCTATTTACCATCAACCCACAAGCAGTTTCTTAGTAAGTAGGTAGTAAAAGAAGCCCTTACTTATGTACAAACCATCTGCTTACCTACTAATTACCTATTTTCCTACCTATCTACCTATATATGAAACCTATTTCCTACAAAATTGATTACCAAGGTGAAACCAAATATTAACTCAGTTGCGGTTCATCCCCAACTGAGTAATAACGGGCATCTGGTGGATGGTGCACAGGTGGGTGCTGGTTCACTGTGGCCCATGCGACCCAGCACCCACTGGGGCACCATCCATTGGGAACCCTTATGATTTGGTTGTGGATGAACCTGTAAGCCCTCCTACTTCCTCCTTCCCATACCTATGTACCTAGGGAACTACCTATGTAAAGTGTGTAAGTATCACAGGTACTCAAAGTCAGTGTTTTTTTGTTGGCAATTTATTTTTCTACGTGAAAAATATGATTTCTACCTATTCAGAAGGACTTTTCATGGAAAAAATGGCCCAAATTCGCCAGATTTTGAGAGAAACATTGTTTCAAGTTGCCATATTTTTGTGACAAGTTCCAGTAGGTTGCCAAGAATATATAAAGATTTTTATTTTTATTTTCTACTTTCATATCTAGTACAAAGCAAAACTTGAATTCCTTTATGGATGACTGTCACTCTGGTTACATCACAAAATCCTTATTAAAAACCCTGATGTAGGTAGGGAATGTAAGTAGTTACTATGTAGGTCGGTAATTGAGGCACTTGGTGGCTACTAGGTAGGTTGATGGATGTGGTTCATTAATGCAAGATCTTTCTTGGGATGCTCACAACTAATGCTAAATTATAGAACTGAAAAAAAAAACTACCCATAACACTATTATGCACTTAATAATTTAATTTTTTTCTCAATAAAGTCAAATATGATATTAGGTTTGCTTGTTCAATAAAGAAAAACTTGAACATCAGATGTCAAATTGGTATTTAAATTTATTTTCACATTTTCAATTAATGCCACCAAATTACAAAGCATAATATCAATTTCTAGACATATGAATAAACATTTTTTATACGTATGATTTTGAAGTTATTTGAAAAGCATGGAAATGTGACTTTGGGTGTAAAAACAGAATATATTAATATGTACAAGTAAAGCCAACCCAACTTTTGTGAAAATTTCTTTAAAAGGAAAATGATAATGTAGTTGAAGATCTTTTTAAATATCATCCTAAATATTTGTATTTGTGTTTTCAATGGTTCAAATCCAATTTTATCAATGATTTGTAATATCTTTATTTTGTTGTGTTTGAATTTGTATGAGAATCGTTTTAAACTTTTGACAATTTAGTGATCCATTTGATTGTTCAAATGTTTCTCCTTTTAGATAAAAATGTTTTAGTTGATCACCGTGACTTTGGATGACTTATTTAATGAGAATTTTAATATCACACTTGGATTGTTTAGCCACTCAAAGGTTTGAACCATGAGGATTTGATATATGTTATTTATATTAAAAAAATTATGATTACAATTGAGGTAGATTACATGCACAAAGGGGTGGAATTTATAGGTTCACAACTCAACATTTTGAATGATCCATGATTTTTGTGTACATATTTCAATTCAACAATGGAAAACATATGCACTAAATGTACATCTTGCAAAACCTTCACAAATATTTTTGATATTAGCATCAAGAGACTAAGAAATTAATTGGCCATTATATGCGATAGTTAGAACTTTATCATTAGGCAAATACTCTTCAAAGACCATATAGAATGGATCTAATCTCCATCCTAGTGGTGATATTTTCTAACCTTACTACTGAAGCACTTAAAATCTTTCCTCCCATCAACAATATGGCTCACCATTTATGATAATTGATTTCACAATGTATATTTGGTTTTAAAACTTCCCCATTCAAGTAGTCATATTCTCACAAATGATGCACATTTTTAAGCAAGTTGCGACATGACATCTCCATTCTCCAAGCACACATTTTAATAATTAATCATTCATTAAAAGTATCTATATCATTTTCATTAACACCTTCACTAACCTCGTCAAAGTCAACCTTGAATTTTGCAAGACATGAAGGTTTTAAAACATGAATTGCATTCACTATTTTGCAACAATCAAGTAAAAGCATGATTCAGTGGTTCACAATAGGCATTGTGAATCCACATTTGCTAAATTTTTTGCAATAATGATAGTTAGCAAATTATGCATCCAATGTGCATGCCCTTATGCTTTTGGAGGGCTTTTGGTTAAAATATTAATTGACCCTTAAATTTCAAGGTGAACCAATTTTGTTCACTTTTGAATATATTTTTCAATTCTCTATCATTTAAGGGTTAAAAACCCTATAAATGTCATTAAACATCACATGATTGGTCAAAAAATCCATGAAAAAACTTAGAGTTTTCATTGTGAAATGGACTTTTAATGGAAAAAAAATGAAGCAATTATTATTAGATAAAAAAAATTAAATCAAATTTTTTTATAATGGGAAGGGTTCAATGCATCTTATTCTTAAATTCTTGATTTGATGGTGCTTACCCCCCACCCTTTTCTAACATTACTATGTTATATTTTTTGAATCCATGTGTATTTTTTGTGCTCATGAAAAAAATAATATCATTACTTGAAAAGTTCAAGTTACGAGTTCAAGGCATAGTCACATTAACATGTACCACCGCAAGTGTAACTAGTGCTTAGGTTTTCACATTTAGAAACGATAATTTAATTTGGTGTTGAAAATATAAGATTTTTCTAAGATAGTAAGGTTCATAATATATTATTGGAACATGTGAATTAATTTGAAAAACATCCAATGAATATAAAGCTCTCAAAAACATTCATTAAACATCATAACACATGTTTTTTTAACACTAAAAGACTTATAAATAAACTTCAATTTTTTTTAAATCACATATATTTTGAAATGTTTTACATAAACCTTGACATAATAACATTAATTTTTTTTTGAAATTTTTTTAGAATTTTTAAAGAATATTTTAAGGAATATTCTTCCCCCAAAAATCCCCTAAGTAGGCCAGTGTGGCTCATGTTATCATGTTTACACCCTTCAATGTTTTCTTATAATTCATCCATATTTATGATTCCCACTAAAGTTTATTACAACATGGTTAATTAAAAATTTCACAATGTTAATGTTAAACATGCCTTTATATTTTAAGTTCATTTATATTTCAAAGAATTACCACTGTGACAATCCAAAATGTCCACCTTATTGTGCTTTCATTGAAACCTATAAAAAAAGAAATTGGATTGTTTAAATAGTCAATAAAAAGGTTTGGTAGAAAGCTTATCAAACAATATTAAAATTATCACTTTAGAGTTTTCAAAGTGTAACTAATTGAGGACATGAAACATTCATTCTTCTTGAAAAACCAATTATTGTAACTCCATGGAATGTGAAGATTAATTTCACCAATAAAAAATATAAATGGTGAGTGTGTAGATAAATAATGCAAACCATGGAACCATGTCATGTTGCAATTTATTTGATTGGATTTATGTTATTCTTTAAAATAAAAAGAAATTTGGATTAGATAGATAAATTTGATCTAACATCACAAACTTAGCATTTCATGACTTAGTAATGGAAATCGTGCAAAATTCATTCATTCATAATTCGTGTATTTCACACACTAATATCATGCATTGAAAACATATTTGACACATGGATTTATAACAAGGTGTGAAATTCGTGTGACATTTTTTCATTCATAGATTTGTATTTCACCTGTTAACAGATTTGTCCATGTGTCAAATGTGTTTTCAACGCATGACATTTGTGTGTAAAATGTATAAACCTATGAATGAATGAATTTCACATGATTTTCATTATTAATTTGTCACATGCAAAATTTGTGAGGAAATATTAAAAAATCTACAATCTTTCACCATAACCATATTATATTTTCAAGTTTGGTGATGATTAAATTAAATTTTAAAAATGTTGAATGTTTAAAATTTTATTTACCCTTCATGCTAAAAGTTTACAAATTTATTGGCCATTGATGTCAAAATTTTAAGAATTGCTTAGGATTCTTAAGGTTTTTGAATTTTTTTTGTTTTGTTACACTTTTATTATAGGTTTTTATTGCATTTAACATTTTAATATGGGAGATAATTAATGGAGGACTAATTTATTTATTTTCTATATGGGAAGTTAATGAATTTTGAATGTTGACACAAATTGCAAGTGGTGATGAGCATTTGAAGGGACTATGGAAGGAAGTGACATTTGGTTTTTCATGAGTGCATTGTGGTTTGCCTGGGAAAACATGGGCTAAATTTTCCTCTGTGAAAATTTCAAATTTTGAAAAGTATCTTATGTTGGTAATGGATTTTTGAAATGTGCTTATGTACTTGGTGGGCTTCACATTCAAGTTTTAATTGTTTAACTTGCAGTTGTTTTTTTATCTGTGTATGTGAAGAGACATGTATATGCAGCTTGTAAAATTGTTATAATAGTGTTTTTAAGGGTTATGTAGATGTTGATCCCTAGTTTCATGTTTCAAGGAGGGATCTTGCTTGTCATGTGGTTTGGAAAATATTTATATGTCTAAAATATCAATAGTTTGTTATCAAATTTTGCTACTTAATAGACTTGGATTGTTTTCTTTGAATTGCTTTAGCATTCGTACATCATTAGTGGGTGTAGTTTAGGCTATTAAAAACCTTCAGGCCCATCACTAATGTTTTATTGGTTTTGTGATAAAAAAATATTTAAGTAAATGTTGAAAGTTTTGGGTGAACTTTTTAAATAAAATTATGAATGTACTATGGGAACATTTGAATAAACTTAAATGAATCTAATGAATATGGAATACTCAAAAAAACCTATAAAACTCTGTAACCATCCAAATTTACTTTGCAACTCTTGGCATAAACAATAATGTGATATTTATGTGAATGTTGATATTTAATACAATAACATCCAAAATTTAGACGTGTATTCAAGTGTACAAATGATTGTACACAAATTAGTAACAAAAGTGAATCATCTAACGGTCACAAATTCACCATAATGGTTATTTTGTGAAAGATTATGGTGTGTGTAATAGGGATGTTGTTCACCTTGTGTTGCATTTGTTTGATTTGGTGGATGTGACTATGAATAGTACAAAATATAGACAAATTTAAAAAGTTAAATGGATCAATTCTAATGTGAAAGACTTAAAACATCTCATAGCAAGCAAAGAGCACATTTGCCCCTTGGTTCACATAAACAAGAGTAATAATTGAGCTTTTGTAAAAAGATTATGGAAAACAGGAGACTAAACAATGACATTTGCCTCCAAGATGGCATGCTTGTTCATTTCTTGGCAACAAAATTTGCCAAGGTTCAATCACTAACTTTGCAAAAAGGTGTGGAATTTTTTAGTAGATGTAAATGATGTTGGGTTTGTTGAAAACAAGCAGAATTCTAAAATTGTACTTATTCAACATCCACATTGTTGGCCTCGGTCTACTTTTCAACCAACATATTTTGAAGTGTTTACATTGTTTTCGATGTTGTTGCTAATGCATTTGTTTGGGCTACCAATATCATTTGTGTCATCCTCCACCTCACTTCAAATTCTCATATGTATTATGTTGGTATACAAATGTATTCAAGTTTTGCCACATTTTGTAACTTAATAAATTCTCAAGCTCGTTTTCCCATAAAGGAAAAAAAAATTCATTCTAATCCTTGTAAATATCAAGTTTAGGCCAAAGATCTCATCTTTTTAATCTATGTTTACTCCCAAATGGAAAAAGATTACCCATTTTACTATTCAATGTGTTGTCAAATCTAAAATCTCCAAACCTTATCATTGGGTCATTTCTTGATTATACTATATTACTTAAAGATCAACCTTAAACACATGCAACAAGTACTTTTATGGGTTCCTAATTTGCTAGAACTTGGGACTAGCTTGTTATGGGCAAATTTTTTTTAACTTAAAAGCACTTTGGGAAAGTGCAAAAGTTGAAAAAATCTCTTAGGAAGCTTAGAGGTGGTCCCAAAGTTTGTGGAAACATTGTACCCAATCTATGCAAATTTGATCACCCTCAACCTTAGCGATGTCCTTTTATCCACTTTCAATTTTTCAAAGTTTGTTAACTATTGCAAAAATTCTAGATCAATTGTTGGTCAATCCCCTCCAAATTTTCTTGCCAATAATGAGTTATATCATGCCATTCACTATTCCAACAATGCATGAAGTTTTTCATTTGTTATTTTGCATATCTTCTCTTCCTCCCTTAATGTTTATAATCATGTATTATAATAACTTGCTAAAGAAAGGTGCTCAAGCGCAGTAGGTGCAAAAAGGTTTTCATATCAAGTTTTTCAAGACATTGATTTTAATCAAAAACCTGTAAAAGGATGGTGTAATACCATGTGACCTTAAAAACCTCATGTTGACAATGTTGATCAATTTAATCTACATGTAACGTGACTTCTTACAGACATCAATTTAAAATTTTATGGCAATAGGCAATAATGTGAAGGGTCATTGATCATCAAGATTAAATTGGTTGTAAAATAATGGACACAATGCACAATATTGAAAGCCAATTGCATATATTATTGGTATAATATAAATACAACCCAATTCCTTTTTTATTCTTAAGTCTAGGACCAAAAAGATTAAAGTACACTAGTCAAGTAAGACTAAAAGGGTAAACCCCTTGATGCATTTTGATATTTTATTTCCATCAATTTTAATGAATAAAAAATATTTTGAAGTATAATAGTCAAAACCATCATGCATCTAGAACAATCAATATCATCCACTTTGTGTTCACTTGTATGGTTCAAAATAAAAAGGTCCAAACTTGTAAAGAAATTAATAAAGGATGACATGATGACATGGTTTTGAAACTCTTTAAAAAGGTGTGAACCCATTTAGCTTGATGTTTTAATTTTGATACTCTACCAATTAGCCTTGAAGCTATTATTATGCATCCTTATGATGTTGTACATCCATTTACAAGTAGTAAAATTAGGTTATAAACAATTTTTTATCATAATGGCAATTTAGGTTTTGTTAAAGGTATTTACAAGCTCGAGTGTCCATAAAAGATGTAATGGGGAATTTTTTTCTACACCTTTGTGGACTATATATCTATCTTCAATCAAATGGTTTTTGAGTTTTATGAAAAGGGATTCATGTATATTATGTAATTTAGTTAGGTAGAATCATGGGATTATTTCAAAAATAATGGTTTACATCAAATGGAGGACTTTTAAATCACAGTTTGTAATATAAGTCCATTTATCAATAAACAACATTTATAAACATCATTAATAATTCAAACTATTGGTTTACAAACCATTTAAAGATGGCATAGAGGTTTGGGGGACTTTAAAAACGCCAGAATCAAACAAACTTACAAAGTCCTTTACAAAATGATCTTTGTGGAATTTCTGTAATTGTTTTCATCAACATTGTATCTTGGGATATATTAAATGGTTTCCCATATTAAGTTTTAGGATTTCTATTGTGAAATTTTTGGTCCATTTTAGTGTGCACTCACCTTTGATTTATTTCATTGTTTTCTACATTTTTATCTTCTACTTTGGAGTGAGTGTGAAAAGAGGGGTTGGTGCATTAGCTTTGACCATAGATGTCACTTGAAAATTTAGTTTTCTCCCAACCTTTGACCATCACTTGGACTCCAAACCTTACACTTGTGTCTAGACTAAGTGGAGCCATTCATGAATTAAAGGTTTAAGGTTGTTCATCTTGAAATCAATATGTGGTTGTTGTTTGATAACAAATACAATCCATGTATTGAAATTTGTTCTGAAAACATATTTAAAGGTCATTGTATGATAACATCTACATGTTAAAGTTCACCAATAAAAATGGTTGAGAGAACATGAAAAGGATGTTTGGATGTTCTTGTTTTTTTCTAATCAATAAATTCCTTACTTTTGTGAACATTTCAATTTTCAATCAACCATGAAAACTTCTAATTCTCAATTGTAAGTTGTGTTGTTGGATCTAATTGTGTAGGTAGGGTAGCAAGATCTTATGGATAATCTTTCATTGTTTGAACAACATCAATAGATGATTCTCATAAAATGTAAGATCTTAATGCATGAGTTAATGCACAAGTCATTTTCCCCTCATTTGAAGGTGATAAACATACGTGGGTTGTATTTGTGAATACAACTTGTCCAAAAAGTAGGTATCCACTTGTAGTTGAAAATATTACCATAATAATTTGTCTTTTGTCTTCCACCTAACACCTATGGCTTATACCTATGAATACAACAAGAGTCCCAAAAATAGGCACCCATTTGTAGTTGAACAACGATTCAACTTCTCTCTATAAAGCTAAAAAACTTAAGTGTGGTCAAATTTTTTGCAAATATACCTACTATAATTATCCATACATATAATTATGAATTTTGTTCTAGTGAAAGTTTACTTTTCATCACATGAATCCTCACTCCACTTTAATTTCATCAAAATATGTGCGCATATTCATGAAGGTGTCATTTTTTGGACACATGATTTAAGGACTTTGTTTTTGTTCTCTACCAAATATAGAATCTACATGGAATCCATTTAAGTGTGAAAATTTAACTAATTCAATTTATGATATTTCATATGGTGGTGGTGATTTTTTTGCATGTGTATGTAATTATGCATTAATATTTTTGTAAAAAACTAGAAATGCAAAAAATGAGCACATAAGTTTTTATAGATAATTAACATGTTTTCTTGCATTATTATTTCCTACACATGCAACTTGTATTTGGGGCCACAAATTCTAAGTCTTGTGAATACAAACAAATCAACCCAATGGGCATATTCACAATCAAGGTACCATTTTTTTGCCACAAGATTCAAGGACTTTGTTTTGCTATTTTCCAAATACAAAATCTAAATGGAATACATTTAAGTGAGAGGTATTGAATAATTCAAATTATGATAATTTTCATGGTGGTGGT
>Ga0116228_10006542_pt1 | contig 10411 bp, 8 predicted proteins | sample S1TSphfallax_2_FD_89694 | JGI IMG/M metagenome (GOLD analysis project Ga0116228, IMG submission 89694) | Host-associated microbial communities from peat moss isolated from Minnesota, USA - S1T2_Fc - Sphagnum fallax MG | ecosystem: Host-associated > Plants > Peat moss > Unclassified | place: USA... | reverse complement strand
GGTTGGTATTGCTTCTAGTCATACCAGACTAGTATGGTCTTTAATATGAGTACTCATATCAATATTATATACCTAGGTTTACACCTTATATATCAGTACAACACTGGTATGTATGTACCTGCTTGCATCTAGGTAGTTAACTAGGCAGTGTGAGATGGAAGTAGGAGGGTTTTACAAGATAGGTTAGCAAGGTAGTACACTCAGTTGTGTTGTGGTTCATCCACAAGAGTGTTCAGAACTGGTTTCAAACAGATGGTGGGTCCTGGTCCCTTTGTCATAGAATCCCCTTTTGAACATCTCTCAAAGTTTTCAAGCTTTTCCAGGAGTCTTTTTTTTTTTGGGGTGCTGGTATAGTTTTGGATTCATCCTTGTAGATGTTATGTCAGATCCAAAGGATTTGCACAGAATGTTACTGTGCACATACATACATCCATACAGCTTTTTCAGCTTGGCACTTTGTCTAATGTGTGAAATTTGCATGTGGCTAAAATGTGTTATGGAATGCTTTGGACACATAATTGTGCCTGTGAGGCTCTTTAATATAATGGTTTTCATGATTTGCACTATGGACATGTGGATTTCCCAATGGGCACAATGGGTAGTCTACCCAAGAAAGTCTAAACCTGTCCATTGTACCCTTGTCAGGGGGTGTAACAGAGGGCAGAATATCCATGGGGGAATCATTGTGTACTATGGAATGGGCTCCACACACGAATGTAACAAACCCACTTCGACAAAACCGCTCTTTGAGTGATAACAAGTTCTTTCAAGGCTTGTTACAAAGCATAATGGATTTTTGATTGTCGATTCACATTTCAAGTGCCTTTATTAGCCTTGCCTACCGAGGGGAGGATATTGTGTTTAGATTGATTCTAGAGTAAAGTAGTTTAAAAGATTTTGGCCCCTAGGGTAATAGGTCTATTTTTATATGAGGATTTTTCAATGATGATATTTTGGCTTGTGTTGAAATTTGAGACTAGTTACTACAGAGTTATAATCTTGAAGGGTTTTCATTTCTATTAGAGAATTTTTTGAAGATTATATTTTTGCATGGTGAAATATTTGAATTTTCATAATTCTTTTTTGCCTTAAGATACTTTTTAAAGTAAATGGCAAGGCCATAGTGTGACACACCCCTTGTTAATTATCAATTTGCATTAAAATTAAACCTTCTGGCATCAAAAGTACGGCTAGTAAGATCCTGTCTAAGAAAACACATGTAAAAGTGCTTCAATGAAAGTGTTGTGACTCGTGAGAGCACCAAATGATTTGGAAGTCTATTTCATAATACCCTAATTATTCCCATAAACAAAAGGATTAGTGCTTTTATTTGGTGCTTGTCGGTGCTTGGGTACATGCTAGAAGGGCACAAACTTGTGGATAATTAAGGCAGATGTTCACACCAAGCATCCAGGAACACAGCAACCCCCATTTTCTCTTCTTGAGACCTTAAACCCTAAAACCCTAAACCCATGAACTCCAGCTTTAGAACCCTGGGCTATGGGGAGGTCAGCTCGGGTACAAGAACCCAATGAAAACAAAGTGTCCTATCCCATCCAGTATGCATCCATGGTGGTGTGTTGGTGGGTGCTTGTTCACTCTGGCTGATAGTAAATGCTTGGTTCATATGAACCCGAATTCTTTTAACCTTTGTTTCAGATTTCAAGGAACTTTATGGAAAGTGCAATTGCAATATGACAAACCAAATAAGCCAAAAAAAGGCCTCCTGGGTTGTTCCCCTCTTTCACTCGGAAATGCTTACTAAAGTGCCCTTCACATCACATGGAAGAAAGTCGCTTTCTTATTTCTTGTTCGTTTCCTAACACGTAGGGCTTCCCTTATTGTCTTGAGAGCATTTGTTGAAATCTTCAAGCCAAGCTTTTGCTTATATTTGGAAGCAATTGTTGCCTAAATTCTTCAACACTTTCAATGTAAAGAATTTTTTTCTTTGTTTTGCACCATGAAAATTCAAAGTTCTCTCTATATGAGTTAGGAAAAAAAATTCAAGCATTGTCTAAAGTAAATCTTAGGTCGCACATTTAAAATCCTTGTTTCAAAAATTTGGAATGGGCAATAGAGACTGAAAATTTGAAAATTTTGAAAAATCAAGGTTGGAATGAAAGTTTGGACTAATAGAAAATCTCGTAAAGGCAAAGGATGAATTGGAGGTTGAAAAAGATGAACCCAAAAAAATATATCTTCATCAATTTGCAAATGGAAGTTTGGCCCATGAACAAAGAATCTTAAACATACAGGAAAAAAATAGAAGTGATTAGTGGGGACGCCCAAACTTACTTGGGAAGTGGAATCGCATTTAATTCATTGTAGCTATTTCATATTTGTTGGAAAATTTTAATGGATTTTAAGTTTTTTCATGTAAAATGCAAAAAATCCAAATCAACTTTAGGTTTTTGTGACTACACATCTATGATATATATCACATTCAAAAACCACCTCATTTTCATTCCTATCCAGTGTATTTTTTCCAACAAATTTTTTCAAATTTTCCACCAATTTTTATGGTAAAGTTTGGAGTTTTTTTCCAATATAAATTCAACTAATTTCTCTATTTTACGAAAAAAACTGCTAAGTTTTTTTGGCATCACAAAATTGAAAAATAATAATTTAATGAAAAAAAATTAATTGTATTATCTCATTCTGTGAAAAATTAAGACCAAAAATATTTTTTATACTTAAGTAAATTTCAAAAATTTCCTCTATTTGTCACTCTTTATATATTATCCCAACATGAAAATTTCAGAACTGTAACATAACATGAGGCTAAATGGCCATGAACATAATGGTAATTTCACAGGGCCATTCCTACTGACCAACACTGACGCAACTACCATTGAAATCATTCAGTAGGAATGGTCCTATGCTAAACCATCACATGGCCATTCCTGCTCATTAGCATAGTACCTTGGTAGCTTTGACACTAATTATGTTATTTGCAAAAATGTTGAAATTTTCAAAAAAGATTCTTTCAAAGAAAAAAATTTGTGAAGCAAGAAATTATAATCTTTTGAAATATTTAAGAATATTTGATTTTTCAACATGGAATCTTCAATATTAATTAATTATTTGTCATATATGCATTGATGCTGTTCTTATACTATGATATATTGCTTCATTCAATCAATCATGTTTCTATGATGCTTAGTAGTGTACAGCTAATATTACAACACAACATACCGACAGTGAGTCGGTGGTGGGAGCAAAATGGCTTCATTGTGGTCTTGCATTGTACAGTCGCCTATTTACCCCCTTATACAGAGCGTCATTTGATTACGCATTCTAGCATGTATCGCCCCAACATTATATGTGTATATACTTGTTATTGCCGGCCGTACAAAAGTATTGTCTGCTTCTTTTCCTGGCTTGCTCTCGTCCAAGATGTGTCTGGTGGTGTCCAGACACACTTTGAGTTTTATTGTGCACGTTTTGAGGCTGTGATGAATATTAATATTCATTATATCGCCAAAACATGCATAACATGGATCCAAAGTGTGTCTGGGCATCATCCAACTTTTTGTAAGAAAAAGATGGATCAGACCAAGGGCAAACAAAGAAAAAAAAGAAATAAGTAATATCTTTTAATACTGGTACTTTTGTACCGTATACAATAACATCTATGTGCACATACAATGTTGGGAAAATGTATTGTTTCATTCAATCAATCACATCATTAACACCTATGTGCACATACAATATCAAGGGAATGTATTGCTCCATTCAATCAATCACATCATTAACATCTATGTGCACATAGAATGTTGGGGGCATGTACTGTTTCATTCAATCAATCACATCATTACTGAGCAAGTGATAGGGTACAACCATCAAAGGCATAACAATTAACTATCAACAAATGAAATTGAAATGGCTGCATTGTACTATCATATGGGGGAATAACCTGAAGAGCCAGTTCATTACCTAATGGCTCTGCCCTCGAGAGCAAGTTCAAAAAAATCACCAGAAATTATGGTTCCATGTAATAGGATTAGGTTTTTGGACTGCAAAATGAATTTTATTACAAGAGAAGCCATAGATAGATCTAGGTGTTCAGTTGTCCCTGGTACTGAGGTCTCAAGATCAAGCCAAGACTTTACCCCAAAATCCTAGACTCTAAGTTGGTGTTAAGTCTCCTCCCACTGGGCAGATCCAAGTAAACTCAGTAGGCCACCTTATAGAAAGAGAGCTTCTGAGAAAAACTAAACCTAAAAACCAAACACCTCACCAAAAATGTGGGTGACTAACCTTTGTAAGATGCCACAATCTTTCTGTGACAAAGTTTTCACTATTTTGTGAAAAAAATAATGATTTTTTAATTTCAATCATTATTTTTGCAAAATCTTTCTTTTTGAAAAAAATCACTATGAGAACAAAAGCAACTCTAAACAATTTGAGTCTCAACTTTCAACGTCTCAACTTTCAACCCAAGAGCCTCTTCCTATGCATCAATAGTGTACCAAATTGTGTGTAATATGATGAGTTTGACACGAAGTTTGGGAATCAGAGGGTGGACTATGAGATCACATTGACATCAATGGCATTCCCAAAGCATAGCTTTTAGTAGTCTCCAGTCCCCACCATGCAGTGTTGAATGTCATGGACATTAAAGTTATCCTTTAAAAAGTAGTTTTTTAATAACAAAGTTATCTTTAAAGTCACCCTGTGTTTGATCCCTAGTTTGACACTATAATCCCAGTTTCATCCTCAGTTTGGGTGTTCATCATAAAGTGAGCCCAAACTGGGTACTGTTGAATGAAACTGGGTATCAATTCGCAAGATTTGCAAGATTTTATTCTGACAAGACTTGATTTTGTGAAGAATATGACAGTGCACAGGTGTCAAGCAAAACTAGACCTGGGGATGAAACTCATGTGAGAACCAAATTAAGGTGAGAAAAGCAGTTTGGTTCCCTCTTTTTTTTTTTTCCAATGTACTTTTTTCATCCTGACTTTTCATTTCATCCTCAAACTTAGCAAAACTGGGTCCCAGTACCCCCAGTTTTGGGGGTACTTTATAGAGAACTCTATTATAGATTCAAAAGAGTCAACATAAGCATACAACAAAAGAAATGTCACACAGACGTCATTGACATTGTGGAGAACAACATCCTTTCAAAGTCAGCATGAGCACACTCACCAAGCATCACCCTAACATCATGCTGGTATTATTATATCATTTGGAAAAAAATTGCTTTTCAAAGTTGGCTGCAGCATGCACTAACTATTGGGACCACCCCGAAAAAACAGAACCCTAAAAATTTGTTTTAAAACCCTAAAGTAATCCTTTGAAAAATGCATCTTTGGGTATACTTCTAGGCCCACATTGTGCTTTTGAAAAGAATGGTATAAAGTATCAACTACTAAATTCCAGATGATGTGCCAGCCAATGCCCTGGTAGGGCATTATGCACTCGCCCTAGGGCATTACAACCAACAAACCAAGGGCGGAGTTGAGGGCTGAGTGTGCAATTGCCAGGGCTGGGTGGTTATTAGAAATTGCACCAAACTCCCACTTGGGTACCATGCCAGGTATCAAAGTTTATAACCATGGTTATTGAAAATTCAAATCACCATTTTGATATATATTCACGGTTATCAAAAATCAAAAACCTAATTATCATATATAGCCACAATTATTGATCTTTTTTAAAAGTCGACAATCGCCCATGAAGTCATCAATTTTTTCATAGAACTTGTGTGGCTTGTAAATTATTTTATCAATTTTTAGGGTTCACAATATGAATAAAGGACTATCTATGCATCAACAACCAACATGTGTTTTGTCTTTTATCATTCACTCGAGTGGGATGCGATTTGTGGAAGTTGTGATGAGAATTGGTGCGATCTATTAACGAGCAAAGCTTTTGGGATAGAACTTAGCTGTTGTTGTTGTTTGACATGTATGGTTGCAAAGATTTTGGAGTTGGAGATGGACTAATGGAAGAGAGCATAAGAGGCAAATGTGTGGAGAAGATAAGCACCAATTTTCCAACTTAACAGTTTGTGTTATGAGATTTCAAGGTGTTAAAGGACTGAATTAGCAATATGTTACAAGTTGTGCTTATTACATCTCTTGGAAGAAGCTCAAATGTTATGATCTTTTTATTTTTGCATCATCGTTTAGTTTTTCGTTGCATAAAGAATAAGATGCAAGGTAGGTAAATCTAATTACGTTTAATAACATCACTAGAGTTGATGATAGGCTTTAAGGGATCATGAAGGGATTGGTTTATTTGTGCCAATTAGAATTTATGTTGCATTATTCCTAATTTGTCGATGATGTTGTTTCTATGAAGAGTTGGAAATCAAGTATTTAATCTTTTAAAAGCTCTAGGCATAGTGTCAAATTATTGTGAGTCCAAAGGTGAACATCGAAAAGAGAAGGAGTTGGGTGCGCTCCTTGGCTCGCAACACTTCAAAGGTAAAAAGGTGTGCCAGAGTTCTGAAATGACATTAGGAAGATTGAAAAACAATTCAATCACTCACATGGACCTGCACAAACTAAACAACAAGTTAGTTAATGTGTAGTTGGAGCACTTTGGTGCATGGACTTACCACAAGCAAACATGGATTTACAAAACCTACCACGGCTCGGACTTGGGGGAAGCCACCACCTTCCCCCTTATAGTATATTTTGTGCCTAGCCATGGGACCAGCACCCAAATGTCATTTTGTCTCGAAAATTCCCAAAGTTGGGACTCCTGTGACTTTGGGGGCCCATAACTTTGTGTGCAAACCTTTGATTGACATGAGGTTTGAAGCAAAGTTGTAGCCATTGTCTAGAACTTTTCAATGGTATGTCAGACACCACCTACACGCAAGGAAATTAGGGCGATCCCTGACTTTTCGTGGTCGGTAGTCAAATTGCCAATTTGACTCCCAGCCCTTTTGTTGGCCATAACTTGTGTTTTAAGTACCCGAATGGGTCATGCGAGCCCATTTTAGACATCTACGTTTCAAAAGCTTTCCAATGATATAAAGAAATCCTCAATCCAATGGGTTTTGGCCCTTACAATTATTCTCTAAAAATTCGGGACTCCATCGAAATTCCTACTCTCAAAGTGGGAGTTCATTTGGGAATGCGAGGGTTCATTCCCTCACACTCTCCCACACTCCCGGGAGCATGAAATGTGATTCTTGGGCTTCTCTCCTAGCCTTCACCCTTGCAAGCCCTTACCTTGGTTGAGTCCAAAGTTAGGGTTGCGACAACAAAAGGGGTCGAATGTTAAATTGTTATAAAAAACTAAAGAAATATATATTTTTTGTCATTTGAAACCATGGTAATTGTGACACATTATTCCTTTTTAACACACATGAATATCAAAAAACTCAAATTAAAAATCCATTTGATCCAATTTTATGTTTTGGTTTAATCAAATATTTTTGGAAGTGAAAATTTTTGTCAATAAAAAAGAATATTCTTACAAAGGACTTTCAAAGGATTCATAAAATAGAATTAAGTTGATGGTCAAAAAAATGAGATCATAATAGCCTATTAAACACACTAAAAAAACATTCACAATTTCAAAAAGTGTGAAATTTTAAAACTTTGAAAATTCAAAGTATGTACACTTAATTCAAAATTTCAAAACTTCAAGAATGTTTTACCACATATAAATGGGGTATATGTACATGATGTATTAAACAAAGTTTTAGTTTATATTACATCAAATTCAACTTTAAAAAAGAAACATTTTTTGGTATGATTTCAAATTATCATCATTTTTCAAGATGAAACATAAAATATTCAAGGAATATGTACATATTTACAAATTCATATTTATTAAAAAATGATTAAAAAAATTCTTTTGGCTTATTGGAGAAATTTTAATCAATTTTCATAACAAATTGCAAAAAAAAATCATTCATATGAAAAAATTATTTTGAAAAAAAAGGATATGCAATACTAATGTAAAGTAACATTTATGGCTCCTTTGAGTGCATTTTGATTCAAACTAAACTTTTTTAATGCTTGTTCAAGTGTTAAAAATAATTTGATCCTAATTGTAACACCCAATGTAAATTAATTAAACAATTTAGTGTTCAACTAACCATTTGGACTTATTTTGGACTCCTAATGAGCAATTTCATTCCCTATCTAAGATACTTTGGGAATAATTTTATTGGATTTAATTTTACATTCTAGTTTTGCAATAATATGAAATTTTGAGCGATTTGTGTGTCAAATATTTTTATTCTATTTTAGTTTATGAAGAAAACCTCTATCTTGATTTCAGATAACTTTTGTAATTAAAAAACAACCAATCCCAACCACTAGTTTTCAAGTTTTCATTCCAAAACTTTTGGTTTTCGATTCTTAAAAACAAGTTCAATTCAAAAAATTGATCTGGTTCCACATACCGACTTGTATAGACACAGCCTAAATTTTGAGATTGTGTACTTGCCGACATTGCAACACAGATAAAAAGTGATCACCTGAATATGAACTAAATTAAATAAATAAATAAAATTGATAATTATTTGACATTTTCTTGAGAATCACAAAAGTTGTACTTGCCTGCATAGAAACTGAAAACAACATAGACATGGGTCTCTTTCCATGAGGCTGCAGTGTTACAATTACACACAATGTGTTGTGATCACAACAACCTAAGGAACAGCCACTAACATAGGGCCTTGTTTCTTGCTGCCAAGAGAACTGCTTTTCAAAGGGCTTTGTTTCTTCCTGTCGGGAGAATTGCTTTCGAAAGGGCCTTGTTTCTTGTTGCTGGGTGAGTTTGCTTTCCATTGGAGAGCTGCAAGTGGGTTGAAAAATATGTAATTAATCATGTTAGGAACTTTAGGAAGACATGTTCTCATGAAAAAAAGACAGATGTCAGTGTATGGTGAGTCATATTTTGACTCACAGCTCCTGAAATTGGTCAAGCTTGACTGTAGAGCTTTGAGATGATTCTGACCACAACTAGTTGAAAAAACTTAATGGAAAGCTGCTGTGATCACAGCAGAGGTGTCCTAAGCTCAGCAGCCAAGTTCTGGTTTCAGTTGGGATTCTAGCATGAGGCGACTTGCGAGGTCAAGTTCAAATTCTGATTCCCACAAGAGGCTGGTTCGTATTTCAGGTCTGACTCTAATTTTTCTAGACTACGAAACCTATGGTATGAGGAAATGGAATGAAAACCGAACCCAAAACTGGCCCATGACAGTAGAGTTATCCGTAAAGTAAGAAAAATACAGCACTAGAACACTGAGTTTGGTCATACACAGGGTGAGATTTTAAAAAACCTGCACAAAAATACACTAGCGTTCAAGGGGGTATGAAACTCAGAAAACCATCAATTTTGGTGGTAAACTGAGTTTCATCCTGGTCTTTCCTTTTTCCTGAGCACCTCCACTGCTGCTACATATATTTTCACTGCTCCTAACTGTAGAAACTACTATAATTAGTCTCGAACCCTTGTGCATTAAATGCTGAGTATCAGCATTTCATACTGAGATTTATTAAAATGTCTTCTTTACTTTGCAGATACTACTGAAAGTGGGGATAGGGGGTGAAATGAGGCCCAAAGACAGGGTGAAGACAGGGTTACTTTACAAATAACTGCAGTATCAACGACTGTTGTTTTGTACTAAGAGCATCTCCACCAACACTAACTGTATGACCCAGCAAAAATATTTCTCACATCCAAAGTTTTAGTTCCTAACTTTTCTCCAACCACACCCATAAAAAGTGAAGCTGGCACTGCAAGGAGGTGAGAGACTACTAATAGCAACCCACTTGGACCAATCAAACTATCTAGCCAATCAGAAACATGATGGAGCAGTCAATAAATACGATTTGACTGTGTTTATTAGACTCTTTTAGTGCTTCTCCAGGGCTCTCTGAAAGCTGTAGCTTTTTTCAGGGTCCTGGCGGTCTTCCAGTGGATTTATTCACTGTAGTTATAAATGTTCCCAAGCTTGGTGCATTTAACCCTGAGTTTCATACCCTTATTTAATAAAATTTCATGACTTTGCAGACAACAGCCAGGAGGGGATGAGATGAAGCATCAAATGAAGGGTGCAATTCAGACCCAACAGGGCATGAGTTTACAGATAACTCTAATAGCAACCTTCTTATACCAGTATCATTACCAGGCAGCGAAAATGAGCCAAGTTAGAGCTAAATTTTCTAACTTGGCTCATTTGGGTTGAAAAATATGGAAATTCATAATATGTTGCATAACTTAATGTCAAATTAATATTTGAATGTAATATATGCCACAAAATAAAGATCAAATATCTAGAAATTATTCCGCTTGATACTTGAGTTCAATGTCAAAGGAGTAAGAACCTTACATGTGTCGTCTGTGGTGTTCTGCATTTAGTGTAATAGTGAAAGGTATAACACTTTTCTTTGGCTGAAGTATATTTTTAGTTTTAAAATTTTGGATATTTACC
>Ga0116228_10006541_pt1 | contig 10413 bp, 10 predicted proteins | sample S1TSphfallax_2_FD_89694 | JGI IMG/M metagenome (GOLD analysis project Ga0116228, IMG submission 89694) | Host-associated microbial communities from peat moss isolated from Minnesota, USA - S1T2_Fc - Sphagnum fallax MG | ecosystem: Host-associated > Plants > Peat moss > Unclassified | place... | reverse complement strand
GTTGAGATAATAGTTTCCTATATTGACATACTTGTAACGTACCGGATCGTGCAGCGTGTGGGTGCGGGCGTTGCGCCAGTGCCGGTCGAAGCCGTACTGCGCCAGCGTGGAGCGCGATCCGGCGAGTTCGAACAGCTTGCTGCCGACATGCAATGATACCTCGGTCGCCAGCGCCTTCGCCTCGGCCACCGCGATCGACGCGGCCGCCACCGTTTGCGCCGTTGGGTCCGCCTGCGCCGCGTCCACGAAGCGGGCGGCGCGGCGCAGGAGGCCATCGGCGGCATGGACGCGGATCACCAGCTCGCCCGCCGCCGCGATCACGTGCGGATCGTCGGCGCCGCGTTCGTAGTTCGTCTCGAAGAACGGCCTGGCGTATTGGCGGGTGAAGGTCAGCGTGTCGGCCAGTGCCGCGCGCGCGATGCCGACATCCACCGCCGCGTGCAGCAGCTGGGCGACCGGCCCCATGCTGGTGGGCCGGTCGAACACATCCTGATGCGGCACGACCTGTGACGGCGCCACCGCCACCGCATCGAACAGCGTGGTGCCGCTGCCGGTGGTGCGCTGGCCGAAGCCGGCCCAGTCGTCGATCAGCTGCAGGCCGGCGGTGGCGCGCTCCAGGAACACCAGCGCCGTCCGGTCGTTCTCGTCCAGCGCGACGACGACGATGACATGCGCGAAGATCGCGCCGGTTGAATAGAATTTCTGGCCATCCAGCCGGTAGCCGTCACCGTTACGGGTCAGGCGCGTTTGAAAAGCGACCGGCGATTTGCCGCCGATCTCGGTGAAGGCATTGCCGAACCGTTCGCCGGCCAGCACGCGTGCGAACAGATCGTGCTTCTGCGCCTCGCTGGCGTTCAGGCGGATGGCTTCCACCATGTACAGATGGTTCTGCGGGATCTGCCCAAGGCTGCCATCGGCTGCCGAGATGATCGCGGTCACCTCGGACAGCGTGACGTTGGAGACGCCGGCACCGCCATACGCTTTCGGCACCGTGATGCCGAGCAGGCCGCTATCGGAATACGCGTCCAGCTCCGCGATCGGCAGACGCCGATCCCGGTCACGGTCCGCCGCGCCGGCGGCAAAGCCGCGGGCCAGGTGATGCGCCACCGCGATCGCCTCGGCATCGTTGGCGATGCGATGCGCGGCGGTCCGGCGCGGCGGGATGTGCGGCGCGGGGCGGCCCTGCGCGGGCGCGCGGGCCTGGTGCTCGTGCCGAGCTGACAGGCTCATCAGAACATCCATCGATCGGGGTGCGGCACGGCTGGGGCGCGGCGGCGCGCCACGAACGGGAACAGCGCGGCCCCGGTCAACAGCATGCCGACCCAGAACAATGCCGTATCGTAATGCCGAATGCCGAGAAAGTGCTGCCCGCCGCACAGCGCCTGTGCCAGGTTGCACAGATCGGAACTGGCAACCAGGCAGGGCACCGCCGCCGGCAGTTGCAACGAGGCATTGCCGATCAAAACGCGGAACACGAGCCACCACCAGCCGACCGCCACCAGCATCGCGGCCGCACCCAGCGCCAGCAGACACCACATGAGCCGGCGCCCGATCCGGGAGCCGGCGGGGCGCGCCGACAGGGTTTGCGTTGCCGTCTCGGTGTCGGCGTGGCTCATGGGCTGCCTCCTTTGGCCAGCACGGCGCGGCTGGATTGAACGTTCAGCCGACGTGATACAAAACAATTGCCGATTTTGGATAGGAGGTCAATTATGCCCTAACGGGCGTCGCTGGTCGCGAGGTCCGCCGCCACAGAAAGGTTCGACCATGTCCGCCGCTTTTGATCCGCGCCAGCGTCCCCGCGTGAATTCAACCGCGCCGTTCCGGCCGCTGCCGTTCCCCGCCCGGCCCGCAATGGTGATCCGGACCGATGCCGAGGCGATTGCCGCCGCGCACCGTCTGGCCGCACAGTTCGCCGTGGGGGCTGCCGAGCGCGACCGTGAGGCGCTGGTACCGATCGAGGAGGTGGTGGCCTATTCGCAAAGCGGGCTGTGGGGTATCCGGGTGCCCCGGCGCCACGGTGGGGCGGAGGTTTCTTATGTGACCGTGACGGAGGTGTTCAAGATCATTTCCGCCGCTGATCCGTCGATCGGGCAGATTCCGCAGAACCATATCGCGGTGACCGAGCATATCGCGCTGGATGCCAGCGAGGCGCAGCAGCGCGACCTGTTCGGGGCGGTGCTGCAAGGCGTGCGCTTCGGCAACGCGACGTCGGAGACCGGCGGCAAGACCGTCGGCGACATGACCACGCGTTTTGCCGATGACGGTGATCATGTGATTGTCAACGGCACGAAGTTCTATTCGACCGGCGCGCTGGTGGCGCATATCGTGCCGGTGGCGGCACTTGATACCGCCGGGCAAGTGCATATCGTGTTCGCCGATCGCGACGCGCCGGGCCTGGAGGTGATCAATGACTGGTCAAGCTTCGGCCAGCGCACCACCGCATCCGGCACCGTGCGGCTGACCGGCGTGCGGGTGCCGCGGCACCGTGTTGTGCCGGTGTATCAGGCGTTCGAGCGGGCGACCGCGGCGGGGCCGATTTCGCAGATCCTGCAGGCGGCGATCGATGCCGGGATCGCGCGCGGCACCATCGCCGATACGATCGCGTTCGTGCGGACGCAGGCGCGGGCCTGGGTGGACAGCGGGCAGGAGCACGCGGCGGAGGACCCGTTCACCATCGCCGCGATCGGTGATCTGCAGATCAAGCTGCACGCGGCCGAGGCGATCCTGGAGCGCGCGGCGCAATTCGTCGACAGCGCGATCGCTCGGCCTGATGAAGACACCGTGGCGGCGGCGGCCGTGGCGGTGGCGGAGGCCAAGGTGCTGACGACGGAGATCGCGATCCTGGCGGCCAACAAGCTGTTCGAGCTCGGCGGCACGCGCTCGACACTGGCGGCGCACGGGCTTGATCGGCACTGGCGCAATGCCCGCACCCACACGCTGCATGATCCGGTGCGCTGGAAGTTCTTCCATGTCGGCAACTATCACCTGAACGCGGTCAAGCCGCCCCGCCATATGTGGCTTTAGGAGACCGCGATGACGCGCCACATCCGGTTCAATGCTTTTGATATGAACTGCGTCGGGCATCAGTCCCCCGGCCTGTGGGCGCACCCGCGGGACAGGTCCTGGCAATACAAGGATCTGGAATACTGGACCGATCTTGCCCGCACGCTGGAGCGCGGCATCTTCGACGGCATCTTCATCGCCGACGTGATCGGCTACTACGATGTCTATCAGGGCAGTGCGTGGCATGCGATCCACCAGGCCGCGCAGATCCCGGTGAACGACCCCATCCAGCTGGTGTCGGCGATGGCGCTGGTCACGCAGCATCTCGGCTTCGGCATCACCGCCTCGACCGGGTTCGAGCACCCGTATACGTTCGCCCGGCGACTTTCCACCGCCGATCACCTGTCGAAGGGTCGGCTGGGATGGAACATCGTCACGTCCTATCTGGAGAGCGGGGCGCGCAATGTCGGCCATGACGGCCTGCAGCGGCACGACAACCGCTATGACATCGCCGAGGAATATCTGGAGGTGATCTACAAGCTGCTGGAAGGCAGCTGGGAGGACGGAGCGGTGCTGCGCGATCGCACGCGGCGCATGTTCACCGATCCCAGCAAGGTTCACCCCATCAATCACCACGGCAAATTCTTCACCGTGCCGGGCTACCATCTGTGCGAGCCATCTCCGCAACGCACGCCGGTGCTTTATCAGGCGGGCGCTTCCGGCCGTGGCCGCAGCTTCGCGGCCGGCCACGCCGAATGCGTCTTTGTCGCGGCACCCACCAAGACGGTGCTGAAGAACTACGTCGCTGATGTGCGCCGGCGCGCCGCCGCCGCCGGGCGCGATCCGCGCAAGATCGCGATCTACAATCTGCAGACCGTGATCCTGGGTGAGACCGACGCGGCGGCAGAAGCGAAATTCCGCGAGTACCGGAGCTATGCCAGCTATGAAGGCGCGCTGGTGTTCATGTCGGGCTGGACCGGCATCGATTTCGGCCAGTACGCGCCAACCGAACTGGTGCGCAAGGTGGAGACGAACGCGATCATCTCCGCCGTCGATGCGCTGGCGGAGGGCGATCCGGACAAGACATGGACGATCGAGGAGCTAGCGGCGTGGGGTGGCATCGGCGGCCTTGGGCCGGTGATCGTCGGCTCGCCCACGAAGGTCGCCGACATCCTGCAGCAATGGGTGGAAGAAACCGACGTTGATGGTTTCAACCTGGCCTATGCCGTCACCCCCGAGACGTTCGAGGACATCGTCGATCTGCTGGTGCCGGAGCTGCAGCGACGCGGCGCCTATCCCAACGGCTACGCGCCCGGCACGCTGCGCGAGAAGTTGTTCGGTGCCGGGCCTACCCTGCCCGACGATCATCCAGGCGCCCGGTATCGCAGGCGGCCGGCCGGCCGGCCGACGGCCGGTGTCGATCTGATTGCTGCGAAGTAGCGCCAGCGTGGGGCGGGCCATCCCGGATCACCGGGCGGACTGACGGGGGCCCGACCCGAAGCGGAGGCTTGGCCGGACAGACGTCTGGATGATAAGCAAGATGCAAAGTCGCTTGATTTCTGTACTGACCCCGCTTCGCGGAGAATAGGGCCATGTCTCGCATCAAGCTGCAAACGGTCGCCTCGGCGCCCACCGATGCCCAGCCGCTTCTCGCTGCCGCCGAGACGGCGAACGGCTTCCTGCCCAATCTCCTGGCGGTGTTGGCAAATGCACCCGCGGCGCTGGAGGCCTATCTCACCCTGAGCGGCATCAATGCCAAGACAAGCCTTGATGTGGCCGAGCGCGAGGTCGTGCAACTGACCGCCGCCGCGACCCATGGCTGCGGCTTCTGCGTCGCCGGGCACACCAAGCTGGGGTTGAAAAAAGCCGCCATGCCGGCGGCCGAGGTCGAGGCGCTGCGATCGCTCGTGCCGGTCGCCGATCCCAAGCGCGCGGCCTTGCAGCGCTTCACCCAAGCGGTGATCCGCAGCCGCGGCGCGGTCGAGGACGCCGAGCTGGTGGCGTTCAAAGCCGCGGGCTACGGCGATGCCGCCGCGCTTGAAGTCGTGCTCGGCGTCGGTCTCGCCACGATCTGCAACTTCGCCAACAATCTCGGCCAGCCGGCACTCAACCCGGAACTGGAGGAGTTCCGCTGGCGGCCGCAACCGCTGGCGGCGGAGTAGATGTTCGGATCCGCGGAGGTTGCCGAGCGACTGGAGGCACGCGCCGGGGCGTTTGATACCGATGCGGGCACGGCCGGCGAGATCCTGCCGGCGCTTGCCGGAACCGGCGTCTTTGAAGCGGGTCTCGCCCGCGAACTCGGCGGCGCGGGTGGCGAGCTGGCCGACGCGATCGAGGCCATCGCCTGGGTGTCGCAGCGCTCGCTGGCCGCCGGCTTCGTGCTCTGGGGGCACCGGACCTTCATCGAATATCTGGTGCAAAGTCCCAACGAGCGCTTGCGCGCGCGGCATCTGCCGTCGCTGCTCGCCGGCACGCTGGCGGGCGCCACCGGCCTGTCCAACGCGATGAAGTTTCTCTCCGGGCTGGAGGAGCTGCGCATCGCGGCCACGCCCGAGCCCGGCGGGTTTCGCATCGACGGCACGCTGCCCTGGGTGACCAATCTTCGGCCGGACGGCTTCATCGTCGGCGCCGCGGTCACGGTCGCCGATGGACGGGTGCTGGTGGTCGCCATCCCCTCCGACACACAAGGCGTCCAGCGCAGCGCCGACCTTGACCTGATGGCAATGCGGGCCTCGAACACCGCGGCGATCGACCTGGCCCGGGTGCGGCTCGGCGTTGATGACGTGCTGAGCGAGGATGCCCGGTCGTGGCTGCCGCGCGTCCGCCCGGCCTTTCTCGCGATGCAGTGCGGCATGTCGATCGGGCTCGCCCGGCGTGCGCTGGACGAGGCGCGCGCCGGCTGCGGCGCCGGCCGGAACGTGCTGCGCGCGCCGATCGAGGCAGTGGCGGCGGCGCTTCAGCACGCGACCGGCGAGCTGCGGGCAGGGCTGCGTCAGGGCAGCTACGTGGCGCAGGCCGCGCCGCTGTTCGCTCTGCGCATCCGCCTGGCCGAGATCGCGCACGAAGCCGCCGGATACGAGCTGCAGGCCGCCGGCGGCCGCGCCTATCTCGCGGCGCCGGGTGCGGGTTTTCAACGACGCTGGCGCGAAGCCGCTTTCCTGCCGGTGATTACGCCGAGCCTGGTGCAGCTCAAGGCCGCGTTGGCCGCCCACGGGGCCGCCCATGGGGCTGAGCGCGCCGCGTGACGGGCGGGGCGAAGCGTTTCGCGCTGGAAGCGCACGACCTGGCGCTGGCCTACGCGGGGGCGTCGCCGGTGATCGAGGGTTTCGATCTTCGCGTGCTGCCGGGCGAGATCGTCGCGGTGCTGGGCCCGAGCGGGATCGGCAAATCGAGCCTGCTGCGCGCGCTGGCCGGCCTTGATCGGCCGCGCCGGGGGACCATCCTGGTGGATGGTTCGCCGATCGATGGCGTACATCCCCGCATCGCGCTGGCGTTCCAGGACCCGAGCCTGCTGCCATGGCTGACGGCCGAGAGGAACGTGGCGTTCGGCCTCGGTTTCAGGCGTCAGCCGGCACTCCCGGCGGCCGAGCGGCGGATCCGCGTCGAGGCGGCGCTGCGCGCGGTCGGGCTTGCGCACGCAAGCGCGCTTTACCCCTCGGCGCTATCGGGCGGGATGGCGCAGCGCGTCGCACTCGCCCGCTGTCTGACACGTCGTCCCGCGGTCCTGCTGCTCGACGAACCGTTCGGCGCGTTGGACGAGGTGACCCGCGCCGACATGCAGCGGTTGCTGCTGCGCGTGGTCGCCGATAGCGGCGCGGCGACGGTTCTCGTGACCCATGACATCGACGAGGCACTGCTCGTCGCCGATAGCGTCGTGCTGCTGGGCGGTGTGCCCGCCCGCACGATCGACGCGTGGGCCATCGCGGCGCCCCAGCCGCGCGCGGATGCCGACGTGACGGGCCTGCGATCGCAGGTCGTCGCCGCCTTGCGGCGGGCGCGCCCCGCGACGCGCCCAGGGGCTTCGCCAGCGCGCGACCGCGTCGATGTGTGACGCCTGCCTGGGGCGTCGCGACCTGCTGCGGCGGGTGGCGGCATTGTCCGCCGCCACCCTTCCGCTCGCGCGCGCCGGCGCCGCGGAGGCACCGCTGCGGATCGGCTACCTGCCGATCACCGATGCCACGCCGCTACTGGTGGCGCACGGCAAAGGGCTGTTCGAGGCCGAGGGCGTGGCGGTTGACCGGCCGGTGCTCCTGCGATCCTGGGCGCAGTTGATCGAGGCGTTCATCGCCGATCAGGTGGATGTCGTGCATCTGCTCTCGCCGATGACGATCTGGGCGCGGTATGGCGCCCACGTGCCCGGCCGCGTCGTCGCCTGGAACCATGTCGACGGCTCGGCCCTGACGGTGGCGCCGAGCGTGAGCGGTGTGAGGGACCTTGCGGGCAGCACGGTCGCGGTGCCGTTCTGGTATTCGATCCATAACGTGGTGGTGCAGGCGCTGCTGCGCGCCAGTGGGCTTGTGCCCGTCATCCGCGGCAGCGGCACGCTGGCCGCCAACGAGGTCCGGCTGGTGGTGATGGCACCGCCCGACATGCCGCCGGCGCTCGCGTCCGGGCGCCTGGGCGGCTACATCGTGGCCGAGCCGTTCAATGCGGTGGCCGAGACGCTGGGCATCGGCAAGGTCCTGCGCTTCACCGGTGATGTCTGGAAGCGGCACGCCTGCTGCGTCGTTTTCATGCACGAGCGCGATCTGGCCGGGCGGCCTGACTGGTCGCAGCGGGTGGTCAACGCCATCGTGAAGGCACAGCTGTACACCCGCGCGCATCGCGCCGAGGTCGCTTCATTGCTGTCGCGCGAGGATGCGCACCGCTACACGCCGCAGCCCGTCTCGGTGCTTGACCGCGTGCTCGCCCCGCCTGCCGGCGCCGCCGCGATGTATGAGCAGGACGGCGCGATTCAGCATGCCGACTGGCATGAGCAGCGCATCGACTTCCAGCCCTTTCCCTATCCCGGCTACACCGAGGAGCTGGTGCGGCGTCTGCGTGAGACCGAGATCGATGCCGACAAGGGCTTCCTGACCGCGCTGGATCCGGCCTTCGTCGCGCGTGATCTGGTCGACGACCGCTTCGTGCGGGCGGCGATCGCGGCGAATGGCGGCATGGGCGCGTTCGGGCTCGCGGACGCGTTCGCGCGGACGGAGATGTTCGCGGCATGACGGATGCGGCACCCGTGGTTCGCCTGCCGCGGGAGCGGGCGCAGGGTGCGCCGGCGCGCCTTGCGCTGCGTTGGTCCGCCGGCCCGGTGCTGGGCCTGGCTGGCCTGGGCGGGCTGTTCGCCGCCTGGTTTGTCGGCACCGATCTGCTGCCGCCCGCCGGCAGCCTGATCCGGCAATTCTCGCCGGTCGCAGCGCTTGCCAGCCTGCCGGACCTGGTGCGCAACGAGGACCTGTTGACCCATGTCGCGGTCAGCCTGACGCGCGTGCTGGTCGGCCTGCTGATTGCGATCGTGGCCGGCGTGCCGCTTGGCCTCGCGGTGGGAAGCTGGCGTCCGCTGGACACCGCGACCGCGCCGGCATTGCAGTTGCTGCGCATGACCTCGCCGCTGTCCTGGATGCCGATCGCGGTCATGATCTTCGGACTGGGAGACCGCGCGATCTATGTGCTGCTCGGCTTCGCGGGGACCTGGCCGGTCGCGCTCTCCACGGCCGCGGGCGTGCACGCGCTGGACCCGCGCTGGATCATGCTCGGCCGCAGCCTTGCCGCGACCCGGCGGGAGATGCTGATGCGCATCGTGCTGCCCGGCGTGCTTGGCCATGTCCTAACCGGCATCCGGCTGGCGATCGGCATCGCCTGGATCGTGCTCGTGCCCTGCGAGATGCTGGGTGTCTCTGCCGGTCTGGGCTACCTGATCCTGAATACGCGCGACAGCCTGGCGTATTCCGAGCTGATGGCGGTGGTGCTGGTGATCGGCTTCACGGGCTTTGCTCTCGATGCCGCCGCGCGTGGCTTGCTGGGGCTGTGGCGCGGCCGGTAAGGACACTTATCGCGTCTTAAAAACAGCGGCCGCCTGGATGCCGATGATCGTTCCGGTGGAGTGTGACCGGAAGTATTGGCGGTTTTCGGCCAAGATTCGGAATCCTCCGCGGTCCGGAGCGAGATACGTTATCGCAGTTACTCGGCCGGATGAAGGCCGTGGGCTAAAGCAGCCGCGCGCGCAGCCATGTCGCCCGCCAGAAGCAGCTGCGCCGGCTGCGTCACGTCATCGCCGGACTCGCCGCCCGGCTGCCGGCTGAGGAGCGCGCTCGCCCGGAGGTGCGGGAGATGGCCGCCTATGGCTGCCAGACCCAGATGCATGTCGTCCGCTTGCTCGCGCCGGAACTGGCCGGCGCGACGCATCCGTGGCGGCATCGCCGACCAAGGGCAGGTCCGGCTATGGCCACACCACCGTGGTCTTGGCACAGGCGCCGTGGACGGCGTCCGTCGGGCCGCTTGAGGGGCTGATCTTGCACGCAGCAGCCTCCGGCCACATGGTCAGCCGAGCGCGGCAGGCGAGGCCCCGGCATGGAAGAGTTCGACGCCATCATCATCGGGCCCGGCCAGGCCAGTCCGTTCCTGGGTGCGCGTCTGGCCGCAGCCGGGCGCCGCGTGGCGCTGATCGAGCGCGAGCATCTCGGTGGCACCTGCGTCAACGACGGGTGCACGCCGACCAAGACGATGGTGGCCAGCGCGCGCCTTGCACATCTGGCGCGGCGGGGGGGCCGATGGTGGTCTTGGTTGACATGGCTGCGGTGATCGCGTGCAAGGGTCCGGTGGCGAACCGCGCCGTCCGCGGTCTGGCCGATTGGCTTGCCGGGATGCCGAACATGACCGTGTTGATCGGGGCGGCGCGCTTCACCGGGACGCGCATCGTGGCCGTCGCCGATCGGGTGCCGCGCGCGCCGCAGATGTTGCCGAACGCGAACAGGGTGCGGTCATCGAGGCGGCGATGCACGACGTGGCAGCGGCTAGTGGTTCCATGGAACCCCGCGTAGTGGATCATGGCGGAGCGATCCGCCGGAGGGTGGGCTGACTCTTTGGTATCGGGCTTGGTCTGGCCGCTCATGGCCTGGCGCTGAGCTTTCAGCCACTGGCCCAGGGTATTGACCCAGGCGGGAATAGCTGATGAGGGAACACGTCGGGATCTCCGTTTCCGGCTCGGAATTGAGCCGCGGGAGCCGCCTCCCCGATGAGCGTACAAACGGCGCCCGAAAAGCGAAGATGATGGATCGTTCACCTGCATCGGCCGGGGGGCAATTCAGCGGCCTCCCGTTCGGCGAGTGAGCACGTCGGTTCGGCCTACTTTTCGGAAAAAAAGATGGCTTGACGAGCGTCTGCTGGTGGCGTGCCACCCGCGGATTTTCGTGATCATGCTTC
>Ga0116228_10006539_pt1 | contig 10413 bp, 11 predicted proteins | sample S1TSphfallax_2_FD_89694 | JGI IMG/M metagenome (GOLD analysis project Ga0116228, IMG submission 89694) | Host-associated microbial communities from peat moss isolated from Minnesota, USA - S1T2_Fc - Sphagnum fallax MG | ecosystem: Host-associated > Plants > Peat moss > Unclassified | place... | reverse complement strand
GGGGTTTTTTTTTCCTCTCCCTGCATGCTACCCATTTAGATTTTTCTTTTGCCCTTTTACTCTCTGTCCATTTCTTTTGCTATTCTGGGCTTGTGTCATAGTTGTTGTGGTTTGTTCTGGACTTTTTCTTGGTTTTTCTTTTCCCCGCTGCCTGCTGCCCATTAAACTTTTTTTTGGTTTTTTCTTTTCCTCTCAGCCCGCTGCCCATTAAACTTTTTTTTTGGGTTTTCTTTTCCTCTCAGCCCGCTGCCCATTAAACTTTTTTTTGGGTTTTTCTTTTCCTCCTAGCCTGCTGCCCATTAAACGTTTTTTTGGGTTTTTCCTTTTCCTCCCAGCATGCTACCTGATTAGTTTTTTCTTTTCCCCTTTCTCTCTTCCTCCGTTTCTTTTGCTCTTGATTGCTTTCTTTTTCTCTTGGGGGCTGTGCCATGTTGTTGTGGTTTGTTCTGGGCTGTTTTTGGGTTTTTTCTTCCTCCCCGAATGCTACCCGTTTAGCTTTTTTTTCGCTCTCTCTCTCTCTCTCTCTCTTCCGTCTCTCTCGCAGTCTGTCCGTTTCTTTTGCTCTTGATTGCTTTCTTTTCCTCATCTGGGCTTGTGCCGTGTTGTTGTGTTTTGTGCAGCAGCAGCTGCAGTAGCGAGATGTACATTGGTCTTGTGCACGCGTCCATCTTCCACAGTTGCTGCTGCTGCTGCAGCATTTTTGCCTTTTCTCTTCTTGTATTTGCTTTTACCCATTCTCTGTTGGAGCTGGCTTGCTTTTTTCCCGGGAGCCGCAGTAGGAGCAGCTGGATGCAGCTACGACTACATTGCATTATTGGCTTTGGTTATGCTTCAGCTTGTGTGGACTCTTCTTCTTCTTCTTCTTCTTCTCAGCGACTTCCTGCCGGCTTGCAAAGCGTTGGAGAACGAGCGAAAGGGAGAGAGAGATGTGGGTCCTGGTAACCTAGATGTGGATGTTAGCTCTGATTTAGCTGTGAGAGGTGGAGCAGCAACATCTTCTTCTTCTTCTTCTTATGTGCTGCTGTGGACGGTGAGGAAAGGAATGGTCGCAGGAGCTGCTTTCTGTGGAGATTGTTGATGGAGGATCGGAAGGGAAGTTGCAGACAAGAAAACAGATAGAGATTTGGTTTGAAAGGAAAGAGGAGGAGGAGGAGGAGCTGCAGGAGCAGGAGCTGATCTTAGTGCACGTGAGCAGGTGGGTTGCATGCAGCAAGTGTTTAGGGAGGATTTGCAGTGGCTTTGGAGGTGGAAAGAGGAAGTGGAATAGACTGATGGGAGTTAAAGAAGAAGAAGCGGGACGTGGAGCTCTTGCTGCTGCTGGTGGCGGAGGACAGCAAGGGAGCTGCTATGGTGGCCCTTGTTGCATGGTAATCGAGTGTGAAGATGATGGGTGTTGGCAGTTTCTCTGGTAGGTGCCCGCATTGGTGCTGTAGTTGTCTCGCGTAAAGCTCCCGCCATCGCTGACCTTTTGAAGCCTTCTGAAGTTGACTACAGGGAGGTTCTGCATCGTTGAAGCCCTTTCCTTTAGCCTTCTGAAGTTGCAGCGGCAGCAGGGAGATGCTGTCGTCTGACGGCTTTAGAGAACGTGACCCACTGCAGGCAACAATGCTGCTGGCGGTTTGGAGAACATGTAACACAATGGTACTGATGGAAGCTGATGATGATCTGAGAGCGAAAGGACCATCTTCGAGTATGATTGTAGACATGGGTGAGATTGGAAGCCAAGAGTAAGAGATGTGTGAGAGACAGAGAAAGAGACTCAGACACAGACAGGGAGGGAGGAAGAAGAAGTTGCAGGAAGTTGCTGGAGGGGATCACCCTGAATTGGGATTGTTTTGAGCTCTGGGAGAAGGAAAGAGAGAAATAGAGGAAAGAGAAATGGCTGATACCAGGCGTGCACGGGAGATGTTAGTTGGTCAAATCCATCATCATCACAAGGAGCAGCAGCAACAGCAACAACAACACCGGCGTGGCTATAGCCTAAGCAGTGCAAGAAGGGAGAAGGATGAGGACCTTGCCTTGTTCCAAGACATGCGCAAGTGTGAACATACCCAATACTTGCTTTCTGACCTTGAGGATGGTGAGAACAGTCTCTAAATATTTTGTGAAAGTCTTGAACTCTCTGAACCCTTCTTTGTCTCGTGAAACAATGGCCACTGAAGGATATTGAGCTCTTTCTTTGCTGTTTTGTTTTTCCTGTATTGTGATTGTGGTGGTGGCAGCAGCAAAGCTAGGAGATCTGTTTGATCCAATTGCAGCAGCTTGCATTGAACGCAAGGGAGTAGGAGCAGACTTACTCAACTCTGATGCTGACAAGAATGATTACGATTGGTAAGTGTGTGTGGCTGGCTGTATTTCCTTCCTCTTCCAGGGAGCTGAATCTTCTCTTGCTTTCTGAGTTCTCTTCACCATCAAGGGTAAAAGGATTGGGTTGCCTTGAAAAGCTTTCTGAAGAACCGTGAGAACATTTTCCAGAGCTTGCCATTGCAACAGTAGAAGACAGACAAGACAGACAGAGAGAGAAACAACTAAGTGCAATGTGGCATTTGGAAATGCTGTGCAGGCTGTTGACTCCACCAGGCACCCCACTGTTTCCATCACTTGATTTGGAATCACATGCTTACACTCCCTTACAGCAAGGACTTCTCATGAATCACTCGCTTGCTGCCATCAAGACCTCACGGGTTTGTTTGCTAATGCTGCCTTCACTGACTCGGGGTTTCGGACTCCAGTCCACCATTGATCCTTCCTTGTGTGCTTCATTCTTGATGAAGGTGTCTTTTGGTGTGTGATTCATGTACAAGTAAAAATCCTGCTGAAGGAGAAGAGAACTGGGTTTGGCAATTGGGTTTTGCAGATTGCAAGCAACAATCATGCAGAAGGTCTTGTGTTGAAATCGTTGGTGCGTGGCAATCAAAACCCTAATCAAAGACCAGGTAGTAGTACTCCCCTGAGTACTCAAAGCAACTCCACACCACGAAGCACTCCAACTACTACTGCATCTGGAACTCCTCACTCTGTGAAACCTTCGACCCCGACAAAATCATCAACTTCTTCAGCATCGAAGTTCTCCCTACGGGTGGCATCATCAACTCCTGCACAACAGTCACCCTCAATAACATCATCTTTCACAGGAAGAGCATCTACTGCTTATTCAAATCGGCCCTCAACTCCAACAAATCGGCCTTCAACTCCAACAGGCAGGCCCTCAACACCCACACTTCGACGCTCAAGCTCAAGCTCCACTAGCACTCGAGCTTTTAGCACAGTCACGGCACGTGGCAACCCCTCTCCCACGAGAAGCACTGCAAGCTCAGGAGCTTCAAGAGGAATCTCCCCTGTGAGGTCACAGTACAAGGGGAACTCACCAGCAAGAGGAAGATCCCCAGTGCCTGCAATGGAGCGGGGATCATCATCATCACCAAGGATACATTCAGTCATAATTCCTGATGGTTTGCCTTCAGATATTCCTCCAAATCTACGCACTACATCTGATCGAGCTCCATCTTCTGCGCATCACCGATATGCAGGTTATAGTGAGGCAACAACAACTCAAATGCCTGACATACTTGATCACACCTCAAATCAGTCAGTGTCTCCAAACTTTGTCAGAAGCCGCAGGTCTACTAGCCATGGACAAGATCGCTCCAGTGTGCAGTCAGGGCGAGTCTCATCAGATGATGATAGCAGCAGCTATGAGGTCTCTTCACAATCAGCAGTGTCGAGTAGAGGGCTTACACCTGAGCGGGGAAGAGGGTATGCACAACAGCCGCAACCTTCAGTTGGAAATGAAGACCGGCGAAAGAGCCATTCAAGCTTTCAGGCTAAGCAATCACCATCTTCAAGAGATTCACCACATTTTGGCACCATACTAACAAGAAAGACTCCCAATGCAGTTTCACGCAACTTGGTATGGAAGAAATACACTGGCTTGCACTAGGATTCCTGGGTCTTGTATTTCATAGTAGTAGGCTGCTACAGAACTTCCGAATCTGTTTGTGTGTCTTGGGGTGCATGTTGTTTGTCTGTGTAAAGCTAAATACATAGTGTTGTTTGTGTACCTTGCAGGAGATTCACAGATCTTCTTCATCAGGGGGATTCCGACCACTGATGACAAAGAACTCAATTTCAACATTATACAACAGCAGCAGCAGCAGCAGCAGCAGCAACGGCACTGCTGCTGCTGCTGCTGCTGCCACCACCCGTGCAAATACCTTACCCCATAGACCTCTTACACCTGGGAGCACTGCAAGCTCAGAACAGGGTGCTGCAAGTGTTGCACCCGACAGTGATGGGGACGAAGATCTGTTGAATGCTTGGGGACAGCTTGAGTTATCATCACTTGGAGGAGGAAGACATGCAGACATTCTTGTTCTTGATAAAGAGCATGAGAAGTTGACAAGCTGGGAGAGTCTTCAACAATATGAGCAAGATCTGAAACTGCCAGAATCAACAATAGTACATAGTGACATGCATGATGAGGCTGACAGCCACAAAAGCCATGGGTTCAGTGGTACTAGAGAAGCTCTAGTAGTAGAAGAAGAAGAAGAGAGTTCTTTGCATTCTGTGTCATCATTGAGTGTCAGGGAGTTGAAGTTGAGGAGTATGCTTGATGAGGAGTCGAACAGTGAATGCATGGGAGCTACAACAGAATGGTTGTGCTTGGATCTGGTGGCAAAGAAAGGGACAGATATCAAAGTGCATGAGAAAGGCAGAAGGCAACTGGAACATAAACAGCAGGTATTGAACTTGCAAGCTAAAGAGGACAACATTGCTGTATTACCTGAATTCTTGTGCAATTCTGAATTGGACTTGCATAAGGAGTTGGACACAGAGAGAGGGAGAAGAGCTTTGTCTTCTTCTTCTTCACTGCTCAAAGATGAATCCTGTGGCTCTGAGAATGAGGTTGCAATAGGTAAAGAGATGGAGAGTAGTGGATCACACCCCGAGAAGGATGCTGGAATTGCCATGGACTTGATGCATGTGAGGGAGAAGTTAATACTTCTGTGTTGTGGTAACCCTAACCTGGAACCTCCTGACCTGCAACAATGCTCAGAACAAGACAAGAAGCTTTCAGAGAAACCTCAAGCTGGAAACATTGTTGTGGAACAGTTATCTGTTCCCTCCCTAGTTGTGCTTCCATTTCAGGAACTATGCATATCTTCTGAACATGAGAGCAACAATGATATTGCAGCAACAAAGGAGCAGGAGGTTGAAACAGGGTCAAACACAGAAGCTGCTGCAAACACAGAAATTATATGTGTTTGCAACCATGCCAAGCATCCTGGGAAGCACTGTGAAAGCCCTGGTTGTGAATGTATCACAGGACATGCAGTGGCATCTGCCCCTTCTGCTCCAAAGATGGAGCTCCAAAGCTTGACACATGATGAATCTGTTGAAAGTGAAGCAGTCAAGAGTGCCATATTGGGCTCAGAAGCACAGAATGCACTGGATATGGCCAGGCAGAAAAACATATGGTACATGTACAGGAATTCTGAAGACTATGTTTCGAGCCTGTGCGACAGCACAGAAACAACAGAGCTTGAAACTGTCTCCTCTCAGGGAGGAGGAGGGGGAGGATTCAGTTCTGAGATTGAAAAAGAGGTACAGACAGCAGCAGGTTCACATCACATCAATACCTCCTCTACTGGCATCATGCAAGTCCTCGAGCTCAGCAATCATCAGCAAGGTGTAGAGGATGAGGCTTCGAATCATGAACAGCAGAGCAAGGATCCACTGAACCTCTTTACCATAGGTTTAGAAGAGAGTCTCACCAGCATTCAAATGGAACTTGAATCTCACAGGCAGCAGGAGAAAGAAGAGGATTTACAAAATGGATTAGTAGAGCAGGAGGACAAGAGTGTGGATACTACTACTGCCTGCAATGATCCCCATGCCAAGTGTATGGAGCTGCTACTGCCGCAATTGTTGAATCATGTGTCTGAGCGTGTGGCATCTGGAGTTTGTTGGCAAGAGCTTACAAAGCCTGGGAGTGATGTTCTTGGCAGCAGAAGTGTTCATGATGATTCTGAAGTGGACATCTTGTCATCTGTGTTATCAGATCAGGAATTGGATCCTAACCTTGAAAGCATGTTGGGAGAGAATCAGAAGTTGAAAGACAGGAGGAGGACTGTGCAAGAGGAAATGGCACAGTTGGCAATGGAGGATATTCTAAAGCAAGATGATGACGATGAGACAAGCACGTCATCAGAAGAGCTTGAGCATGAAAGAGAAGATCCTGGTGATGGTCTTCTTCTCGGACCTCTCATAGCTAAGGTGCCAAATGTGGAGATGGTTGAATGCTCTGAAAGCAGAGTGACTATCGAGGAGACAGAGGATTCTGAAGTCCAGCCAGCACTGAGTAGTAGGCAGGATGGAATCAAAAGCCCTGGAGATCATCAAGATCTCAAGCATTCCAGTCCTGATCCTCAAGGACTCATTGGTTCCACACAGCAAACTGCAGGTCCTGATCTTCAAGCACTCATTGCCTCCTCACTGCAAACTGCGGGTCCTGATCCTCAAGCACTTGTTGCCTCCTCACTGCAAACTGTGGGTCCTGATCCTCAAGCACTTAATGCCTCTGCACTGCAAACTGCGGGTCCTGATCCTCAAGCACTTGTTGCCTCTGCATTGCAAACTGCGGGTCCTGATCCTGATGCACTTGTTGCTTCCACACAGGAAACTGCTGGTCCTGATCCTCAAGCACTCATTTTCTCCACACTGCAAACTGCAGGTCCTGATCCTCAAGCACTCATTGCTTCCACACAGCAAACTGTGGGTTCTGATCCTCAAGCACTTGTTGCCTCTGCACTGCAAACTGCGGGTCCTGATCCTCAAGTACTTGTTGCCTCTGCACTGCAAACTGCAGGTCCTGATCCTCATGGACTTGCTGCTTCCACACAGGAAACTGCTTGTCCTGATCCTCAAGCACTCATTTTCTCCATACTGCAAACTGCAGGTCCTGATCCTCAAGCACTCATTGCTTCCACACAGCAAACTGCGGGTTCTGATCCTCAAGCACTTGTTGCCTCTGCACTGCAAACTGCGGGTCCTGATCCTCAAGTACTTGTTGCCTCTGCACTGCAAACTGCAGGTCCTGATCCTCAAGCACTGGTTGCCTCCACACTGCAAACTGTGGGTCTTGATCCTCAAGCACTTGTTGCCTCCACACTGCAAACTGTGGGTCTTGATCCTCAAGCACTTGTTGCTTCCGCACCACAAATTGCAGGTCCTGCTCCTCAAGCACTTGTTGCTTCCACACAGCAAATTGCAGGTCCTGATCCTCAAGCACTTGTTGCTTCTGCACCGCAAATTGTGGGTCCTGATCCTCAAGCACTTGTTGCTTCTGCACTGCAAATTGTGGGTCCTGATCCTCAAGCACTTGTTGCTTCCGCACCACAAATTGTGCATGCAAATCAGGTAGCTGATGTGATCAGGTCTGGGGAAGATGTGGAGCATGATCAAGCAAATGTGTACAGTGATCAGAAAGGGTTGGAACGCATCAGGGACAGTGAAGCAGCAGCACTGGAAACAAAGACGGGAGATGCTTGCAGTCATAGAGACGAAGCACAGAATATTGAGCAAGGGATAATGATTGCATCTGTGGAGGAGCTTCATTTTCTCGACATCCTTGAAGATGGAGGCTGTACAAGTTTGAGTCACCCAGGTTCCTCTGATGCAAGCATACAGCAGTCATCTGTCTCTGGAACAACAGATGATGCAGATGTGAATATGCCAGCTGAAGACCCAAAGCAAGTGCAGTGTTCCAAGACTTCAGATCTTTGGAAGTCACCACAGATGATGATGCATAGTCCTGTTGTTGAATCAGAAGAGCCAATTAGTGCAAATCTTGCACTGCCAGTCATGGTGGCAGCAGCAGAATGTGTTCCAGAGTTTGATGAGGTCGTGAAGGACTTGACGCAGCACACAGAGGGTCAAGGCACAAAGCCCGTAGTAGGTTCAGTACCATTTGTTGTCAATGACAACAACAATAGCCTTACCCTCGTAAAGCCTGTTGTGAAGCTGCATGAGAATTCCATCGGAGATGCTGTTGTTGAAAAGCTCATTGTTGACATAGTTGATGTGGGTGTGAAGGGATTTGATGATGAATCCAAGGAAGTGATTAGTTGTGATGCACAGAAGCCAGGAGCAGAAGAAGGAAACAAGCAGAGTCTGTGTGTGGAGAAAAAGCCATATGCCTTACACCTTACTTCCTTACACTCAAAAGCCTTTGAGGCACCCTACGGTGGACTGCGAGGAAGAGTGACAGCAAGGCTGCAAGCTACATTGGCTAAAAGTGAATCATCGAAATCATCAGGAAGTTTTCTAGCAAGTAGCTTAGATGTGTCACAGAGCACGGATACCATCTCTTCTTGTCCAAGTAACAGTTCCTGGGAAGATCCGCAGTACTGCTTGAGCTCTGGATTTTGGGAGACAATGAAATCAAGTCCAACAAATGCTCATGTCTCGGATGATGTACTTGATCTACCTTTCCCCATGGAATTGCAGAAACAAGGGACAGGCATCAAACAGGGTGAGGATGATGTCACAAAGTCCAGTCCAAGCTGTGATCAATGTGCACTTGTGAGATTTGGAAGTGTGAGAGCAAGTCAGCCAGAGGATGAGGGTATAATCAAGCAGCAGACTCCTTCAGAGGAGAATTGCTTGGATTATTACTCTGTTGATGAGGCTCTTCTGGGTGGATCCAAAGCAACAAGTGCAGCAGGACTGTGGCAGGTAGTTGAGAATCTCAAGACTCTGAGTGATTCAGAGACCAAGAAGAAAGATGAGATCATGACCGAGACTGATAGCAGAACCGTTAGTGCAAGAACAAGTAACCAAACACTTGCCAGTGAAGAGATTGTGGTTGAGCATGGCATGCTTGTGCCCCCAAAGGCTGTTGAGAATATGCATGCTCTGGATAGTGTTGCTGCACTTGATGGGAAAATGGTGACACTTCCGAACATGGTGGTGTCTCCAGTTAAAGATGAGATTGTTGAGAACTCTGAATCTCCAGGCCCAAATTCTCGGAAGCATTTGTCATCATTTAAGTTTGGGCGGACTTCAACAATAGCAGAGCCTGAGAGAAAAGACATGTTGAACATGAGTTTGGAGGTTTTCACTGATGACAACTTGAAGCAAGAAGTGCCTCTCACTGGAAAATTGCCTGGCAAATCCCAAACAATGACTCCTGGAAGAAAAGCGATGGATGCTTTAAATGGTATGCAGCTCAGCAAGGTGAATATGGTGGTGACAGACGGGAAATCTTCAATGCAGGAAGTGCAATCTGGAGACTCTTCTCAACCAGTTCAACTGACACAGTGGAGCACAAATGGGATCAGGAGGATGGCAGAGGAGCTGAATGGTCAGAGTAGATTTTCAAACAGCACAGTGCATCCTGGCTCAGTTTCAGAATACTTTGAATGGGAACGAAGTTCACTAGGTAATTTTTTTCTCTATTTGTAGATCCCCAGTTTGAAGAGGAAAATTTCAACCATATTAATCTGATTTTGTTTCTATCTGGGTTTAGAGAACACAAATGATTCATGGTTAGGTATTGTTGACACAAGTGCATGATGATCATCACTCTTCTATCTCAGAATCTTGGTGCAAAATTTTGTGTGTTTTTGTTTTGCAGATGAGGTTAGCTGCAGCAGTAGCAGTGGCAGCAAGCGCACAGTTGCTGCATCAGGGATGGTTTCCCAGAACATATCACTAGCAGAGGTGACAGATCGAATTCTGTTCTGCAGCAGCATAGTTCACGACCTTGTGTATGAGGCAGCAGAGCTTGCAAGCAAGAAGGAGAAAAAAAGTAGAACTACTGCATCTTCTTCTGCAGATCTCAAAGCTTTTTCACCAAATGCTGGAAGTCTAAGTGGGCAGGAGAAATACTGTGAGCGTGACAACAATCACAATGGGCATGCACAAGAGGAGAGCACCAATGTGGGAAATGAGAAATACCATGAGCATGACAACATGCATGGGCATCCACAAGAGGAGGGCAACACTCTGGGAAGTGGGACCACAATGACAGCACGACACTCACTTACTTACCCACCAAATAAAGGATTTGAAATGCCACCTGGGTCGAGGAAATCCATGTCAAGTCCACAAGTGCAAGTGATGTGCATTCGCAGTAAGGAAGCAGAATCAATGGTCAAGGAAGATGTGATCATGCATCCCACAGAAACAGTGAGGTTAAATCATGAGGTCAATTTTAATGCAAAAAAGACAAATGACAAATGTAGGTGTGTAATACTGTGAGAGGATCTCTCTCATGATTTCCTTCCTCTCTAATGTACAATGTTTGATGTGTAGTGATATATATGCATTCTACAAGAATCAAGCCCATTGGGGCACTATCCAAGGTTTTCCAAATAGGTACCCATTTGCTGCATTTTGGTCATGTCCATT
>Ga0116228_10006538_pt1 | contig 10415 bp, 12 predicted proteins | sample S1TSphfallax_2_FD_89694 | JGI IMG/M metagenome (GOLD analysis project Ga0116228, IMG submission 89694) | Host-associated microbial communities from peat moss isolated from Minnesota, USA - S1T2_Fc - Sphagnum fallax MG | ecosystem: Host-associated > Plants > Peat moss > Unclassified | place... | reverse complement strand
TTTTGTTTGGCTACAACAAAAGTAAAGGCGCCAGATTCTCACAAAAACTCAATTATCTAGATTATGGCATGTAAATCCATGTAGGACAATTGTAATTGTTAGAAACAAACAATTGAATTTTGTGCACATGGATAGACAAACTAAACAATGTAAGGTAAATGTACAAAACCATACCATTGAAAAATGAGAGGTCGAATACACAGTTCACCATCTCAACAACCACACCTTTGATCTCTTTGAAGAGGCTAGCCCTAGTCATCATTGCTTGATCTACTCCTATAAACCACCCACTCTATGAATTGTTTTCAAACTCGACCACAAATTACAACCCTTTCGTTGTCAAAACCAAAATTCCAAACTCTTACATAAGTACAAGTTGAAAGAAATGTAGTGAGAAAAATCTATCCAAGGAAACTCATCAATTTTATTCTTAAGGTGAAAAATGCAAACCCACAAGAATAGGCTAGTTGTTGTTAAAACATCACTATATCCCAAAGTAATGTTGAAAAAATACTCACATGAATTGGCATGTTAAGATGACAATGTAGTTCTTTTCATGACAACAACACACCATCCCCTTGTTCCATTAGGCCTCTAATACAACCACCATCTCAACCTTCTCCACATGTTCATTACAAATTAAAACTCCAAGAACAAATAGTTGAAAAATCCACCACAACCCGTCCACCCGCTTCAAACTACCAATGTTTTGAGAATAGTTATGATTGTGGGATAAAAAGAATGTGTGTGCAATGCAAAATCTTGAGTGTTTGCTACATACATGGGCTCCTTGCAGGATTGCTTGTCCACACTTATGGCTCACAACCACTTCCTTCAAACCACTTTCATTATCTTCTTTTCCAATTTTGTAGTTCATATTGCAAGGACCTTTCCTTCTCACTAAGACCACATTGTTCAACAATTCATGTTCAATGTAACATTTAGTAGCATTCCTTTTTCAAATAAATGACCATGTTTTTTGCAACCCACAAGCTTTGTTGACCTACCCAAGTATGTTCTGCACTCTAAGTTTATTGCAAGTTGTTATTGGAACTATAGACTATGCTTGAATGTTATTTCTAATGATTCCTTGTTTGTAGCACTTTTACGTACAAGTCCCAAAAACAACATGTTGAACACCATTCTAAAGATATCAAAAGCCTCAAGAAGCCAAGCACCGTTAATGTGCATTCCAATCAAACATGCTTAATGTTTTACAACATTGATATAAATTTTTAAGTTTGGCAATTTGAAATAGTTGTGTTCAAATGTAGTGGTCCTAGATTAACCTAGATTTTTGAACTTCCATAATCAAATTATGTGCATTGCCAAATCTTGAAATGTGTTTTGAACTTATAGCTTGCGGAGTTTCCAAAGAGAGCATGCACTTTTTGTCTTTCAATCTTGGATCTTTACAACAAGAACTTGTTAAGGCCTTACTTAAATTGAGCTTGGTAGCATACCCACATTCCTTTATTCCTTGTAAAGTGCAAGGTCCTATATTGTTTATCATTATGAGATGATGCTAGACTCAAGGATTTTGATCTCATATTGATTGTTTCCTAGTGGCATTGTTGACTATTATTTGTTGAGCTCACATTGTATTTTCAAGAATTTTTTTATGTCATGTAGCTAGTTAATATTGGTTGGATAATTAACAATGGAACACTAACTATGTGTCTTGATTTGACCAAGATAATCATTTGGACATGGTGAAAGAATGTTCAAATCGTGGATTTCTTTTAGAAGCATCACTACTAGACCATCTATAACAACTACAACTCAACATTTGCATTCCTAGATAACAATTCATCAAAAGTCTTACACAAGTTTTTGATATATTTAAATATGGAATTATATTGCAATGGATTTAGACATAGAAGATGATTGTCCAAGACTCCAAATAGAAAGTAGACAAACGCATGTCAAACCTAACTTGAATCCATAGATAATCCCAAATCAAAAGTTGGAATGACAAGTTCTTTACATTGGGATAGGAAAATTGGAGGTTGTGATGTAGTTGCTCCTTCTCTCATTGTTACTGGTGCAGGAAAACTCCCTCTTGTTGTTATGGGTGGTTTTGTCAATGGTGGCAAATGTGAAAAGTCACCTCTTGGCCTGCTGAGCTTTCTTTTTGCTTATAGCAATCCTCTACTTGTTTCAACAACCATTGAGAAGCCTGACCACAATATGGGGCACTGTAACCTTGTAGATTGATAGGCCTATTTTCTTTTCGGAAGGCATGCAATTTATCTCTGGCTGCCCTCAAGTTCTTAACACTCCATAACTTGTTGCTCCAGCACCCACCAGCACACCATGAAGGATGAATGGTAAGTGATCAGGAAACAGTTTTCTGTTGGATTCTAGTTCTCTAGCTAACCATGGTGGTTAGATCAGTTGCTTTTTTTTTTCCCACCTACCTATTAGCAACTCACAAACAGGTTGTTACTAGAAAGGTGGTAAAATCAGCCCTTACCTATGCATAAACCATCTACTTACCTAGTAATTACCCTTTTTTCCTACCTATCTACCTATATACGAGACCTGTTTCTTACAGAATTGGTTACTAAGGTGAAACCAAATATTAACTCAGTTGAGGTTCATCCACAACTGAGTAATGACGGGCATCCAGTGGATGGCAAGGTAAAGCCCAAGGCAGCAGGCTTCACTGGAATAAGGGCCTGCTGCATAAGGCACAGCCTAGTGCAGGCCTGAATCTGGTAAAGCCCATGTCAAATGTAAAGACCTGCTCCAAATTTTTATTAAAATTTTCTTTCCCATGATACGGCCCGAGTTCCCAGGTTCTTAAAGCAAACGAATGTCAGCGGGGCCTGCCCTTACCCTGCGTACCCCAAAACTGACCTAATTTTAGCTTTGAGTCTTCGGTTTCAGGAATGGGAGGACCTTACAGATTCGGAAAGATGCCCGTGAAAGTTCTGCCCAGGGCGGGTACCTACAAATTCAAAGGGCCAAAAAAGGGGTCGGGTTATAAACAAATCCACAGTTTTCCCCAGTTACCAAAAATGGGGCCCGACAACACAGAGACTCTCATGGCAAGACTCTCATGCCCAGAAAGGCTCCAAATTGCATTCAATCCAATAATGGCTGAGAATTCAGGACCAGCAATTTCCACCCCTCTGTGCGATCAAATCCAATAATGGCTGAAAATTCAGGATCAGCTGCCAGCAATTTCCACGCCCCCTTCATCCCCTGCACATACGAAGAAGAAGGCCCCTAGAAAAAACCCCAAAAAATAATAAATAAATAGAAATCCACGTAGTATCGAAACTCCGGCATGATGATGTGCACGCGCCGCTCTCATTGGCTGGCGAAGCCGAGTAAAACCAATAAAAACATGCCACGTAGCCACAAAATTCAGAGGTCGCTCCATAACCTGTCGGCCACGAGAACACCTCTGTAGGAACGTGGCAGGGAACTCCATAGGAACCAATCATAGAACGCGTCTTCTCGCTATTTCGTCGACGGTTCGGTTGCTGCTGGAACGTTCCCGAGAGGGAGAACCGAAAGGATATATATATAGGGACCGGGGCGTCGACTTGTTTGTATTTTAGTGGGATAGAATCGTCGCAAAGAAGCCAACGTTGTTGTTGTGGTTGTTGTTTTTTGTCGGCAGTGGGTTTTGAGTTCGGATCCTGTGTCTTCAGGCGCTTTGGTTGCCATACAAGACGTTGTTGTTGCTTCTATTCTCTTCTTCTTCTTGTTGATTTTCCTTTCCTTCTGATCGTGTCTTTCGCCTGCCCTTTCTGTTTTCTTTTTTTTGGTGACCATGGATTACGTCGCCTCGTTTTTCGACTCAAGGTCATCGAGTTGGAGTTATGCTTCGCTGAGGAATTTCAACAAGCTCTCTTCTCCCGTGCAATCGCATCTGCAGAAGGTTAGTAATAAGTTGCAGGTTTTCTCCCGTGGCTTTGTAGCCATGAGGTTTCTTCTTCTTCTTCGTTATTACATGGTGTGTGCCTTGCTTCGGGGAAGTTTTTGATATGAAGGAACTTGAATTTTTTGATATTGAGGAGTTCGATCTTTCCTTTAAATTCTTAAGGTTGTAGTGTACTGGGAAAGTTCTGTGCGACCGATTCAAAGAAGATGTTGAAGATCGCAGCTTTTGAATGCCGATGTGGAAAATTAGGTTGCACAGGGAATTTTTTTTGGGAGGTGGGTGTAAATTTCAACTCGTAAGAAATTTGTAGTATAGTAATAATAGAATAATTTGCAATACCAAGAGACGACTCTTAAGTTTTTTTAGTATGTTATTATTGCGAATTTCATGGTGGAAATATGTGGTTTTTGACAGGTTTATTTGACCTTAGCTGCTGCTCTTTTGGTGTCGGCACTAGGAGTTTATGTCCACATCCTTTGGCACATTGGAGGGCTAATCACTTCCCTTGGTTTCATCGCCACAACAGCATGGCTTGTTTCTACACCTTCAACACCAGCCGAGGAGGTTTGTGTTTTTGTCCTGTTATCCTTTCTTTCCTTCTCAAGTATGATGTGCATGATCGCTTGTGGCAATTAAACCAGGCTTGCCTGTGAAGTTATTGCAATTCCATTTGTGGATACATACTGATATTGGTAAGCCTGGATTGTTGTGCCATACAGGGAAAGAGATTGAAGCTATTGGCAGCAGCTGCATTTTTTGAGGGTGTTTCTGTGGGAACACTTGTTGAAGCAGTCCTTCAGTTTGACCCAAGGTCTGTAATCTCACTACTCCCAAACCCATACAAGATATACAACACTTAAACATGGCTATGATAAAGTGATGGCATATAATAATGAAAAAGGTTCTGTTTGATAACTGACATAGACCAACGATGGTAGGGCACATGGTTCCTTGCATGGTTTGTGTGCAGAAAAAGCAACAAGAGGGCTTGACAAGTAGATTTTTCTAAAATTGGAGATGACATTTGGTGTTGCAGTATTGTAGTAATGGCCTTTCTTGGATCAGTGGCGGTGTTTGCCTGCTTTTCTGGAGCAGCTTTGGTGGCAAGGCGAAGGGAGTATTTGTTTCTGGGTGGCATTCTGTCATCAGTTGTCAGCCTGATGCTTCTTCTGCAGTTTTCCTCCCTTATTTTTGGTCGCTCAGCTTTCATGTACAATGTTGAGGTATGATTTTGCTGTATCATTGTTGAGGTATGATTAGGCTGCTAGTTCTTTTCTAGCTGTGCATGGGTTTCAACTGCCCTAGAATACCCTCAACCAAGAACAAATGCTGATGAAAGTGTGCTTATGCAGATTTTTGGAGGTTTGCTTGTATTTATGGGATACGTTTTGTTTGACACACAAATGATCATTGAGAGAGCAAACAGGGGTGATTACAACTATGTCAAACATGCACTTGATCTCTTTGTCGATTTTGCTGCAATATTTGTTCGCCTCCTTGTCATTATGGTGAGTCACTATTCCAAGGTCTTTTGAGTACCAATTTTGCAGTTGATGTTGTTTGTCAACTGTGGAATGGTTTGATCCTTCTTTCTGACTTCTATCTCAACTCCCCAGACTAAAAACTCAAGCCAGAGAGAGCGAAGGGATCAACAGCGACGCAAAAGACGGAGCTATTGAGAATGGATGGAACTTGCACAAGGAGAAAGAGCAAAGTGGAAGATGGAGCTATTGCTAATGTAAGAACTGAATACAGTGAGATGGATTCCCAATGAAGGATAAACATTCAGTCAGTGCTAGGCAGTGCTGATCATGGTATGGATCCCATGAAAAATCCATTAGATCCATCAGTCATTCTTGTTGTATGCTAACCAAGGATTTTGAATCAATGACCATCACAGGTTGGCTCTGTAACCAGTATAAGAGCTTCCATTCCATCTTCAATTCTCTCAACCCATATGTCGTGTTCAAATGTTTCCCAGATGGGTTTTCTCATTTATGGCCAATGCATGTCACTATCTCCTCTCATAATTTGAAATGACCCCTTCGTGAAATTTAAATTTCGAACTCATTTCATTTCCCATTTGAGTTAGAAAACAATGCTACTGGACTCTGGATTGTGATTTCTCAAGTATTATTTTCTATATGATGACCAAGCACACTACTTTTCATTTATATCAACATCATTCATTGTCCTGAGTGGCTATCTTGCAAAGAAACACAAAAACTCTCTTCATTATCATGCAGTAACAGAGAAAGGAAGAAAATGGAAGGATGATGCTCTCTGATGGGATTGATAATGTCTTATTACAAAGTTGTTGTACTGGGCCTCTGATCCTTATGGTAGCTTGGTTGTTACCTTCTAAAAACCTTGAAGTTTCTCTGAGAGGTGAATTTGGATGAAAGATGAAATTTCTTTGAATCACCAAACAGAATGTGAAAGTGCCATCCACACACAGATAATCTGGACCCTGAGTAATTTGAGAATATTGATGCCCTAGCTGGAATGTTCATAAATTGAATTCGAAAAGGCATCTACTTATGTAGACAACTGCATTCTCAGAATTGAATTCTATATGACATGAAAACTCTCTCCTGTTCACAGTCAAATGTTAATCCTGGTATAATGATGTGTTTTGAGTCTCCAAACCAAGACCTTTGAGCAAACTTCAAACATTTCATCATCAATCCATTGATACCAGAGTTCAGATTCTGAAGAACATTCCACAGACTCCTCAGAATTAATCAAGAGCTTCAGCTACAATTATAATGCACATGGAGACAAAATCCATAAATTATTTCTAAATAGAACAAGTATCCATGGCCTAGACTAAATCAGAGTGTCTAAGTTCAATTCGAACATTTTGTGACCTCTATATGATCACTAAGAGCCCTTACCCAAAAAGGTGAAGGTACCTCCAGTTTTATGCACCTAAATGTGTAATAGTGTAGCATGAAATTGTTAATTGTAACTTCCATATAAGAATGTTGAAGAGTGTCATTAATTAGTTGGGGGGTGGCTCCCAAGTTTAGAACTTGTTCCAAGGCTGCCTGCAACACCTTGTAGACTGAATTTCACTAGTTAGCATATGACAAAGCCATCACAAACATGGTACAGCACTACAAATATTTGGCAAACATGTGAAGTATCCAACAATTTCATTAAGAGCTCCAATCACTGTTGGGCAGAAAACTGGCTTTGTGAACATCAGCCAAAAGTTTCATATGGCACTGGTACAACCAGCTATATATACATACCAGAAACATTCCATCTACACAACAAGAAAATACTTGCATAATTAGAGAACTTAGGATGGGTGTCTATCTTCAAAATGCCCAAATACCTGAGGCCATGTTGCCCGGCCTATGGTAATGCATTGATTTCGATGAGGCTTTCATGACGTACAGAACCAACCTCTTATTGTCCACTTTCCCAATGTCCCAATGTTGACCTCATTCTCCAACCACGGTGACTATAATTTTTCCAGTAGCATGTCCATCAATACTGCGGGCCCATGCATCCTCAGCTCTTGAAAGTGGGTATGTGGAGTCCACGACAGCCTTGAGCTTCCCCTCCTTTGTGAAGTTTGTCAAGAGGTTGAGGACATCCACATTCGGTGGTGTCAAGAATGTGACAAACTTTTGCTTTGCAAAGGTTAGGCGTTGAGCTGCCATTGAAAGCAATAAGTTGCCAGTGGGTGTGAGGTCAAGCACCTTTCCACCAGGAGTAAGCTGGGGTTTGAAGTAGGAGAATGGCTGGTAGTGTGCACAATGCAACACTGCATCATACTTTTTCCCAGATGGGCTCTTCAGTTGTTTCCCTTCAGGGGTGTTGTAATCCAGTACTTCATCAGCCCCAAGACTTCTGATCAAGTCAACATTGCGAGCCCCACATGTTGCTGTCACATGGGCACCTTCCAGCTTAGCAAGCTGCCAGTTTAATATGTCAGTAATATGCCCTTTCCTAGAAATGAATAAAAAGAGATATATAATGGTCAAGAGAATGCCAATGACTTCTGACATCAGGAAAAGTACAGGAAACAAAATTAGTCAAACAGCTATGAAGGGAAAGATCCTAGACTTCTCAGTTCTTCAGACTCAAATGTCCTCCAGGGTTTTAAATTGCTCAAAGTGTAGCACACAAGGATCTTGGTGGCCTGTGGTAGCCTGGGGCTTGCATACCTGTGGAAAGAATACTTAGGTCTATCTATTATTAGGATGAAAACCCAATAGCTAAGATAGTACAGGATAAAATTGAGGCCTCAGACTAAGTCACCAGGATGACAAAAACACTCATGGTAGTACTTATTGGGTTTTACACATGCTCTGATGGTTATTGGCTAAGGCCTTGTGGAAGGCTCTTAGGGTAGAGCTCAGAGAAATGCAATATACACTTGTGAACCTCATAACAAGGCATTTAAGGTTCAGAGGTTTTGAAGTGGAGATGGACATAGAGGGCATCCACCTTTCTAGAGGATGAAAGATTTCTTAATACATACAAAGGGCACACCTTGCTTGGGTTTTGGTAAGACCACTGTAGGACCACAGACAACATGTAGGCAGGCACAAGCAGAATAGATCTTGTACAAGACCACATTAGGACAAGAAAAAAAATGATGATCCCAGATTATATTTGAAGGTACTTTAATATGGGAGTCAAACCCTATCACTAGCTTTGAACTTTACATGTTATCTGCTACAACTATGCCCCTTTAACCAGACCCCATCAATGAAAGACAAGCAATAGTCCTTACATCAAAAAATGTGAGTACACTTTGTCTCTTCACACTGAAAAAAACTGGATGTGAGTGTAGGATCATCAAGAAAAGAATGTCATACTCATTGATGCTGGGAGGTACATATGGGAAGAAGAAAACCACCCAAGCTTGCAGAGAGAAGGGGAGCACCTGCACGGCATATGTCCCAACACCACCAGAAGCAGCTGTAATGAGCAGATTCTTTTGTGTTTGTTGACTCCCATCAAACTTCCAACCAACAAGGTCACGGAGAGCTTGCAAAGCTGTTGAACCTGCAACACCCAGTGAAGCACCATCTCTTGCTGAAACCCCTTCTGGCCTCTTCACTGTTGATGTGATAGGTGCTACTGCATACTCTGCCAATGATCCACCCTGCACACCCCTCTCCCCAAAAATGAGTACTTGCACACAGGTTCTTTGTATACTACAGTTCCTCCTTGAGTCTCAGGATGAGAGCTAATCTTTGAAAGGACATTATAAATTTTGTAAAATTGGTCTTGTACCAAAAGGGCTCAATTGGACATCCCTCAGATTGAACCCAATTGGTGTCAACTTCAAGCAAAGTATTTCTAGTATGGTCACCTTTTCCCATTCAGAAGACACACCTTCTTTAACCCCAGCCAGCTCGAAACCTTATCCCCAACTGCAAAAGTTGTCACTCCAGGGCCCAGGCCAACAACCTCACCAGCAATATCAGATCCTGAGAAAGTCAGAGCATGCAAATCAGTCATATATACAATTCCATTTCTTTCCACTCAACTTCCATTCCCACACTGCCTCCTCCCGTTCCTACACAATACTTTACAGATTCTTCAAGAATATATCCCAATCTAATATCCTATTTAATGACTCTGGCACAGGCAATAATGTGTGAAGACTTCAAATAAACATTACAAAACTGGAAGGATCTATTATCTCTCCTTCATGCATTATGAACCGGAAGATCTGCTTTAAAATAGGTGTTAAATTTAAAGTTATGGGCCCATACAGTATGAACAATGATTGTATATCAATTAGAGAACAATAGTGCTAACCAGCATTTTAAAAATACATCTGCTAGTATTAGAACACATTTGCAAACAACGAAATCTCAGCAAAATACACTAAAAAACTTTGATCCTCAAATCAGGAATTCAATATTTGTTCATGAAGTGTGCCAAAAAGCAATTGAAGACAATGATGCATCAGTATCAGTACCATACAGCAGACTGGGCCAACCAATGAAAGTACAATGAATATAGGAATGAATGTCACAGACCTGGTATACAGGGAAACTTAGTTGGTAACACGAATCTCATAACACCTGCCTGAATTTTCCAGTCCACTGGGTTCACACTGGCAGCTTCTACTTTGACCAGCACCTCATCCTTTGATGGTTCAGGCACTGGCAGCTCCACATGCTGCAGTTGTTGAATTACAGTTAAGTATCACTCACATGAAGGAATCAGCTGTGAATAGACCTTCAGGTTAGACTCAACTTAGATTGGCACATAACCACAGTGAAAAAAGAGAGAAACCACTTTCTATACCACACAAAGGCACCAAGCTACTGATGGTAGCTTCCAATTTAGCTATGCCACCCTTCTGTTCAGGGTACTGACATCAAATACATGAGAACAAGAAGAGTGTCTTGAAAATAAGAAAGGAGACACCTCCCATTCCAGCCTGCTACCCAATTGTTGTATAGTGTGGTGCAGACTCATGACAAGACAATTTGATAGAAGACTTAAAAGGATCAACAAACTGAGGACACTAAGCTAG
>Ga0116228_10006537_pt1 | contig 10415 bp, 10 predicted proteins | sample S1TSphfallax_2_FD_89694 | JGI IMG/M metagenome (GOLD analysis project Ga0116228, IMG submission 89694) | Host-associated microbial communities from peat moss isolated from Minnesota, USA - S1T2_Fc - Sphagnum fallax MG | ecosystem: Host-associated > Plants > Peat moss > Unclassified | place... | reverse complement strand
TCAGTATGAAATGCTGAAACTTAGCATTTAATGCACAAGGTTCGAGAGTAATTATAGTAGTTGTACAAGAAGGAGCACTGAAAATATATGTAGCAGCAATGGAGGCGCTCAGGAAACAGGAAAGACAGATGAAACTCAGTTGACCATCAAAATTGGTGGAAAAACTAGTTTGAGTTCCAGAAATTTTGCTTTGTAAAATTTTCATTCCCAATTACACGTTTGATGTCCTATTATGCGGCCATTCTCGCCCGCTAATCGCGTGACTTTACATATAACTCCAATTGAAAGAAGAAAACTGACAAACAACAATAAAATCAGAAGGAGAGAAGCTTTGCATGCTTTGAAATGTAATTGGAACTTGTTGTCCAAGGAAAAATCAATGAGGCGTGCAAGGAAGGTATCAAAGCACACTGTCCCCAAACAAACAGAAGGATGGATGGATGATGAAGGCTCCAACAAGAACTTTTTGGTAAGTTTTTACCCATTCATCCATCCATCCATCCATTAATTCATCTATTTGTGAAGTGATAATTGTCATCATCATCCTCTTTTCCTACTCTTCTTCCCAGTTGCTTCTTTCCTTTGATTGTTTGCAAAAGGAAAGCACAGCACCTGAACAAATAGAAAGAAATCGATAGATGATAAAAACCATAACAAGAAATTTTGGTTAGTTTTCAACTATTCATTCATTCATTCATCCATTGAGGAATTGATCATTATCTTCATCATCGAACCTCTTTTCTTCTTCACACATAATACTTTCTATATTGTTTGTCTAAAGATTTTCCATTCATCCATCCACTAGGGGAGTCATCATCATCCTCAAGCCTTTCCTCCTCTTCTTTCCAATTGCTTCTTTCCTTTGTGGTTTGTTTGCAGTTTTTGGATCATCATCTTCTCTTCTCCTTCTCTTCTCCAAGTCTTCTTCTTCGTCTTCGTCGTCCTCTTACTTCTTCCCTCAGCGTTTCCTTCTCTCTCCCTGTTGGGTTTTTTCTGCCCCCCCTCTTTTTGGGTCCTTTTTTCCAAGTTCCGTGGAAGTCTCTACTTTTTTTCTTTTTTCCTTTCACCGTTGTGAGGGTTTTTGTTTGTTTCTGGACGGCTTGATTAGCTTTGTCGGCGTTGTTCATAAATATATATTTTGCGGTGCAAAAGGTTTTCTCTATCAATTCGAAATTTTACTTTCAAAAGATTTGTAGTGCGGACGTCTTTCTCCGCAATCTCAATAAATAGGCTTTCATCATCCCTTTTCTGCTGCTGCAAGGGAAGCGGGGTTGTTCTTGGGAGCTTTAGGTCTTTTCATTTGGCTCTCTTTTGTGGTTGTTCATTTTTGGCAACATCACAATTTTTAGGTATTCTCACGAAACCCTAATTAGGTACCTTGATCCAATTGTGCGCAGAGTAGTGAATGAAAGGAGGAAGGCAACACACATGACGAGAAATAGCAAAAAAAATCTGGTGTTTGTTGGGGTTGTGAAAGATCGACTTGAAGTTCCTAAAAAGATGGTGAAGCAAATGCATGTGTTGATGACAGTTTGTTGCAGGTACCCTTTTTTCTTCCCTTTCCCAGACCCCAATCGACCTGCCACTGTTTCCCTTTCTTATTCATCGAAGAAAGTGAAGGGGTGAAGTTAGAGAGGAGAGGAGGCACAGCGCATCCACCAGAGATATAGGGTTTGAGCAGACTGGGAATTCCCAAGATGATGGCAGGAATGGAGGTGGATGATGGACCCACACGGGTTGGCGGCAAGAGAAATTACCCTAGGTCAGGAAACCCAGGAGGAGCAGGAGCCAGAAGTCATCATCCACAGATTTGTAGATATTGGCAAGAAGGCAGGTGTTTGAAGGGAGATGACTGCCAGTGGCTGCATCCTGGAAACCCAGGTACCACTGGACGAGGAACTTTTCTAGGGAATGGGAGGAGAGCAAGCAATGTGATTGACAACAGGAGTGATAATAGAGGGGGCTGGGGAACCACTGGAGAGGGAGGATTCTCGAGTGGGAGTAGTAGTCAAGGGAGGTCCAGGAATGTATCAGCTAGATGGGGGCGGCCGCGAAATGTTGTTGGCAGACCTAGCCAGAGAGATAGGGGTTACACTGATGGGAGTGGAGGAGGGCACACACAGCGGAGCACAAAGGGGAAGCCCTGCAATTTTTGGCTCAAGGGAAACTGTAACAGAGGTGATGATTGCATGTTTTTGCATGCACATACAACTGCACCGGATATCCAGATGATGACGCAGCTCATTGGCCATGAAAAGGTAGCATTTTGTCCTCAAGACAAGACATGGTTGTATAACCCTAGGTTGAGTTTGCAGGCAGTACAAAGTTACCGTGATTTTAAAGATGCCAATGCATTAGCTCCTCCTGGCTTTCAACCTCTTCACTTAGGTTTTTTGATTGTGTTTTGAATGGGTGGTTTGTGATGTCCTTATTGCAGGCAATTAGGGCAATAGAGATGCCACAAGGAGCTTCACAGCTTTATACTGGTAGCCAAGATGAATCAGTTCGTGTGTGGGACTGCACAACAGGCCAGGCAAGCTATTTTTCCTCTTGTTAACCATCCAATTGATGTTTTGGTATGCAAGCTGTGTTCATCAGAGGCCTTCAAAGATTCCCTGGTCCTGTGAGAACTATCAAGGAGGGTTTTAGTGGTGGAGCAATGATGTAGATCTGGCTGTAGTTCTTCCCAGGAGCTCTTACACTTCATGGATTGAACTTGTAGGTTTGAGTGGCAGATGTTTCAATTTTTTCAACACAGCTTAGTTTGGATCCTGCTCTCCTGATGTGATTGGAAGTGTTGAGCCACATCTGAGTGGGCAGGCCAAAGGCCATCTATTTGTTGATTTCAAGGCTAAGATTTAGCCCATGTGCTTTTCACTGTTCAAGGGTTGTGACATCTTATAAGCAGGTGGTAGGTTCCTGCTTTTTGCCATTGCAACACCAATTCTGTAGGTGTTTATGACTCTTGTGTCTATTTAAAGTACAGGCAGAAAAAAAGTAGCAGCTTCATTGTCTAATTTGCACCCATGTTCTGTTGTGTCTTCAGTGTACAAATGTGGTACAAATGGGAGGTGATGTGGGTGCATTGCTGAGTGCACCTGGATGGCTTTTCATAGGTCTGCCCAATGAGGTCCAGGTAATTGGCCTTGTCCTTTTAAGTTGAATTCACTCATCTCTAGCTGAGATTTTACACCAAAACACCCTCAGTGCTGTCTCTCTCATGATTTGCATGACAGACAGTTGAAACTACCCTCTCTGCTGTTCTTTTATTTGCCAAGGATGAGATGAGGTCTAGGGAGTCTCTGCAGCTTCAAGATACCAAAAGCTTCAGAGTATCTGGTGGCAGCAGTATATGCCCTAGATCAATCTGTGACCTTAATTGTACTTGGCTTTACTTGGAGTTTCTTTGATTTAGCAATAACTCAAGATTCAGAGGGCTTAAAACATTGACATTTTTTAAAAACATTATTAGCCACAATATGCAGGTATTGGCAGGTTCTCTGCATCATGTGGCTTCCAGTATTTCAGATTCTGCCAAATTTGGACATTTCAATAGTTCAAGACTAGTTCTCATTTTGTAGGAAGCCTTGTACACTGTGTTCTCTTTGTTTCTCATTTGGTTTCAGCGGCTGCAGACATGGAATGTGCAGACATCAGCACAACAGAGCTTGAGTGGGCCAAAGGGCCAAGTACATGCCCTGGCTGTCAGTGAAGATGGTCTGCTTTTTGCAGGCACTCAGGTATTTCTGTGTATTCTTATTGTATTCTTTAGCATTTCTTGATATTCAACATGGATGTTGCTTGCATCTGAAGTCTAAAAAACTCAGATAGTTGATCCTGTGAACTCAAAGAATGGAAGAAATCATTGTCTCAACCCATCCTTTATGCTTGTTTTTTTCAGGATGGCACAATACTGGAATGGAAGTTCAATGCATTAACCCACTCATTTGAGCCAGCAGCATCCTTGTCAGGCCACACTGGCCCTGTTATTACTCTTCTGTTTATTGGCAACCGCCTGTATACAGGTTCCATGGACAAAACAATCCGGGTTTGTAACATTGGCACTTACACCCCTGCTTTTTTCAGTGTCCATGCTTGTCCCTGAGTGTAATCTTCTTTTGTCACAAGAAGTCCATAGTTAGCAGTGTTATACTTGTCTGTCCAGTATTCAATAAACTATTTGTGTATTTTGGAAGTAGTGGGTCAGGTTCTTCTTGAAGGTCTTGTCACAAAGTTAATACCTTCACAGATGACATCTCTGATATTGGCTTATGTTATGAATTGCAGATATGGGATATAGCAAGTGGCCAGTGCATACAAACCCTCGAAGGGCACTCAGATGTTGTGATGGACCTCCTCTGCTGGGAACAGTTCCTGCTTTCTTGCTCTCTTGATGGCACTATCAGGGTAAGTTCTAGAGACATAATTAAATTCTTTCTCTGCTTCATAAAATGTTGATGTAGGATTGGAAGTTTGTCCATGATGTTGCTTATTTTCCTGGTTTTGATTTGACATGAAAATTGTGCTCATATTACAGGTGTGGGCGGCAAATGCAGCTGGTCAATTAGACACAACTTTCACACATCCTGAAGATGAAGGACAAGCTGAGCCTCGCAATGTATGCTTCTGTGTCATAAGATCTCACAGCCTTGGACCCATGAAACCATTCTTCACTCTTTTATTCAGAGTGAATTCCTGTGCAAGGGGGTTGAGACCAAGAGCATCTTTAATCAATTGCATTATAGTTTGATGTTTTGATATTGCTGGCCTACTTTGTTGTGAGTATGGAGATTTCTCAATTCCAATGACAATTATTTTGATATTGCAGGGTGCACTGAAAATGTGTGGTTGCAATGATGGAGCGGGGAAACCAGTACTGCTTGTTTCATACAATGACAACATTGTTCGCCTCTATGACCTTCCCACGTAGGAATTTTCACCACACAAACCTTGAAGCTGCTCTCAAAATCTAAGGGAGTTCTAGATCCTTCTGAAGGATGTGACATGGACTCTTGGTTATAAGAATATAAAGCACTCTGTTTTGACACTCATTCCACAGTAATTAGGACTACAATGACTGTTCCATATTTGTTTTTGCTTCCAGGTTTTCAGAAAGAGGGCAGCTCTTTTCAAGGGAGGAAGTAAGAGCTCTTCATGTGGGACCAGGTGGTCTGGTGTTTTCTGGAGACAGTTGTGGGACAGTCAAGGTCTGGCGATGGACAGGAGTCCAATTGGCAGCAGGTGGAGGTTAACCAATGGCACAAAGATTTAAAACTCTCCACCCACTGATGCCCTCAGCATGCATATGCTTCCATTCATGGGAAGCTGTGTACACAGATGCTACTCCTTTAGATTGGGGAACTAGTGATCTGTCTGGGATCCAAGAAGATGTACCCAGGTTGATAAAATCAGATCACACAAGTTTTGGTCACAAAAATTAATGTTTAGCTGCCTAAGTGTATTGAGCCTCTGTGGTGACTGTGTGCAACATTTTGGCTCTCTTCAGGCTGACCAGGGTGTCACAAAAAGGTTGGTACCCACATGTGTGCATTAATAAATTGCTGGGATGGTACAGCTAATGGGCCAGAGTTCCAATGACCAAGCGTGGTCAATCAATTTGAGAATTGCAAACTCAGAATTTTGTTTTCCAGTTTGCAACTGTGGCTGCTTGTGTAACAAAAGCTTTCAAAGTGCTCTGTGGGTTTGAGATCCAATGTCAAAAAATTTAGGTCTATTTGTGCCCTTTAGGGTTGTTACCAAAGCCTTGGTTCCACTTCTCCCGTACCTTTACATCACCTTTATGCATATTAAGTTGGAATCTCCAACAAAGACAGTTGACCTAAAATATGGCATCAATCTTTCTTGGTGGACATTTTTTGGTGGTTGCATTGTGCTTGACAAGATGTTGAAGCCATTCACAATGCTTTGTATGACCATTTGTCAGAATCAGGAGCTCTTCCTTGAACATGTATTTGACTGAGGAAGATGGGATCAATGTGCTTACCAGGGTGTAAGACCAGATATGTCAGCAAGGTTGAATCTCAAGATATAAACATTCCATATGTTGACTTTCTTCTACATCTCTCAAAGACACCATGAAGCCTTCTGAGGAGTGTACACAAAAGAACTCAGCTCTCAAAGACTGACACACAAAGAACCTCATGGATGTAGTGTGAATTTGTTCCTGTTCTCCAGGGTGGTTCACTGGGTTGCAGCTGATCATGGTCTTGGTCATAAAGTTCGCACACTTCTTTTGAGCAGCACCATCCAAGCACAAACACTTAGAACAATCTGTTTTCATTCTCTTGATGAACTGCACACTTGGACAACAGTAGTTAGTCCCTAGAAAAATCGAAGCATATATGCACAGACAACTGAATTTTGACTGGGAGTTCTGGATGTGAACACCTATATCATATCCATTTTCCACAACACCCAGTATCCACAGTTTTGACTTGCAAGCTACACACCCTATGTAGTAATCTATGAAACCTTCCAAAAATGCTCTTGGACAAAGCAAGGCACACTTTTCAGCACTACCTGCTTAGTCTTTAGTGGTGGCCCAGTCAATTTCACCAGCAACAACATAACAGTACCAAAAACACATGCATGTTTCCAAGGACATCTCCAAGACATCTCCATCTCCACATCAAGCAATCCCGGCAATAATGTTCCCTAAACTTTGATGTTCCCATTAATCAGACATACATTCCCTACGAGATTCCAACAAGAAGAACATTTCCATTGCTTTGGGTCTACAGATCTCCAAGTTTCACAGTCAAAAGATGCACAAAACCTTTTCACATGTAACAGTCCACAAACCAGTACAACTGACCATGAATCACAGTTTCTTTCTTTGAAGTAACTAGTAGTAGGGTAAACTCAATGCTTCAAATCTACAAGAAACCATCTGTCAACAACAAAAGAACGCATGCATCATAGAACAAACAATTAATGATGTAAAAGGGCAATGTGGTTGCCCATTCTTCCACAAGGGACTCAGTAGCCCTGAGGTTGCACAATTTGGTGACCAGTATATAGACCAGTCCCATTATAGCTAATTGGCTACCATGGGTGAATAGTGGATACCAAGGATGACCTAGACCCACAAACACTTGCAAGATGGCCATTAGTCCTAGTGACTCAGATTCATCAACGGAGCACCTTATTATGACTGCATTTATGGCAGTAACTGTTTGCATCATCTTGCTGAGTCCACAAATACATGCACTCTGGAAACCTCATTAACTTGATTTTCTTTTTCAGTAACGGTTCCAGTAGGTGCGGCGCCGAAACCAGTTGTAGTCAGGAAGATCCTGGGTAGGTCCCATGGCTGCAATGGCAACCTCCTGATCAGCTATGAAACGAGCTCCAACTCGCTTCACTGTGTTCTCATCAACAGCATCAATGCGTGCAAACAGCTCAGCCAGTGGCACTCGTCGCCCATATGTCAATATCTGCCGTCCAATGTCTTCTGCAACAGCACTTGTCCCATCCAGGTGAAGTAGCAAGGATGATTTCAACTGATTGCGAGCACGGGCCACATCATCTGGAGCAGCCCGATAGATCAGTCTTGTCAACTCATGCATGATGCAGTATGACAGGTCATCCACTGTACCTGGCTTTGCAACTGCATATATTCCAAAGAGTCCCGCATCAGTGTAGTTTGTGTTAAAAGCCATGACACTCTCTGCCAGATTGTTTGCTCCAATCTTCTGAGCCATCTCTGACCCTGCATGAACACCAACTATTGCATTCTTGTTCCACGAGCCTAACATTGTCTGCATGACCATCAAGGCTATAGAATCTGGGTCCGTCCATGCTGCACCCTTGAGAGCTATTGCAAAGTGGATCAAAGACTGATCATCATCCCGAATGCGAACCTCTGAGCCTGTGAAAATAGCTGGCTCCTGCTCTACAAGCTGTGCTGCAGTTGTCGGACTTGTTGAGAGGGACTGAAATGACTTCTCCGCAAGTGATACCAAATCCTCATGTTGCACAGCACCAGCTGCAGCAATAACCTGCAGGGCATGCCAACAAATCTCTATTGCACCCCTCAAAAGTCCAACAGAGTATATAAAGCCCTAACTGGTGGACCGGGTGATGCATTAACTATACAAAAAAATGCAGCAGGCACTCCTGCCAGAACAGCGGGCTTTACATTTTCTGTAATGCTTGCCATACTGGCAGGAATGCCTGCCATATGGGTTTTATGCAGCAGAAAGCCCTGGCAGCAGGGCAATACACCTGCTGACCTTGGGCCTCCATAGGCTAAACATAAATTCCTTGTTTAAACTGGAAGTTTACTACTCCAAATCCAAATCAGACAAGATTCCAAAAAACAATCTTCTTGTTCAAACCCTAAACTCGAGATATTCATCCTATGCCTTTGGGTTTATGAAAAGCAGGAACTACAACAAAGAGGAGAAAATTAAGAATGAGATTTAGCTAATACACTGTCAGCTTAAAGCCTGGATTTCCGGGGAAATAGGTACCATTCGTGGGGCTGTGTAGTGAGTACTGATGTACTCCTGCAAGTTAGCCCTGGTGATGGAACGAATGTTTGCAGCAGGCCCCAATATGGTGCGACCCAGAGGACTATACTGAAAGGCCGTAGCATGCAGATGGTCGAACATCACTTCCTCCACCTGTCCCTCCACCTCTTCCATCTCCCGCAGGATGACTTGCCGCTCCCGGGTGATCCGATCCTCATCGAAACGCGAGTTCTGCAGAATATCAGCTAGAATGTCCACAGCCAAAGGCAGATCCTTCTTCAATACCTTGGCGTAATAAGTAGTCTGCTCCCGGGAAGTGTACGCGTTCAGATGTCCCCCGATATTCTCCACCTCCTCCTCCAGCTGCCGCATGCTCCGTCTCTTTGTCCCCTTGAAGATCATATGCTCCAGGAAATGCGCCGTGCCGTTCGTGCTCGCGCTCTCAAAACGGCTGCCGGCATCAATCCACACCCCGACCGTGGCCGTCGCTGCGGAAAGATCTGACTCGCTTGCGACGCGCAGTCCATTAGGCAGCGTCGTAACCCTAGTCTCCGGCCTTCCCAACACCGCTGTGTGATCCACTGTGCTCGGTACCGGCGAGTTGTACCTTTGGAACCTCTCATCGGGCACCGCAAGAGCATGGCTCTGGCGTGCTGCTCCCACTCCAACAGCACGCCATAGCCGTCGTGTGTTGCGTAACTTGCTGCCCCAAACCCTGATCGCCATCGCCAACCTCTCTCGCGACAACGACGACAACAACAAATGGCCTCCTCCTCTGCTGCAGAGGTGATGCTCTGCTCTGGAAGAGCTTTGGAGAACAAACCAAAATTAATAACTATCATGTTCCACAACATGGATGAACAGAGACGTAACCCCATGGTCAATGAAATTGGCCCTTGTTCTGGGGGACAGATTACGTGGAATTACTAATAGCGGGCATCATTCTTGTGAATGATACATCTTCAACTTGGATGCAAAGTGCGAACAATGTGGGTTTCTCATCCATCGACGACGATTTGTGCTCCATCTAAAATTAGGGTTAGGGTTTGGAGCTCTCTCTCTCTCCTCTCTCTCGCAGAGAGGAAACTCTCATGGAGCTTCCGGTTCCTTCTTCTCTCTAATTGATGCCGACGAGTTTGCCAGTTTTTTATTCGTAAGTTTTTTGCGGGATTCGTCGTTCGATGCTTCTGTCAAAGACGTAAACAGATGGCGGCTGTTGCTGATAAGTATCTTTTGTGTTTGTTTGGAGAGTCTGTAGGAGCAAGTGAAGCACAGGAAATGGAGTAAGTAAAGCTTGAGAAATGACTAGAGAGAAAATATGGACTTTCTTTGCCAACTCGATCGAGAGGTTGCAGATTCTGGATTTCATTATCAGGGAGAGTAGTATCGTGAACTCTTCTTTTTTATCGGGGGCATGAGCAAGCAATTGAGGCTGATGATGTTGTAGGAAGTTGTGGCTTTTCGCTACTAGTTTTGCATGCCATGGCTCGCTATAGGATTATACAAAATCACCTTCAGACTTGTCTGAATAACATTTATATCGTGAAACAACAACCATGGTCATGGACGCCTTAAGGGTTTTTATACCCCGAAACAGAAGTATAGGAATAAGAATCCACCGGGAGCTTGATGAGATTTTGGTGTTTGTTTTCACCCCGATGATTACCGGCAATGCAAGAAAAAGTAGTGGTCTGATTCTCCCATGCTGACCCTAATTTTGCTGCTGAGGGGTTCCTTGTTTCTTCCATGGTTTTCAGCATGATACTGCTTCCTGATATGGAACTCCATTTGACCATTCCAACAAGCACCAGGCTTGATGATCCCTTGCCCTTGTGTCTACTCTTGAGCACGAGAGTGTGCTTCCTCTTATCATCATAGTGTTGAAAGAAGAGATTGATACTGAAGGTTTTTGGTTTGTGC
>Ga0116228_10006536_pt1 | contig 10416 bp, 6 predicted proteins | sample S1TSphfallax_2_FD_89694 | JGI IMG/M metagenome (GOLD analysis project Ga0116228, IMG submission 89694) | Host-associated microbial communities from peat moss isolated from Minnesota, USA - S1T2_Fc - Sphagnum fallax MG | ecosystem: Host-associated > Plants > Peat moss > Unclassified | place: USA... | reverse complement strand
TTTTGCCATAACTTGTGCTGTAGATGTCCAAATGGCTCATGCGAGGCCATTTTCGACATCTACACTTTGATAGCTTTCCAATGATATAAGAAACGCCTCAAGAAGAGGTGTTTTGACCCTTAAAATTGAACTCTGAAATTTTGGAAGTCCCAGAGGACTCCCAAGTCCCCATTTCAGGAGTGTTAGTGTCATCCTCACACTCTTCCAAAAGTGGGGTTGCGACAAACAACCCAACTTGAAACATAACATTTGTATTTGACCTAAAATAAAAAATTGGGCCTATTACCTTTACATTAGGGCCCAAGCCCACTAATGAAGTTTAAAAAAAAGAAACTTATGCATAAGGTGATGCATAAGATGATCAGATCTCATACATCACCAATAAACAAGGTTTTTGAAAAGGAAACTTATGTATAACCTTATGCATCACCTTACAATCTAATCATAAAAATCAAATCTATATTCTATCAATCATAAATAAAAACTTTAAGGTGTTCTATTTTTGGAATTCATGGGTTGCATTCGGTTCCCACTTCATGTCCAACCCTCATTTGCATAATTACTTTGGTCCTAATGCTTGACCTACATTTAATATATATTTTAGGTTTCTTAAATCTAAAAACATCAAATTCAAAATTAAAGAACTTTTGGTTTCAATTTCCTAAACACATTTAAAAAACTGGTAGGTTTCATGAAATAACCATAAAAGAATCAAAGGTTTCATAAGAAATTATGTGATTATTTTTATAAAAAAAATTGAAAACCTTGGTTATATATCAAATCAGTTTTTAATGGTGCCATTTTTTTCTCAAAATTCCTTTGAATGTTGAAATCATGTTTTTCACAAGTTTCATTGGTGCCATTTTTTTCACAAAAATCCTTTTAATGTTGAAATCATGTTTTTCATGAGTTTCAATGGAGGGACTAAAGAAACAATGAAAGTCCCTACAATGATTGTTTCATGGCAAACCCCTTCATTGCAAATCAATCGACTCTTTTGAAAAAAATAAATGTTGTGCATTGATTAGGTTTATGTTTAAATTAGGTTATGGTGATTTTTTTATTGCTTAAAGTTGGTTAAGCCATGTGCAAGAAATCTTGCAATTTGGTCATTTTGCTAGGTTTTCTTCTTGTGCACAATGAGTTTTTTTCCTTCCATAAGGTAGAAAGTGTATGTTGATGTTTACTTCATACAAGCAAGTACTCTAGTTAATAGCAACACCCTAGGTGCCAAGACCATTATTGTAGGAGGGAAGCAATGAGGACATTGCAATGGGAGAGGTGGATAGTGTAGTCAACACTCTTGTACATGCCCACTTCATAGTGGCAAAATGAATCCCTTAAAATCAATGGAGGGGGAAGTTGTGCTAACATGATCTTTCAAGAATCATAGGAAGCTACCAGTTAAAGAATTAGTGTTGGTCACCAAACATAAGTTGCAAATGGACATAGTTCAGCCATGGATCACATACCATAAGGCCCATATAATTATAGTAAGCTTCATTGGCAACAACATTTCAAACTTTCACAAAGAGGTTTAGATCCAAGAGATCAATAGAAAAATTAATTTCATTGAAATAATGTTTCATTTGGATGTTGGGAAAGGCTTTTACTACTTGGCAACACAGATTCTCTAGACAACCTAATTAACAATATTCATGATGATCACTCCCAACAAAAGTTTGTGAGGGAATGCCATTTACCATGAATGGGTTTTCAACCTGAATTTTCCAATGGGTCTAAAACTCATTGTATGGTTTTCTTTACAAATGTTCATGTTGAAGTATTGTCCTATGGAATCAATTGGTGAACTATTAGGGGAAAATCTTTCTAACTCTTTTAAAAGGGACCCTAAATTATGTGTGACACTGGATATGGAAGTGGGGTGGGTAGCCAAGGTGTGAATTATAGGACCAATGGAAAAAAATCGTATTCATCAATTATGAAAAAATCGTATTTGATGTAAATTTTGTTACATCTCAAACATTTGATCAAATATTATCCTTGATTAGATGGAGGGAAAAGGCATTTTGAATGAATAATGACCATCAACATCGAGGAAAAGAGGATTTGTGACTAAGGTGAAGAACAATTCTTTGGAAATATTTCTATAAGGCTTGGAAGATTCAATGAAGGGGGCACCAATACACAATGCCAAATTGTATCTTTCATGATTAGATCCACAAATACATTTGTGATCTTATATGCATAAATGACTACATGACTAGTTAGTTCAATAGGACATACCACATAAAACATTGAATCATGCAATCACAAACATAAATACAACTATGACCTTTGCAACTATGTAATCATAGAGGACATAAAATTAATTATGTATATAGATAAATAATACATCTTATATTATATATATTATAATATTATATAATTTCATTATTTATGTCCTATGAGTTTTTGCCACATGTCATTACCTAAGCTAAGTTTTAAAACCTATGTTAAGTAGCCAAGTAGGCATTCAAACTAGGTAGCTTAAGGAAGTACATGATATTAGATTAATATTCTATCATTAACCACCACTTTGTCAATTTGTGAGGTTTGATTTTTTTACCATAAGGATGGAAATCAATTCCTTTATCAACAAACCACCCCATTTGTTGTGAAAACATAATGTTGTGAATTTTATTTAACTTATTCATGATTCAAAATGTTGCGCAAGACATGCCAACTTTAATACTTAATATTTTATTGATATTAAATTGTCAAAATGAAAAAAATGAAAAAGGTCATTTTTATTTTTTTCTCAATTATGTACACATTTGTATTTATTTCTTTCTCAAAATGGAAACATATTTGAATTTTTAAAAAAATCCTTTAATAAAATTTCAATTACCATTTTAAACTCAAAATCAAAATTAAACACATGATTTATAAATGGAAAAGATTTAAATAAATGATATATTTCTCATGTTTTAAAAATTTATTTGATTAAAAAATATAACACAAATTTGAATTATAATTTATAATTTATTCACATATGATATTTATGAATAGATCATAAATTTTATACATTTAATAAAAATACAACCTATTTTTAAAAATGTAATTTATACATTATTTGTGATGTATAGTACTAGTATAAATGTTAAATTTTAATTTACAACATATCAAGTAGTTCAACATATAATTTTTAATTTTATGTTGCAAAAATGCCAACTTTAACATTTAATATCTTATTGACATGTAAATCCAAATGACAAGTTAAAATTTTCATTCTTAATTTTTTTCAACGTTGCACACACACACACACACACACACACACACACACACACACACATGTATGGAAATTTATTTGAACAAAAACACATTATTATTATTTATTTAATAGAATTTCAATGATCATTTAAAAAAATTCAATAAAATTAATTATAAATGGGAAATATTTTATGGTTAACATAATAATAAATGAATGATATATATCCCACATTTAAAAACATGTATTTGATTTAGGAACTATATTATAAAATTTTCAACTATAATAGATCATAAATATTGTATATTTTATTAAATATAATATTCTTGTTTTATATCAGCTATATTTTTTATGATGTAAAATATTAGTTTAAATATTAAATTTCAATTCATAACATATCAAAGAATGTTATATAATTAATAATTTTATCTAATTTTCTAGAAGATCCATAGTTTTCATAGTACTAAACATTAGTAACAATGTGTTTGTAAGATTTATTTATGTAGCTAAAAAGTGGAAATCACCCCTAAAAATATTTAACAAAATTTGGTTATAAACTAATATGATTTTATTTTCTTGAAAATCAAACTTTTATAATCATGGTTACACACTTAAGGTGTATGTACTCCAAGGTGGCTTACTTTTTGAAAAAACAAAAGTCCGCAAAAGTCCATTATATAATGTTAAAATTTTGAAATCTTTTGGTATCATGGGTTCAATGGTAATAAAATCCTTGTATCAAAAACGATAAAGTCCATATTAATAGGAGCCCACCTACATATTCCAAATATAGACACCTTTAGAAAAAAAATTGAATTTGAGAAAAAATAACTATGTTAGGGACATATGAAATTACAACTCAATTTTAACCTCTCAAAAGTCCCTAATTAAAGTTTGATTATGGTTTTTGCGGAAAGATTTTCAAATAAAATATTATTATTTTATGTTACACCATATATTGAGTCCATATACATTATTTGAAATGGAATTTAATACATACCTTTTATTTTCTACCATTCCAAGCTATTGACCAATCAGTGTTGTTAAAAATAATGTGACGCACCAAAATTGCATTCCTTTGTCTAGATGCGTATGGATGGATGGATGCATTTGGATCTCAACCTTTTTATTTGGTGATTGAATTTTTTTGGTTAGGCCAGTTCTGGCAACCAAAAACTATCAAATGTTTTTGGTTGCCCAATTTTCCTGTCTTTGAATTAGGCAATCAAAAAAAATTGTCATCAACTTTTGGGTGTTAATGTTGATGACTGAAGTTTTTTGTTTACTCAAAAACAAATTGGGAGCTACCTGAAATTGTTTTATTCTCCAATTGACGATTGCCATTGATGTAGCAACTAATTTTTTTTGTTACCCAAAAGATTTTGGTTGGCAAATTGGGTGATCGACAAACTTTGGTCACTAACTTTTAGTCCTTAACTTGGGTAACCAAAAAATTTCGATCACCTTTTGTTGCCAAACTAGGTGACTGAAAAGTTTTGATTGCAAATCAAATGACCTTAAATTTAACAACCAATTTTTTTGGGCATTGCTCAAATTTTTTCAATCACCTTCTAAATTTTCTTAAGCATCCAATGGATTGTGGTTTAATCTCCACCATTGATCTAGTAATTGAATTTTTTAAATGCATGCCCAAAAACATTGGTCATTATTTTTTTTAAATTCAATCATTGCAAGATTGTGGCGATTGAAAGTTGTTTCAATTGCCTTAAACCCTAAACCCAACCTAGGTCAAAACAAGGTTGGGCAACCCAAAAGCACATCATTTAATCGCCGTAAACCTTGTGGCAACCTAAACAACTTTCAATATTGTGTCATTCAAATGTAAAGTTTTAACATGTTATTAAATATTTTTTGAACATGTAAATATGTGACAAAATTGACAAGGTATTACATCTGCACTAATTATGTTTTTCAAGGTTATGAAGGTTTTCAAACAGAAAACAAAGCAATTCCTTTCATTTAAATTAAAAATGTGTATAATCAATAGGTTTTCATCATAAATGATAGCTAACATGTATGTAGTCATGTAGTTGCAATATAGTTACATGTTGTAATCACTTCATAGTCACAAGTTAAACGATTGCATAATATGATCAAATGACTACATGACTAGAACTTGAACATAATCATAAAATGTCTTAGCTATATATAACATATTTTGGTGTTGTGGTAGAAAATGGGGGGGGGGGAGAAAGGAAGTGGTGAAAAGAAGGGGATTGAAAAACCAATAAGACAACATGAAACTTGGAGTGTAACTCTTGAATATTAGAACATGTAGTTGATTATGATGGCTTCATTCAAGTTAACAAGAAGAAGGGACACGGTTGATAAGCATCCCAAGTGGAGGATTGAAAAACAAGTGTGAGGAACCAAGATAAAGGGAACCTTTAGCCTCCATCCATGACACTAGCTCCTAAAAGTATGCAAGGTACAAGTATGCAAACCCAAGAAGCAATTCAATCTTAAAGATTAAACATATATTAATGTGATGAAACAAAACCTTGAGGAAACAAATTTAATGCTAATTGTATGGTCTTGTCTCCTCAAAAGTTAAGAGGAACTAAAAAAGGAACAAAAGCGATGGATAACCAATTAGAAGAAAAGGCATAGGCAATAAATATTCAAGTTGCTAAAAAGTAGTTCAATTATGCAACAAACTCAATACATTGCAACCCATAAAGTGTATATTTGGGGGTTTAGAAGGGAGGAAAAAATGGTAGTCAAGAGGGGGAGTAAAGGAAACAACCTTCATCATCAAAAAAGTTTGCATCCATATCGTGTTTTATGTAATGTAAGGGGACTCAATATGGAAATAAAATCTCATAAGCTACGAGATTATTAAATATCTATGTTGTCCAACCACTCTAGATTTCTTATGTGTACATCAACACAAACTAAGAGGAACCAAAACATAGAAGATGGGGATAATTATCTATAACGAAACAACATGTTAGCACATTGAGGCTACCCTACAATATGTAACCCAAAAAAGAACTGAAATAGCTCATGGAGGTGGGGGAACAATTTTAATGCTTAAAAATGGGTGCACTTAGTCACCTAACATGGAATAATCATGGATAATAAGGTTCAATGGGTTAAACGTAAAGGATTGGCTAGTGGTGTCACGGGCATTTGAACATCTATGCCCTCAATACTACTTTAGATAAGTCCAAATTGTGGGAGCAAATCCTATTGGAGCTATTGAAATATTATGACTTGGTTGTTTGTGGAAACCTTGAACATTAAAGAATCAAAGAGATCCATGAAAAGTTTTAAGTACTATTAGGATGACCAAAGATAAAAAGATGTTCATGTCTTGGTTAGATTAGATAGAATGTATATGGTGGGAGGAGGTAGAGGTCAACAATTTAAACCACTTCATTATTTTGTGAGGGGGGAATATTTCATTCTCTAATCACCAATCACTATCAAGAATCATCAACATCTTGGAGGAAGAGAAGAGTATAGCCTAACCCATTGGAAGATGAATGTTAAGCACTTGGATGAAGTGGTAAAAAAAGATTGAAGATGTATGGACATAGTAACTTGTAAGGACCTTTTTTTCTCAAATATGAGAAGAATCATGAAATGGAATAAGACATTTTGTATAAAAAAGGCACAAAAATTTAGGGAAAATGAACAACACTTTAATGTAGGAAAAGAGATAAACCATGGAAAAGTTGCACAACAAAACTTATAGTGAGGATTTGCACGCACATGTAGACAATGCAAAAGAAGATATGAAATAACTAGAAACTATTGAAGTAGTAGGATAACAAGTTTGGGCTAGGATCAAATAGAAACATAAGGGAAATGTTTTGAGCAAATAGTTTTTCTTAACTGTATGGGAATGCTTAGCTTTGACACTCATCATAGCAATAAAAGACAAGCAAGGCAACTTCTTCATAAACAAGGAGTAAAAACTTTATGAAATGTTGTACATTGTTTCTCTGCCATTGCAACATACATAATAGCTCAAAAACAACATCTTGCAACAAATCTCAATCAAATTTGTTGATGATGTGAACAAAATCCTATAGGAACCAATCATAGAAGATGAATTGATTGGGGTTGCTAAAGCTATGGCCAAAGGCAAGTTGCTTGAGTGTGATGGGGTGGTAGAATCTTATGTGAAATTTTGTCATGGTATCTAGGAAGGGAATACACTAAAATGATCCATGATCATGTTGTAAGCAAGGGGAGATTCCCAAAAGGTGTGAATAAAATATTTATTACTTTCATCTTAAAAGCTATAAAGAAAGAGAGGATATTGGTAATTGGCATTCAATCACTCTTTTGAACACCTCCTACAAGATTTATGCAAAGGTCTTGCAAAGGTGCTTATAACCACTACTTCTACATGTGATTACTACTAGTTAGATTGTTTTCTTACCCTACAAGTTCATCTTTAACAACATAATGCTAGCTCAAAAAAAATAGATTGGACTAAAATAACCAAACAACCTTTGGTCTTCTTGAAATTGAATTTTGCCAAAGCTTATGAAGGTGTCATGGGATTTTTTCTTTTAAGTTATGGGTAAAACGACGATGACAAAAGAGTTTTTAAACATGACTAAGATCCTACTATTAGGTGCAAATCCAACAATAAACTTGAACAACATTATCATGAAATCCCTTGAAATAAATTGGGGAGTAAGGTAGGGGTGCCCCATTTCACCTTACTTCTTTTTCATTATTGTAAAGGTTTTTAATGCCATGGTGATAAATTCCAAGGTATTAAATTATCAAAAGGAATGCAATAACATATTATAACATAATATGTAAACAACACGTGGTTCATTCATAGGGGAAAACAAACTAATGTAAAAAATGTAGTCAACTTGTTGGAAAATGTCCTTGAAGTGGCAAGATTGGAGATGAATTAAAACAAGAGCCTAGGCTCTTGAAAGGCACATTAGCAACCTAAATTGTCATGGTGTGACCTTTGAAGACGGAAATGAGCTAAAGAAGAAGAGACTTCCAAGCTTTTGGGTACCAATTTGATTAAGTATGGCGGCCCCACCACCTTGCCATTTGTGTTAAGGACATTTGAAAATTAGATGGTGCTATCAATTGCCTCAAAAGAGTACCATCAAATAGTAACTTTGTTGGTTCACATGTGTGACCTAATAGTAACTTTGTTGGTTCACATGTGTGACCTGGTCTTGGGGGATTTTCACTCTATGTTCCTTTCCTTTTTGCAATGGATTTTTGTTTTCATTTGTGCCAAAATAAATAAATAAATAAGTTTTAGGTTTAAAAAAAGTGGAAATCCCCCCATCCCCCAAAAAACACATTGCTTTTGTCCCTTTTGCTATTTAGAACATCCTTGTTTCACTCTTTTCCCTTCTTTGGCCATCTCTCATTATTGACAATTTTTTTTTTTTAAGCCAAACAACTTTGCACTACTTGGCCTTGGGACATTAAAATATAGTTTCATTTAAGCTCAAATTGCTTCCATGAGTAGCAATCATGAATGAGGCATTGTAGCAAAAATAAATGTTGTGACAATATCACATCACAATACATCAGAGCATGTTAATTTTGAGTACAATAAGTTTTAAGAAAGAAAATAGTGAATTATCTAGTAACTTGGAAACTAGAAGATAGCACTGCATGCTTCATATGTTCTTACAATTACAAATAACTTACGATAATAATTATATATACTAATCAAGTGACCTACACAAACTATGGGAACATTTTAAGAATGTGATTTGGTGGATTACATTGCTTCGGGCATCTCTCAATTAGTTATCATGGTCTTCTCTTTGCATTAATTAATCCATCTATTTTTACAAGAATCCCATTTTAACCCACAACTATTCACAACAACATTCAAGTAAATTTGACAAGGAAATTGCTTGGCACCAATCACAACTTCCATTTCCTCTCATGCAATACACAATCCAAATCCTTGGAATTCCCAACAATTTGAGTTTCTTCCTAAATATGAATCCTCACAATTTTCCTTTAACACACCCAATAGTCTTGTTAAACAATTGTTTTGATGCCTTCTCCAAACTGGCCTTTTTTGTCCCCTAGGGCTTTTCATTGCCTCCACTAGGTACACATATTTTATTCATATCGTTGCCCTACACATTCCTAAGACAAGACTCTAGTGCGTAGAAAAAACATTTAAGAGTCCAACACAACAACAAAACCTTAAACATGTGGGCATTCTTCCCAAACATATAAACATAAACTCAGGTCTAATATTTTCTATAGAAAACCAAATATTTAGTTCATTAACAAGGTGTCCCTTTAATTTTTCCTTAGTCATGCACTCCTTCATTGAATTTCACAACCAATGCTTCCAAATGAATTTCACCATTGCCAAAGAATCAAGAGCAACAAACAAGAAATTGTTTCAACCGTCATCATGAATTAACACACACAAATGCAACACCACCCATTTCTTTAGCACCATAAACTTGCAACCAAAAAAAAAAGCACATTCCTAACCACTAAGGAGAGAAAGGGATCAACATCAATTGCCCACTCTTTTGTTTCTTTTACTTTTCGATGGTCTGATTTATTTTCATTAAATTTTCATCCAAGTAAAAATTCATTGAACTTCCTTTCATCCCATAACATGTCTTTGGTTCAGGCCCATGGTTTCTTTTAAGGATTTTGAGATGTAGTCAAAGTGGTGATCATCCAAAAAGTAATTTAGCCAAATTTGGCTACATATTAGATATGAAAGTAGAACAAAACACAATCCTTTTATGTTCTTGGCTACCTCCTAAAACTTATCATAAAAAGATGACAATTTGATATATATTTTTGGGTGAAATGTGGCAGATTTAGGCCATTTTTTTTTTCTATGAAAACTCCTTTGTATAGGTAAAAATCATATTTTTCAGCTCAAAATTTGTCGAAAATTCACCAAGCAAAGAAACACTACTCAAGCCCATTGTGTAAGTGGACTAAATTAAAGAATGCTCCTTTCAAGATGAATCCCTTGGCACCTAAATCATGGAATTTTTTTTTCCTTTCCCCAAAATGCAACTACATACATGGAATTTACTACCATCTTTCAAGCTTGTGTTTAAGGCACATCCTTCCCAATTTGTAAAATACATACATCCATCATTTATCCTTTCCATTTCAATGTATGGGGTACATACCAATGTCATATTGGTATATAGGGAGCAAGATGGATATATACATAATAATGGTAT
>Ga0116228_10006535_pt1 | contig 10417 bp, 6 predicted proteins | sample S1TSphfallax_2_FD_89694 | JGI IMG/M metagenome (GOLD analysis project Ga0116228, IMG submission 89694) | Host-associated microbial communities from peat moss isolated from Minnesota, USA - S1T2_Fc - Sphagnum fallax MG | ecosystem: Host-associated > Plants > Peat moss > Unclassified | place: USA... | reverse complement strand
TGGATGTTGGCCTATAAGTACACACATAAGAATGGATATAGCGTTTTTGGTAACCCTGATCTTGACCAAATTTAAGCTCCAAATTAAATTTAGTTGGTGATTTGTTAGCTTTGTCCAAAGAAAAGACTTCACCTAATGTTGTAAGTTTTTGCAGTAGATTTTTCACTTGAATTTGGGACCAATGTGTGGGCTACTGCTGGAAACCTAGAGGGCCAATACTCTATAGGCTGCAATTTTTTGATCTTCATCTTGCACTCAAATTCACCTAGAACCATATTATGTTGTTACATGGTTTCATCATTAGAACTCATGATTTTGTTTGACCAGAGCCATAAAGACCTGGAGAGCCATCACACAAATGAGCCACTTGTTTTAAACTTAGCATAAAAAATTATGCCAAAGTTACATTTGGACTTGCCGAGCAAAAGTTCTTGAATACTCAATGATTTCTTCACTGAAAATTAAATTAAATTAAGTCATAGCTGAAAATTTAGAAGGAATTGAAATGTGCCTTTTGGTGTTATCGGAAAGATCTTGATGTTTTTGGGTCAGATTTGGATTCAAAATGTGGCAGATATTGATTTTTAAGTGATGGCTGCCGCTGAAAATTCAAATAAATTCTCAAAAACCAGGTTTTGGAAGGAAAAATCAGTTGAGAATGTGGAAACACTTCAAGGCTTACCATTCAATTCAAGCATGATTTCCTTTCATATTTGGCTTTTCAAAAAATCGATACTTACATTGCAAAACAATGTTCACATGTTGAGTTTCCCTATTTTGTAATGGGTTCACACTTGAGCCAACAGCACAGAATTGTATAGGTCTAGAACACCTCGTCCATAAGCAGTAAATTGTATAGATCTTCAAAATAAAAAACTGGATTAGTGGTAATCAAATAAGATCTTAAAATAGCTTTGCATAAGTAGAATTGTGTGTAACTTTGTTTATTTACAATGAGCCAATTTGATTGGTCCATCAAAAAAAAAAAAAAAAATTAAAACTATGGAGGCTCCTGAAAATAGAAGATTCCATGGAAAGATGGAGTGCCTCCCCCTTTGGCCCACCTATATAGGTGAGAAGGGGAGGACTTTGGGCAACACATATGGAATTAAAGTGAGGTGCTATTGGGAACATCCTTGGGGAACACATTGGGAACCTATGGAACATATTAGGAACCTGATGAGAACCCATTGGGAACTTGAAGGGAACATGTTGGATACCTTTGGGGTAAGTAGAATTTTACAACCTTGGTAGGAAATTGCATTTAAACTTAGATTGTGTAGGTCTAAAATTTACGCTTGGGATCTCTTCATGCAAATCACTTGGTACGTTTCTGAGGTGGATTGGGAGTATTTTAGAAGCTTAGATTAGAAGCTGGAAATGGGTCGTAGTTTTTTTGTTCTTAAAAAGAAAAAAAATTCACTTAACACGTCGCAGAGTCATCATCTTAGCCTGAAAAGCAAATTAGCTGCATTCACAACACGCCACTTGGTGCATGCAGTTTGCTGTTCACGTGTTCACATGCACAGTTGCCCCCGCCACAGTTGCAGTTTCACGCTTCCGGGCCACCCAGCTATACCCTCCCTGGCACCGTGAGACGGGGCGGATGGGGACGGAGAACGATCAGCGCGCGTTTCTTTGGGGGGTGCGTACTCAGTACTACAGCCTTCGGTGAACCATGGTAAAAAAACGTGGTCGCACTCAGTCCTTGGGAGACGCAAAGTAGGAAGGAAGGAAGGATGCCGGATACATTCGGGAAAGACAAGAAAGAACTAGGCTTCAGAGATCAATCCGTAGCTTGCGTAGCACAGCAGGGAAAGCGCCAGCTGTCGTCAGAACGTTGTTGTTGGCTCAGCACTAAACTCGCCTGAATTAAAGCACACGGATAATGAGTTCCTTGCTAGCTAGAAGTCCCAGAGTGGCGGCTGGCTGGAAGGGTTGTCTGTTTTTTTTTTGCAATAACAACAGCAGACCCAACCTGACAAGCCCGTTGGCACCCTCCTCGCCCCCCCCCTTCCCCAAGTCAAGCTCATTGGCTGAGGGGCAGCAGCAGAAGTTTCACCTGCGCACCAACTGGGTTTAAATCCAAGACCCTTTTTTAATCTCAAGGTCCCAAAATGGAGTATACCAATGAGCGATCACCCCTCCCCTTGGGGGGGAATTGTCCTTTTGTTTTCAGACGATCACCATTGCACTAAACTTACCCATGACGTGGTCTCGTCTATTTCCTCTCACTTTCCCCCTTACCAGAAGGAGGCGGATGCCGCAGCTAGCAGCAGGAGGACTGTAGGAGGATGCCTAACGTTCTCAAGTCTAGCCTAACGTGTCCCTGGATTCCCGTCGTGTGTTACTGCCCGGAACCTGGACCGCAATTACTATATATTTTTGTGGGGTGTGGATGATCACTTTTTCAAATGCTCCCTATGATTGGCAATACGAAATGAGTCTTATGCCAGGGTCCCGGGGACCAATAGCTTGCAGGCGAGGCTCGTGGGTGGTTTGTGGAAGAAGCCGCTCGTCCTCCTCCTCCTCCTCCTCCTCCTGCTCTGCTGCTGATGCTGACCTCGCCTTCTGCAAGATGCTGGCTAGCATTGCATGCTTTCGCTATTATTATTATACTAGTCAACCCACTAGTCATGATAAGCTATATTATTAGAGCTACTGCACTTGCGGCTGTAGTTTCTTCTCCTGATCACCTCAAGTCCTCCCTGGCATCCGGACTCTTTTGGACTCCCCGTTTCAACGAAAAGGTTCTCACGTTCTTCGGATTCAGAACAATTAGTAGTAATTTATGTCAGCGTGCAGTTTGTGAATGAAAACTTGAAGTAGAGAATCTGCACACGGCAACCCCGAGACCTTGTTGGCGGGAGGAGAAGGGGAGTGGGAGGGAGCGCTCAGAGTTTCCAAAACTGTGGTAAAGTTCTTACTAGGTGAACACCTAGATGTAAGTGGTTAAGTATCACAGAGAATATTCAAGTGACTTCTACCTAGACCTCAAGTAGATATACATATGCATACGTGCACTTGGTGATTACTATAGGTGTCAAACTTAGTCCAGTAAATGCATGTGGATGGTTCACTACAGGGTCCTTGGATGAAACAACACCCACACCTTCTTGAGTGAGACCTCTTATGGTGCATTCACACTTGATGTTAAGTCAGTGTTAGGTGAAAATCTAAGGTGGCACCCAATGTTAAATGGGTGATAGTTTAATGTTAAGCGAAGATTAGCTTAATGTAAAATCTTTCATGATAAATAATTTAAGTCCTCAATGACTAGCATGGTAGTAGTGGACTCAAAACTAGAGTCCCTAACAGCAAGTGTGAATGCACCTTTAGTGACCAAATTAAACCCAAGAAGTGTTAGATATTTCAACTCGGAGACCCTCATTTTGGTCTAAGCATGTGAGATATTTATAATATTTAGATGCAATTTAGATGAATTTTGGGGCCTTTACCATGGTACCACCAGTGTGGGTGCTGCTGCTTCACCCTGGAAGGCGTACATAGCTAATCACAGGTCCATAACTGACCATTATGGTTAGAGCTCTATGGGACAAGAATACAATGAAATTTAAGCGTTTCCTGGCCACAACCCACTTGGTGTGGCATGTGGGTGCAGTTGGTCTACTCAAATATTCCATGAAAGTTTTCTAGTAAAGCAGATGCACCAGGTGCAAAAAGGGTATGATTTGTATTTTCAAAGGGGGCGGGGGTGGCGGGGGGGGGGGAGAAGGCCAGATACTAGAAGGTAGCCTGCAAGTTGAATTCCCATTGCAAAAAATTTCAAATAATAATAATACCAATTGAAACAAGGGTATTGATATTCATGCCTGCAGCTGGGAAGTTTAACGGTTTTGAATACTGCAGGTCCGTGCTAGAGATGAGGAAGAATCTCTTACTTACCTTGCGCACTGTAGACTATTCAATCCCACATTTGTATGACCTGCTGCAGCAGCAAGAGCTGCGGGTAGGACTATGACTTTTTTGTAAGCCCCAACCCCCACCCCTTCTTATAAAGTCATCATGACCAGCCAAGGTGCAGAACCTGGACGCACATGGGTCCTACCATCGCACCGCTACTTCTTCACAGGATATATATTCCCCACTTCTGTTATTTCCATGTTTGGATTTTCTGTATTTGTTCCAGTTACAGTACTCTCTCTCTCTCTCTCTCTCTCTCTCTCTCTCTCTCTCTCCTGATCTTTTCTCGGCACACGCGTTCTGTCTTTGTCTGCCTTTGTGTGTGCTTGTTCTCTTCTCTGTGGTCACTTCCCTTTTGTCTCTAGTGTTAGTACTCTTCTAGTGTTAAAATTGATTTTTCTCTCTCATTCTATGCCCAGTATATGCGAGCTTGACTAGCACATACACGCGTGGACTACTCTAGTGTCTCCTTGTTGCAGACGATTAGCTTGCATCGATCCAGTAATTTCGAGCTTTTGATTGCTATGATGTTCTTGTGGCTTCCAAATGAAGCTTCTTCTTTTGTACATTTCACCGAAGCTTTCTATCATAGGCCTAAGTCTCTTTCCATGATCTTCTTTCTCAATAGCAAAGAACGATTCTGCTATAAATCGAAGAACTTGCTATAATCGAAGTGCTTGCCATGTTGCAGCACATCTGATCAATAGCTAGCCTCTAGATTCTAGCCTTCAACTGATTTAGTCATAATAAGAGTCTGTTGTTTATTGTTTAGTTTCTGGCTCACTAACTTTTCTGATCTTTGATCCAAGTTTGCGATAGGGCGACTCAATCTAGACGTGTAGACGTCTATTGAATTCGGTCTTTGTCTTGACTTTATCAGTGATCCTTCAACTCGATACCGGTGAGTGCAATAGCAGCTTCATCAGTTTCAGATCTTTGGGGTCAATTTATGCTATTAGTTCTTTCTGTCTTTTGATTTTCTTTTGATCTGTTCTAACATCTTTAGGAAATTTAGAATATACATGGAATCGCATCTACTGAACGATTTGAGATTATTTGGAGGTTCTCAAACCACCTTCTAGACTCAATTCTAATTTCGTTTTGGAAGTCTGTACAAGCATCATGCGTCTGAAGATACAGACATCGAATCTTGAAAATCTAGAGGATTCTCAGGTTTCAGTAGACCAATTCAAATCACTGTATACTCTAGGCGCCAGCAGCTAGAAACTTGTTTGAATCTTTACATGTGCCTTGGTTCAATTTCGGAGGTCAAATTTTCTAGCAAATTTTCACATGCATGCAGACAGCTGATCGACGGACTGAATCTTCTTGTGTTGAACAGCAGGCGTGGTTGTTGAGAACAGAGACAGTTGTTTGATCATCACGAATTTCTTCTTCATATGGCGATCTGCGTGCCTGGTATAAATAACACCACCGGTGGAGCAGCACGTACTCAGGATGGAAAGGAGGTCACTGAACCATATTGGTTGCCACCAGGTTTCCGTTTCCACCCCACCGACGAAGAGCTTGTGACGTACTATCTCGCACGGAAGCTGAGAAGTGCTGACTTCAACACACATGCGATATCAGAAGTCGACCTCAACAAATGTGAGCCATGGGATCTCCCTGGTATGTCAAGAGCTCCTGATCTCAAGTTCTAATTTTTATTCTGGACAAAGTGTGAGCAAATTCTTACAGTTCAAGAGCAAATCTCTGCAACTCATCCTGCATCCCTTGAGATCTGCTCTGTTGCGTGAATTCCTGAGTATAACTTGTCATAACTATAAAAGTTGTGAAAACATCTCTTGCAATCGCCGAATGCAATCTCTTATATGTTCTCATACTAGTCATTCCGATCCTGACGAAAACTATGTACAATTTGGTGGCCTTTTGGCGTGCAGAGAAATCGACTATAGGCGAGAAAGAGTGGTACTTCTTCAGTCTGAAGGATCGCAAGTACCCTACAGGGATGCGAACCAACCGTGCCACTGAAGCGGGATATTGGAAGGCCACAGGGAAAGACAGGGACGTGGTGTCTTCTCGACCGACTTCCCATCTTGTGGGCATGAAGAAGACATTAGTTTTCTACCTCGGACGTGCTCCCAAGGGAGAGAAAACCAACTGGATTATGCACGAGTATCGCTCCGAGGTTCATGACGACTCAATACCGTCGTCTAATCCGCAGTATCATCATCAAGCACGCATATCTAAGGTTTCATCCAGATTGCTCTCGAAATCTAGTTTGACTTGTAAGCAAAAAAATAGCTGTAAACCCAAACATGTTCAGATGATGGTTCAGGAGTGTTGATGGTTCAAGAGTGCGTTATTGGTTGCAGGATGAATGGGTTGTTTGCCGAATCTTCCAAAAAAATGCAGCGAGCAAGCAGCCGGTATTTCGATCCAGTACAGACATGATTCGAAGCTCCATGGCGGCGTATGAAGAGATCAATGATGCACAATCGTCGCTACCTAGCCAGCAGGATTTGGAGGAGGATCACTCGCCTAATCCTACTGTCACTGACGGAGGGGTGTGCACAGACGCGGGTGATTATACATGTACTCATGGTAATACATCTTGCTACAACTGCCGATCAGAGACTGCTGCGAATATGCAGCAGCAGATGAATGAGGATATCAGTTCCGCCTCTCTTCCATGGATCATCAGAAGCGAGTCTCGTGCCGCCGATGCGTGCGGATCCGTGGGTATGTGGTCTTCTGGAATCAACATGCAGCACAATACTACTGCACAATACGGCCCAGCTAGTACTACGATCACCCAGCAGCCAAGACAACTGAAGCAAGAGATCCGTCATCACTCGCAGGCTATGATGGAATCAAAAATCTCAGCAATGAAATCCGATCAGAACCCTGCAGGGCCTGATGAGCAATCTTACAGATCGTACAGGAATGTGCGAACCAAGATAGAACCTTATGACTATTGTGATCAGGGAGAAGATGAAGCCCAGAGTACGCATAGGAGATCATCCGCTGCGAGTACTGATCATGCAGATCAGTACACGACCAACAACTGGGGTGCTGCAGGAGTCAAGGCATCACCAGCGCAGCAGCAACTGTACGAGGACGTTGGACAGGCTTATAATGATGTCTCTCCCATGGTTGCTCTACACAGCTTTAATGATCCGGACCAGCAATCGTCTTGTGTTAGTGAGAGTCTGTACTGTGGGGATCAGCACCATATTACAGCGGGCGAACTATTATACAACACGACCTCCAACCGTAACTTTGGGTTTTCCGACATTATGGCTCCAGGCGCTGTGGATGCAACGTCAGGATCCCTTTGGGCGTACTAGATAGGTCGAGGGGAGATGAGCGTGCAGAGTTCATCGCCTACTGTACACACTTATATCATGGTCATCATAATGACTGAACATTTAGACAAAGATATTAGTGAAGGGATCTTCCCAAAAAGTTTAGTAATTTCTCACACAATTTGGGCGCAGGATTCATGATTAAATCAGCGCATCTCATGCCCGCATCGAGTTAGCTGCAGCTGTGCCCAGGAACAACCTCAGTTTACAGGGATTTGTGAGAGCTTTAGTCTGTAGCAGCTGGATCAAGTTCTTTGCGTTTGATGGGGGGCTTTTGGCAGGGAAGTTGTAGAGCATGCGCGTTGGTAACCAACCAGATCGTGTACATTTTTCTATAGATGGGTTCCCAAAAATCGGACTGCTTTGAACACCCGGCCTGGAGTAGCATCGATGGACTGCAGCTTTTCATCAAACGACCACACATGAGTACACAGTGCCTACAGCGAGTTGACGGTGAAGCACATGCCACCCACGATACACACCGTCTCTCTGGAGATCAAGGGTGTACAGGAGCGAAACTAGGGTTTTGGAGGATTAAGGGTTTACTGGATAGTCGACATTCATAGTTGAACCGAATTCATTCATGACGGATGTCCCCTGTGGCCCCTAACGCAGATACAATTTAGCAGCTTGCAAAGTTGATGGTCAGACAATTGTTTTGTGATCAACAGGCCGCATACTGGTCATAGTTTTCCCCGCACAGGGATCTGAAACACAATTTCTCTTGAATTAACTCTAGAAGCTGCCGTCGACGGTCTGGCTCCCTAGCTGCAGATCATGCACACCACAGGTGCTTGGTACAGCTACAGCCAGGATTATAAAAGTGGGCGGTTGTCTCAGCTTGTCGTAGAAGATAGTTGACAATGTTTAGTTACAGGTTCATTCCTCGAATATGGACCATTCACAAAATTTGTTTTGTGTACAGGGGTAGTTCATGGTTGTTAGCTTTGGCTTGACTGCAATATTATTGCCATTCATCATACATTGTTTGCAGGTTTCGTGTGTTTCGAAGACACATCAATTAATGAAACTAAGATTGAATTTAGAGCTGCAGTTGGAATTGTTCCATGCATGTAGTGTTGCTCATCAATTGTAGCTAGTTGTAGCCTGCGTACGTACACAGCTTCCCAGTATATGTACCATCCTCGTCACGACTTACTCAAGGTTCAAAGTCTTCGTGTGTTCTCCATCTCTCCTCACTACAGTAGACTCTCATCGACGTTCCTTTTGCTGTCAGCCTTCAGATCAGCCCTTGCTTTCTCAGTTCAGTTTCAAAGCTTTGGTTTGTCTGGACTTCCTGAGGTTATAACGACTTCCCGTCTCCAGTTTGTTGGCCTTGCCTACCCAGGCAAGGATGTTGTGTTTAGATTCATTATAGAGTATAGTAGATTAAGGGAATTTGGCCCCTAGGTGGTAGTAGGTCTAGTTTTAACCCATGATTTTCAAAAGATGATATTTTGACTTGTGTTGAAACTTGAGATTAGTTCTAGAGTTATGATATCTTGAAGGATTTTGCTTTCTTTTCAGATGATTTTTTTGAAATATTTTGAAGTTCCATAATTCTTCTTTTGTGTTAAGATTACCTTTTAATGTAAATGGCAAGGCCATAGTGTGACACACCCCTTGTTGTACTATGGCTTGACATTTACTGGGACCATCATCGTCGTGGTGTATAGTTGTCTGTCTCATTCTTGAGCTGTCTCGAGATCTTGATCATTTCCTGTTCAATATAACTGTCTGTAAAATTACAATTATCGTGAGTCCTTTTTGCCTTTTTCTTAGCTAGACGTTATAAAGACGATGGATTAGATTAAACTGTTATTATACCTGGACCCATGATCATCTAGGTAGTTAAGACCATGGAGTCAAATGTCCTGTTATCCATGATTCTCTTTAGCAGCAACTGATAGTAAATAAGAGCCTTAGTTCACCTTGCAGCTATTGGCCCCAGTCTGGCGGTGTGCTCTAATCTTAGCTTTTTAATCTGTAAATAAGACGCTATATCTCAACTTGAATCCATTGGTATGCACAAATTCTCAACTATTTGACAAACTCCAGCTTTGCTTTCAGCACTTTCTTCAATCCATGGAACAATTCAAAACCCATATATCTGTGTGCTTGTGGTTAATTAGTTTCCTTTATAGAAATGGTATAGGTGAGTAAGGTCTTTTTTATGAGTTCATAATTGACATCCATGAAGATATTTAAGTACATCATCTTTTAAGGTGCATTCACACACATGGTGTTAGGGACTCTAGTGTTGAATCCCCTAACACCATGCTAGTCATTTAGGACTTACACCTACTTACCATGAACATTTTATGTTAAGTGAACATTCACTTAACATTAACATTAAGCTATCACCCATTTAACATTGGATACCACCTAGATTTTCATTGAACACTGAATTAAGATCAAGTGTGAATGCACAGTAAATTTTGGGATTTACAGATCGGCCCCGTCTTCATAGAGGAGGTCATCTTACTATTCTGGGTGGGCTCTTACATTTTTGTAAAGGCCCACTGATTTTTCTTTGTGCCTCAGCTATGGTAAGGCCCTAGGATGGATGTGTTACTGGAATTTGGGCTGGCCTTGGGCTGGGCAGAGCACCTTATTCTGGTAAGGCCCCTTGTCTGCAGGCATTACCTACCACCTAGTAGTAAACTTTTAAGCATGTCTGAACATAAGAATCATCATTTTCGCCTATTTTCCAAGCCAATGGCATGGCATACATGTTCAATATGATAGATATTTTGTAATTGTCTTTAAAAGAATATTTATGCATCCCTCCATGTGACTAAGTAATCCACCCAGAATTTCTTTTTAACGAAAATAGATATAATACTTAAGCCAAGAATAGGCAAAAAGAAGCTGCACATGGTGCAAAGAACTGATTTGAGAAAAAAAAGGAAAAAAAAATAAATCTCTTGGGTCCACAAGAAAATGCTTTTGAGACCAGCCAAAAGCTTCTGTGTAACTAAGAGCTGAGTATCTCTTTCCTACTTTATAGAAATGCCTCCTTTGGGGGGAAGTGGCCCTCTTTACGGAGCCATTTAGTCAAATTGGTTGGCCAGGCCCATCCCGTGTCCTTTCCCATTTACTTTCAGAGTTCAAAGTTGTGACAATCTTATATATAAATTCACTACGTCCGTCCGTCCCTGACG
>Ga0116228_10006534_pt1 | contig 10417 bp, 9 predicted proteins | sample S1TSphfallax_2_FD_89694 | JGI IMG/M metagenome (GOLD analysis project Ga0116228, IMG submission 89694) | Host-associated microbial communities from peat moss isolated from Minnesota, USA - S1T2_Fc - Sphagnum fallax MG | ecosystem: Host-associated > Plants > Peat moss > Unclassified | place: USA... | reverse complement strand
TATAAAATCCAAATGGGGCAATTCTAATTTGGGTGGCACCACCTAATCACCAATGTTGGCATGGGCTTGAACATGATTGAGGATTTCACTAAAAGAATAAAATTATTTTGTGTGCATTCCAACAATTGAGAAATTTGTGCTACACGTAGATGACTACCAGGAAGGGCAACTTGTCATTTGCACAAATGGTTCATAAAGAAGTTTTATTTGCTTGAAAATACTGTAGAAATTGAATGAAAAATCCTTCCAGTACCATAATGACCTTGGAATAACCAAAAACCCCCAAGTGTGTGTGAGTGGGGTAACAAGTCTCTAGGCCTTTAATTTGATGTGGTCAAAATTTTGTCACAAGTTTTATGAAGCAATGGTAGAGCTGCCACTACATAAGGCCAAGGTTCTGACCCATTTGAAGATGCATTCAATGATGGTGTTGAAGAAGTCGAATGACAATCCGCACTTGAAGCTTGGTAAAGATGTTATGATGTCATCACAAATGCTCTATGTTCCTTCAAAGCCCAATCCACTACAAAAAACACAAGTGGTACTAGAATTTTATTCTTGAGCCCCATAGTTCCAAGGGTGGCAAGGTTGATGTTGTTGAATGAAGCTACAAGGGAGAGCTACATTTGATAGATTGTACAACTTAGTGTGCAATGGCCAGACCGAACTCTTCATGAATATTTGTACCAGACAATGATTGAACTCGGTTTGACCAAAGAGCTTCTAGAGCTTGGGGGCCCTAATTTGGTACCATTTTTGCAAAGTGCTAACAATTATGAAACAACCCAAGTGCAGCATTCACTTCAAGTGTTATTTTTATATTCACTTTTGCTTAATTTTTTCAACATAATACCAATTGAATTGTGACCTTTACATGCAACTTTGCAAGCTTCAAGATACCAAGTTGGGGTGTGGATAAATTAACTTCCAAGGTGGGTTGTGGTGGGAAAGACAAGCCACATGGGAAATGGACTATTCTTGTCAATAATGCCATTTAAAACATATAACAATAATCACATGTGGCAACCAATCTTTGGAAAATAGGCTATGTACTTGGAGCTTTTGTTACACCTATATGTTTTCAAATGGCAACATGTGCTTGCAGCCCATGTGTTATGGCAGCTTGTAGAATGTCAACAAATTGAAGGCATACCCAATATTAATCTTGAACAGAAGTAGAGTCTTTGCACTATTCCCTCCCTACATGATGGATTTTATCCTTACAAGGGAAGTTTTACTGATGTAGTGAAACCCTAACACACAAAGGTAGCAACCACCATTCTGTGATGTTTGTTCCCTTTCTTTTTCTTCAAAATTCTCTTGTTTTTTTCCTAGGTTGGTTGTGTGGCTTTAGCCTAGAAGAATACAATATCCACAGTCTTCCTAGCACAAGCCCATTTGCCCTACCAAATTCAAAACGAGGTCAAAAAGCCTTTAGCAACATATTACCCAAAGATGGTTTGATTACCAGCAACTATTCCACTTTCCAATCTGTTGCCAACAAAGTTCAATGCATACACATGTTCGAATCATCAATTTGATTTACATGCAACTGCACAAAAGCTTGAATAAGCATGTAAATATAGTATATTGGCAAAATTGTGCCAACAATGTAAGTCTCAACATTATCACATATCTTATATTTTACTTTCTTGTTTTCCTCAATTTAATGTACCATATGAAGAATGTTTAGCATTGACCTTCAACTCTACACAATGCAACCAACTCTAGGACACAATTTTGAATTAGGAATATGCATTTGTCATGTAGTATAGATCCTTACCTAGATTCAGCTAGAAAGTGGCAAGTTATAAAATACACAAAAGTATGTCTTGTTGATGATTATGTGGGTTTGAGATAAGCATTTTTGTTTCAAGGGAATTATTAATGCATAGTATGCCAAGAGTTGCCTAAGTTGGCCTAAGGCACCAAGGTACACTTAAATGTGTAAACATGGGCAAAATAGGGCCAGAAGTTACGCCCATGTTTCGCTAACCCACAAATATTTCAAGGAACTTATTGCCACCACTATAGTCACAAAGCCTACATCCCCAAATGGATAGTCTCATACTTCCAAGCATTCCAATTGTTGGCATCCATATGCAAGATTGGCAAGACCCACATCACTTTCCCCTGTGGTTCCTAAGAGCAGCCATTTGAGATTATGCCCATACTTGCCAATATGAACCAGTGCTTGGTCTGTTAGTGCTCCTTGTTGCAGGTAGAGGCAAAATTGAATTAGGTTCACATAGCCCTTTAGTAATAACTTCACATCCATGGGCAAACCTACAAAAAATTAACCCTTTCTCCAAGCATAATATGGCAATCTATGAGGTGCAAATAGCCTTGCCCCACCAAATTAAGTATAGCATTGGTGATATCACAAACATATAAGGCTAGATATTGTAGCTTTGCATAACCTTGTGAAATAACAACCACATCATTGTGTGATATATAGCCTATATCATCGTCTTCTACTCGCAAGCACATGAGCTCTTTACATGTTTTGCCCAACATTTTCAAACCTTCATCCCCAAGAACATTAAGTACCTACCTCCAAGAAACACCTCCCAACATCAAACTTACACATACATATCCTCAAAATTGGATGAATAAAAGAGCCTTGCAATCTACAAAACAATATTATGCATATTATGAGTTGTAGAAAAAATTTCACAACAACGCATTTAGGCATTCAAGGTACCTATAATGTTAGTTATGGCCAAATCAAACCAAACATGACAATAACAAGTGTGGTTTTAGCCTTGTGAGTGCTACTCATAGAGTATCTAACCATCACCTTCCTTGTGAATAACAATGACAAATTGCCATGACTTCCCACTCAACTTCATGAATTCACAACTATGGGTGCAAATAAAAACATAATAATTTGCTCCAAATTCCACACAACCAACTACACAAAATTTGATACTAAATTCTTGGAACCAACACAAAACAATCATGATATTGGGCTAACACTCAACATAGCACTAAACAAAAAAATCAATACAATCCTCATTTAAGCTACAACAAGCTTGTAATGGGTGAGATTCATGTCATTTTTGGTTGGCCCCATAAAACACCACAGCCTAAGGCATAGAAAGTTTTCATCAACTGAAATTACATGACCAAAGTTTATTTTTAAAAAAAACTTAGAAATTGTAACAAGCCTAATCACTACTCAAAATTCTTTGGACCTCAAGGAAGCTTAGGTCCTTTGTGATATCTCTATAATTAAAGGAATCTTGACCTAAAATTTTGGTATATTTCCACCCCACCACAAGAGGAGGTCAAAATGTGTAAAAGGATTAAAAGGAAAACACTACATGATAAAAGTGAAGTTTAGAATACATGAAAGATTTGTTTTATCATTGGGAAAATATAGAACCAACAATTTCATGAACAATCAAAGGCTTAAAAAAACCCCTTTCCCATAGTGTTCTAGAATATTTCCAACTAGGAAATGTTCACCTTTTAGAAGACACACATGTACAAGCTCCAAAGCACATAGCTTGATGCACATGTTTGCATCTTGCATTATGGGAAAATAGTTCATACAATTTGGATTTGCAAATAACTAAATATATATTTGTGCAAAACTTATGAACTTTGATGAATGATCCCCATATTAGAAAAGAAATCTTTTTTATGTAACTTTCACATATACTTTATGATACCTAGGTTAGTCCTCAAATTTATGATTATCCTAGCTACCTTAGTTAACCTACCTTATATATAATTACCCTAAATTAACATAGGTAGTTTTTTGTACACCTTGCTATCTAGATGCCTATAGGTAATTCGATCTACACTTTCCCATCATATGTTATCTAATCATACAATCACATAATGTCCTAAACAACTACCATGGATGTAGTCAAAAATTTGGATATATTGGGCCATGACTTTAAGCAATAATTATGCATTCACTTGGGTCTACAATACCACAAGTAGCTTGCCCCTTATGGACAGAAATAGGTGATGTTTCAAGATTATAAAAGTACATTTATCAACAATATACTTATGAAAAGTAACAATAGATCAAAAGGACATGATGAATAAATTAAAAAGAATATATGAGATTGTTTTAAAGTTGAAGAAGAGTGTTCTTTGTAGCACCATGTTCAAAACCATATCTTTTGCTCAAAGTTGCACATCAAAAGTTTATATCTATGACCCAATGGGATAGGAAATTTAAATTGTATCTCAAGAGTCTTGACTAGAAACTTTGATAACTTAATATAATGATGGGCCAATCAAAGAAGTTCATTGCTAAGATGCATAGTTGTGGTATATGCTTATGTTTTGAATTAAGATACTTGCATGCAAAAACCATGACATGGCCCTTCTATATATATATTTTTTAATTAGTATCATTTTTTTCCAATCTAAACCTTTTTCCCTAGTCATGGGGTTCTAGTCATTTATTATTTATTTTATAATTTGTTAATGAATAATCAATAAATAATTTACAAAATGTTAATTATAATTTCATCTATATGTTTAACCAATAAATGTTTTAATATCTAATATTCAATATTCACTGATTTATTGGACAAATTTTTCATTTGAAGCTATTAATCAAGCTACAAACTATAAATGATAAATGGATAAGTTAGTTATTAATTAAATGATAGCTATGTAGTTTATAAAAAGAGTAATTAAAATTTCACAAATTAAATTATCTAGTTTCTAATAATGATTAATTACATTAATTTCCTATTGAATTCATAAGTTCAGAATTAATAATTAATTTTTATTAATCAGTTTGGATTTTATTAAAGTTAATTAATACTTCAATTAGTGATTTATTTAATATTCATCTAATTATCTAATAGTTCTTATTTACTAATCAAGAATTATGGTAAATAGATAATAAGTATTAATTAATTAACAGTTGTGTAGTTTATAAAAATATTAGTTAAAATTCCACAAATTAAATTATCTAGTTATTATTAATGATTAATTAAATTAGTTTCCTATTTAATTCATAAGTTCACAATTAATAACTAATATTTACTAATTGTTTTAGATTTTATTATAATTTAATTAATAATTTAATTAATAATCTAATTAATATTTAATTAATATTAAATGAATTATCTGTTAATTATGTTTTATTAATCAAAAGTTATGGTTAATAAATATTAAACTAATTAATAGTTATTGAACTATTGAATATTCATGAGATAAATTATTTTTTTGATATTAATGATTAATTAAAACTGATTTTCTTTTTAAATGATATTTAATGACTAAATAAGTAAATAAGTTCATAAATATTTAGTATCAAATATTCAGTATTTATTATTATTGAATAATTCTTTATATGAAATAGTTTATCAATTATTTATTTATTTATTTAGCTGATAACTAAAAATTTAAAAGTTTAAGTTTCAAAAAAAAAGGTTATTAGTAATAATTAGTTGATTAAATGTTATATTAAAATAATAACTAGTTAATTAATTTCATAAAATAATTACATATTGTTGATGGATTATGATAATGATTAATTAGTAGAAAGAATGAAATAAAAGTGAATGTTACTTCTAGAATTAAATAATTAAATATTAGTAAGTAATTATAGGTAGGTCTTGTTAAAGGGCTAGGATGAGTACATGATTTTGGATGAACAAGGCATTTAGGATAGGGACTGATCAGGGAACTTTATTAGTTTGAATTTTGAATTCTTATTGGTTTTGATCATGATGAAGAGACTAAAGATTGTTCAAAAGGAGAGAGCTCTAGAAAACAAAATGAGATTCATAGACCCTGAATATTGGAGAATAGAGTGAGAGAAATTGTAAGTACTTGCAATAAAAAACCACAGATTTTGTTTTGAAATACCATAGATTTTAATTGTTGTTTTGGAATTTTTTTTCAACAAAACTTAAGATTTTGTTGTAATTTTGATTCATGTTTATAGTAATAAGAGAAGAACAAACCTCAACAATGAATTTTATGTTCATATTGTTGTGTGAATTGTTTTAATATGAAAATATGATGAAGTAAAATGTAATCTTGTTTCTAGAGTTTTTTACAATGTATTATGAAGTGCAAATTCTGGTTATATGAAATAACCATGAATCTAATGTTTTAATGAATGGCACTATTAAGAATGTTGAGAATTAAGGCAAGATTAGTGATGTATGCATGTGAAATGCAAATTTGTTGTTATAGTAGTGTGAAATATTCTATAGGAATTAGATTTCACTTTTACCATTTGGTGACCATCTTGTGGGGATTTTTTTTTGTTTTTTCTTTTAGTAATGGGAAGGTTTTCTACAAATTTTGTTGTATATTGTAGATGAGAGTGTTCAAATGAGTAGTGTTGTTTTTTTAATTCAGAATTTAAAGGGGTATGCTAGAAAGTATCAGAGGTATAAACAATTAACATCATGAGGACTACAAAATGATCTACAGACTTTGAAGATGAAGAATTGTGAAACAAGATGGATCGAATGGTGACTTGAAGTTTATACCGTCAGTTGGACTTGGAGGCAAATTGGCAAGGTATTGAAAAACAAATAGAAGACAATCTTGAAAATGGAGAGGAATATGCAGGGCTTACAAAAATCCCATATCATAACTTGATGTTGGACAAACAAGTTCGAAGAATAGAAGAAAGGCCTATGGGACACAAGTCGTTTCTACCACAAGAGGTGGTACGGCGTGAAGTATGGACTAGGGGTCTTCATAGAAGGCCATAGATATAGACAACAATCTCCACATAAAGAAATGTAGTCGATTACTCACCTAAATGAGTGGGTGCACTATACTTCTCAATTGCAATCTATGGTTCAGAATGGAAGAGATAAAAATGGAGCAAGAACTTCTGTAGTACCTAATCAATCACAAGAAATCTCAAATCTAAAGTTGGTGAATAGCTAAAGAAGGGATGTTACATGAAGTATATAACCCAAGTTTGTGTTTTAATTTACATTTCCAAATTACCATGAACCAATGGAAGACTAGGAGGTGGAAGAAAACACCAATATTGATGTGGTTGAAAAGATTGAAGAAAATTACATATGATCATTTGAGTATGCAAAGGCATAGGTGAATGTGTTGGATGAAGTACCACATACATACTCACATCAAGGGAATTTAGAGTTGGATCAAACAAGGTACACAACCAAAACATAGGATAATGAATTTGTGGATTCGGAGATGGTCAAATTATTTTCAAAGGTTTGTGCATTATGTGAAGAAGGACCTGTAATCATGGATTGTCCTTTTATGCCATTTCACATCAAAGCAAGTATTGTTAGACATGTGGAGTTATAGAATGTGGCAAGAACATTAATGGATCAACCACAGGAACAAGAACCAAGAATTCCTATAGTCTAGAACATATTGAGAGGCATTGAGTTGGGAAGCTAATTGGGACCACAAAGTTGACAAATTTGCATCTATTTAAACTAGGAACAGATAACCAAAGGTGTATTTACATCCACATTCTACACCATAGAGGATATCAATGGGTAACCATAGAATGGAACATCATCGTCTTCGAATCAACACAACTTCACCAATTGTGTCAAAAATAACAATTGTTGAAACCCAAAGATAACCTATTAGAGTTGTAGTTACCCAATCACTTGATGTGGGTGTAACAACCATAGTAGTGGAAACGGTTGTTGTGCCCACCATAGATGTTGTCAAAATGGGAGTACTAATTGATTTAAAACAAAATTGGGTAGTGGATCAGGTGTAGTCTCAATAGGAAGGAAATTAAATGGGAATACGATATTACCAACAACAATTACTAAAGTTGTTTGGACACCTCAAAATGGTGTTTACTAATTCGATAATGACTACTCATATGACTAAGATTATAAATCAACCATCGATGAGCTTAATGGTTGCTAGAACGTATAAAAGTGTAAATGTAATGAATCCAAAAGGAGGATATCAAGAACCATTTATTGTGCCTACACAAACTCCTGATAAAAAAGATGGCCATTATGTTAAGCCAAACATCATAGCTCTTAAATATCCTGATTTAAAAAAAGATGTTGACCCAAATGTTCATGTTAAAGTGTTCAATTCTACAATAAAGGTTAATGCAAAAACTTATAGAGAGTATATCATCAATGTGTTTAGTTGTACACTAAGAGATATGGCATTAAACTAGTGCCATAATTACATGTCATAATTTCCTAATTATATTTTTTTGGAGCTCACATAACAATTTTGCAAACGTCATTGGAAGATTTAGAATGACAAACAAATATACATGGAATTGGAAAATATGAAGCAAGAGGAAATTGAGAGGGTGGAAGTTTACTATGAGCAGATTCAGAAGTTGGTCCGTGGTTTATAAGTATTAACCACAAATAATTTTATGATTATTATATTTAGAGTAGATTTGCAATCATACCTCAAAATTGTGACTTCAAGGATGAAGCAATCAACACTACAATAACATAAAAAGGCAACAATGTTGTGTGAAGAAGGCATGACTACTATAGAAGCAAGGAGTGCACTTTCAGTACCACAAAGTACTAAACAGGTAGCACCAACGAAAACATAGAGTAATACAAGGAAGACTGACAAACATTGCACAAATTGTGGGATGACGAATCACAATGTGGAGACATGTAGAAAGAAGAAACAATAGAACATGGTGGCAACCACAAACGTTGCACAACCAATTCAAAAACCACAAAAGACATCTTTATATGCATGCCACATCTATGGTTTGAATGGACATAAAATGAAAGATTGTCCAAAGTTTGCTGAGATGCAAAATATGTTTCATGGGAAATTTGTGGCAGTAATAAAGGTTCAACTTGTTACTAAGACATAAACAGTCATTGTAGATGTGAATGTGGTGGATGTTAATGTTATCACAAGAAGTAAAATAACTAAATAAGAGGTGTTCAAGGATAGAAAGCCAAGAAAAGCAAAGAGTGTTGTTGATTGGGAGAAAGAATAATGGTTGAAGAAATCAATGCTAGAAACAATTTAATAGATTCAGAAAACATAGACCCAAATAGAAGGGCCATCCACATCCATGGAAGGATGGAACACAACATGGCCAAGTATATCAAATACTACTCTTGTGGAAACATAAAAATCTTAGGAAGTAATGAATTCATAAGATAAATAAATCATAGTAGAAAAGATTTTCTAGACATATGCTAAATACAAGTTATACTTTGAGCTTAGGATAATTGCTTAAAATAGTTCCTAATCTAAAGATATCTCTTTGGCAAAAGCTGAAACCAAAGAAAACTAAGAATGTAACTAGAGCAACCACAGATAAATAAGTTGGTTTTTCAATATTAGATGTAGGGACAACCATTGTAACAATAGATAATCATATGGCATTTATCCAAATAGAGATTGGGAAGAATAAAATAGAAGATGTGTTGTTGGATGGAGATTTTGGAGTAAATATTATCACAAAATAGTTGAGATTAAGGTTGGGGCTTCTAAAGCTTAAACCTACACCATATAATATGAGGATGGTATATCAAACAACCACAAAACCTGTGGGGTTGATAAGAGATTTGAAGATATATGTTCATGGCATTCATTACATAACTACGTTTACTATACTTCAGAATAATGTTGTAGATTCTAGTTATTCCATGTTGTTGGGGAGACCATGGTTGAGGGATGTCAAAGTGGCACATGATTGGGGAAGTAACATTGTTACCATACAAAGGAATGGGACAATCAGAACAATTATGTCACCAAACATTTGGGAGGTGAAGTAAAAAGACTAGAAGTGCTACTATGCTACGATTATTAGAATGGCATCACATATGAAGAAGATGTCATTTTTGCTACTAAGTTAGAATTTTTTTCAATAGGAACAATCGATTTACTTAAGATAATTCAATCTATGAAAACCGTAGATGTGGAGATCATGGATATAGATGTGAAGACTAGTATTTTGGAACAAGGATATGGAGTATAGAGCATAGAGAAGAACATACCTAGCAATAGATATGAGTAAAAAATAGCTTTGGAAGATAAGGTGTATCTGAAGACTAATTACAGACATCAACCCGGGAATGTGGCAATGGATGAAACTCCAACAAACATCAAAGCACAAGAATTGCAAATAACTTGATGTACGTTAATTATAGATCAACAATTGATGAAATTCAATCTAAGAAGTGATGCAAAACCATAGATGGTGAAGATTAATGCTCAATTTGAAACATGCAAGGTGTTGGAATTAGAACAATTGTTGAAGGAATTCAAAAATGTTTTTGCATGGACATACAAAGATTTGAAAGGGATTCCACCAGAGTTAGCATAACACAAAAATGAGTTGGATTGTCGCAACCCTAACTTGGCCAAGTGTGGGGGTGAAGCCCAACACTTGGAAAAGTTGGGGATTTGGAGTCCTCCGGGACTCCCGAATGTTCAGAGCTCGACAGCAGGACCCAAAACACCT
>Ga0116228_10006531_pt1 | contig 10420 bp, 4 predicted proteins | sample S1TSphfallax_2_FD_89694 | JGI IMG/M metagenome (GOLD analysis project Ga0116228, IMG submission 89694) | Host-associated microbial communities from peat moss isolated from Minnesota, USA - S1T2_Fc - Sphagnum fallax MG | ecosystem: Host-associated > Plants > Peat moss > Unclassified | place: USA... | reverse complement strand
TTTGTACCTGCAAAGATCACGGTGCCATGTTGGAACATTCTTGTAGGTCAGCCTTGCTGTAACATCAAACATGATGATGGCACACTGTCCATGTATACTGCAGCAAAGGAGCACAGTGCAAACCAGTCAGAACCTAGTTCCAAATACAAGCTCTTACAACAGTGGTTGCCCTGTCCATAAATGGGTTCTAGAATTTTTTAAAAAGGTTCTACAGCATGAACCAACTTACTAGTAGCCATCACGTAGACCTCCAAACTTCTCTTGGCCGGCGGTGTCCCAACAGTAAAACCGGATACGCCCACAGTTGGTAAAGAAGTCCAGGGGATGCACTTCCACACCAATGGTTGCTGCAAACCAAACATGAACAGAGGATGACAAACCAGTTGCTCATACACTAATATTACAAGACTTAGAAACAGATTGGGAAAGGTTTGCAATAAACCACTGAATATCATCCATACAGAAATAACTCCATGGAGCTCACAGAGGTTCTATCTGTGCCAGTAGTTCCACAACACATTGTCAATACTCTTCTCATGTCAGATTAGAGGTACTTACGCTCATACTTCTTCTCAAATTCACCCGTCAAATGACGCTTGACATATGTTGTCTTGCCTGCAAAGTGCCACAATCCACAATAAATAGGCCACTACAAATACATTTTGTTTAATGGATCCAAATAACCATTAACCATTTCAAGCTCTGCATCTACTACATACAAACAAACATTGCAAGAAACAAAACCCACAGCATACACATCATAAGAGAACTGACCCACAGTCAATTAACCTATGATAAAAGCCTAAGCTGCTGTCATGGGATTCTCTACAAGGATTAGTGTGGTATTCTTCATTCTATTATCAGTGTGGTATTCTTATGCTTCTCATGTACCAAAAGAGATCTGACCCAACAATCACAGGGTTTAGCTAAGCCTGTACACCTACCTGTGCCTCCATCACCAACAATGACAAGCTTGAAGCTTGGGCAATTGTCTGGAGTTTGCTGTCCTGGCAAAGCCTTCCAAAATAAAATGACCACATGATGAAGCTGATCAGTTACGCTACCCCAAGCTACCAGAAATACTCAAAAGACTACGTGAATTTCTAAGCTTACTGATCTCACAACAGACATACCACATACATTTCCCCTCCGCCACGATGGAGTGATTAGACCTTCAGAAAGAAAACTATTTCACACTCTCGTTCAGAATATAACAAATTGCAAACAAAAATCTACTCAGAAAAAACAAGGAACAATGCATTCTCTAAACAACGGCACCTGACCTAATCCCGCGTACAGACTGAGCTATGAAAGGAGAGCTAGAAAATGCAGATTGAAAAAATAAAATATAATTTAATTTAATTTAAACAAAGCACAAGAAATATAATAGTGGTACGAGAACAGAAGGCGAATAGTTACACCATGATGAGATGCGCGTGTGAGCTCGATCTGGAATGGCGCAGCAATTCGTCTGCAAAGGAGAGTGCGAAGGAGAAGAAGTGTGCAGAGAGAGACAGAGGAGGAGGAGGAGGAGGAGGAGGAGCTCGAAGAAGATCCAGAGTCCGGAAGCTCTCTCTCTTTGCAGAACGGTCTGATTCCCAACCCTAGATTACCTAACCTAGAAGAAGAGGTCCGGTGAGAGAAGAGTCAGTTCCGAAGCTACAAACCATGTGGTGGAACTAATAAAATCCTAGACCCAAGAAAAAGAAATTGGGTTTTCTAGCTCACCTCATTGGCTACCTTAAAATAAATAAAAAATCTTCTATTTTTTCAATACCATAGTACCTTAACCTTAATGGATTGGCTACTATGGTGCCAAATAATTAATTTGTCAATTAATGTGAATGTGTTTTTGGCATATTGGATAATATTTTCCAAGATTTTCAGCTTACAATTTAAAATGTTTATAATTATGTAAATGAAAGTGTTAATAATTTTTCATTCATTTTGATACATAACGTTCAATGTTATACTTTTTATTTCATGGTTGAATTTGTCTTTATGTTTTTTTTATTGTTGTTTGTCACATTTCAATTCATCTTTGCATACTTCAAAATGGAATGGATTGCATTAGAATTGTGTGAAAAAAAAAATTTGTTGACAATAATGGGTGAAATTTTAAGTACTGATTTTTTATTTTGAAAAAACCTTATGTGAGATTTTTGACATTTACACAAAGATATCCACTAAACATTTTTGCATCCACAATATCCCATTTTTCACTATAGTTCAAAGACACATTATTGACCATGCAAAGTGTGTGCAATTGTAATGGCAAAAGAAAAATGAAAAACATTTTAGTGACCAAGGCCTATTACCCTTAGTTTCTAAAACTATTCACACCGTGTAGCTTGCAATTATAATACTCCTTTTTTTTAAAGCTTATGTTGGGGGCAATATTATAGGGATTAAATGTGTACTTGGCCCTTTTCATGTGCATCATATTTATTGTTGAGGAGTTAATATAAGAACTTAAAACATGTAATATGTGTATTTTTATACCCATAATTTTCTAACAAACATTTAAACAAAGATATGACTAGTGCACATGCAAAATGAGTATTACTTGGATGTTCACCACAACCTTACTATATGGAGGTGGATTGTTCTAACATTATACATTATGTTTGCTGATGTGCAAGTTTGTTAATCAAGTTACATAAGACCTTCATCAACACATCTTGATGTTATCCAAGTTAGAAAAGATGCAATTACAAGATGTGAAGATTAGTTCCTCTTTGTTGTTTACATTGCTTGAGTCTTTTGTGCAAGACCAACTATAGTTTTGAATGAAGCACAAGTTGTCCAGTTTTTTGTTGTATCAACTTTGACGTGTAAGTTGGAAATGGAAGGCGTTCTTGAACTCTAAAATAGAGTGGAATGCGCTTGAGTTCACTAGACTTTATATTCTTGGTTATAATGTTTATTGTCAACAAAAAAGATACCTAAAAGACCTAGAAGTGCTAGGTTTTGAAATGAGGTGGTAAACTTTGAGATGTTGTTAGTTGATTGTAAATGAGCCTTGTAAATGTATTAGAAATGTAAGTTGGTATTCTAAGGAAATTAAGGTAGAGGATGAAAAGGATTTTAGTTTGTAATACTACAGTTATTTACCTTAACAACTTTTCTAATGTTAAGTTTATGCAATTGTTTTGCATGTCTTACATTGACCGTATCTGTCAAATTTTCAAACCACACTCAACTTAGTGGCTTGGTTAAGATGTCAACAACTTGATCCTTTGATGCAATATTTTATTTTATTTTCAATGTTTTCTTCACATGATCTCGAACAAGATGGCATGTTATTTCAACATGTTTTGTCCTTCCTCTAAACACCAAGTTTTTTTCCATTTTAATTGCATTCTAGATATCACAACATTATGATCAAGTCTTCAAATTTCATGCTTAGTTCTTATAAATTTATTTGATCCAAAAAATTTCTTTTGTTCTTTTTGTTAATATGCAATATTTTGCTATAGAAGAGGATTACGCAATTGCATTTTGCTTGACATTGTTCCATGATACATGGCCACTACTCAATGAAAATAGGTAGTTAAAAATGGACTTACATTTTTTTTAAGACACTAGCATAAGGTAGTTACAAGTTAAGGTGGCTTAAAAGCGGCAAGAGTTCTAGTCCCTAAAGTTCATATTTTAACACCAGAATGGAAAAAAAAATTTAAAACCAATGTTAAATAGGCCCTATGTGATGATTAATCAACTAATAAAGTCCATAGGAAAGGTTGTTCATCTCAACAACTCTTTGATATACATGTTAGGGGAAAAAAATATCAATCCAACAAAAAGTGACCAAGATAGGAACTTTTGAAAATAAGGTCCAAATTTGGTCATTCAAAAGTCCATAGTCATTTGTTGGTTAAAGTTTTTGTTGTAATGTTTTTCAATCCATTTTTTTCCTGTAATGTATCATATATTGAGTCCCTATAAACAATATTGAGATGAAATCATAATAAAAAATACATTTAAATGTTAATTCAGAATCCAAACCATATTCTATATGTCCACTTTAAAAGTTCATTACTACATGATTAGTGTATGTTTTATTGAATTTCACCCATTTATAAATATTCTTATTCAACTTGCAAATTTTAGTGCATAAATATTTTTGTCAAATTGATGATTTTACAATGTTTTTGTGGCATTTGAATAAAGTCCACTTTGTAGAAAGTCCATAAAGACACAAAAAATGATCCACCCTAATTTACAACTATCCCATAATCTGCATCAGGAAACCTCTTGGTGTGAACACTCCCCCTTTTTTGATAACACACTACATAATTAAATAGTTCCCTTGAGGTAACGAAAGATTGTTTTGGTAATATCAAGATGTGGTTGTTGTGAGGACTAGGTGTAGCAATTGACAATTGTAACCACATACACAACGTTTAGTTACATTGTCGAAATGTGTCTTAGTTTGCCCACAACTATGCAACAGTAAAGGGGGTCCATTAACATTGCTACCATGTCTATGGTTAAATAGACGCCTTCAATCATGGGTATTAGTTGAAGGTGGCACTCCACAAGACCAAAGTTTGCAAAACTACATAGTAGGTATTAGCAATGTGCCATGAAAATCCCTTATGGCTTGCTAATGGATTATACACCAAGGTACAATGATAATGGGCCAAGAAGTGGCATGGTAAATTTAACCCAACTACTTTTGGATCCATGAGATCTTCTCAATGGAGTTGTCCATCCTACTACTGATGCAAAAACTTCTTGATAGTTTGTTCCTTCTTGTTGTTCAAACATGCGAACAACTAGACATGTTTTGTATTTAATTGGAGTACATTATGGTTCATGCTTAATTTTAAACAACCACTTCATTAACAATTCAGATCACCCAATCGATAAGTCTACTAAAGTCCATGCTTGGTTTGGGTTCTATAATTACCATTTATTTATTCATAGCATTGTGCCAAGCCAGATCATTCATTGCTTCTATGAAGTGTTTAGGTTCCATGAAGGATTCTATGTGAGCAATGTAGTCATTCAACCTGGATGAGGTCTTCCAGCAACTAGAGCACCTACTTTGTGGATACGAATGGTTGGTATCATGTGTAAATGCATCAAAACCATGAATTGGAGATGGGCTTGAGCTACGAACTATTGGAGCTTCTTCCCACGGATGTTATACCAAGTCTATTGTTGCTCGCATATTAGATATTGGTGTTATTGATTGAAGCATGGAATCATCTATGGGTGATGGAATAATATCACTTAAATGAATGCCCCTCTATTTATCTATTGATGACTATGATGCAGATGGGTCTTGCACTTCAATCATGGTTGAGTGACTAGTGACAAGCTCCAATGTTACATGTGGTTGTTTTGTAGCTATAGCAAAGTTAACCAAAAACACCCTTCATAAACATTTACATCATTGTTGATGTGTAATGTGCACGTTTCTAGATTGTAACAACAATATCCTTCGATTTTTTTGTCATAGCCCACCAATGATCATTTTTGTGTCTTTGATTAAAATTTGGTTTTTTTTTCAATTGGGATGTGCACATACGTCACATTGCCAAAAATGCAAATTTTGCTCAAGTATGACTTCTTACCTTATAATATTTGGAAAGGTGTCATTCCAAAATTTGCTCAAGTGGATGATTGAATGGTGAGGAAATTGGATGTGTTGACAACTTATGCCCATAAATGTTGTAGGGTTCTCACCTCAAACACCATGGATTTTGCCTTCTTGAACAATGTTTAGTTCTTTCGTTCTTCAACACCATTTTGGTGTGGGGTGTACCCTTGAGTGAATTTTCTCTTGATTCCTTGATCATTGCAGAAGGTGACAAACTTTCCAAATAAGTATTTATTGCCCCTATCACTTCACAAGGTTTTAACCTTTTTATCAAATTTGAGTTCTACAACAGTTTTGAAGGACTTAAAACACTAATATGCTTGGGACTTGAATTTTTAAAAATACACCCAAGTGTAATGATTATAGTTGTTTATGAATGTCATGAAGTAGTGAGCACCACCCATAGATGTCATTTTGATCGTGCTACATAGATCATATGAGTTCCAATGGTTGTGAAGCTTGGCGTTCACTTTTTTGTTAGCCCACTCATGAGATTATATGATTTCCATGTAGTGTTGGCAAAGTGTTGTGTTCATATGTATGAGTGGTATGCCTTCTGCAAAATGATTGGCCACCAAGAATATCAAGCTATGATGGTTGAAATGGCCAAGTTGTTTATGACACAATATTGATATGTTTGGGCATTTAATTGCACAAATTTGAAACTTAGGATCATGACTATGGAATCGATAAAGTCCATTTGAGCCATCCCACACCCCTTGTGTTATTATCTCGTCTTTGTTTTCTTTTTTTCAAACATTTTGTGTAATCAAATACCAACACAAAACCCTTATCAATTATGCAAATTATAAATAGTAAGTTCTTAGTGTATCCAAGGACATATAAAATATTTAATATCTTTATTTCCCCATTTGCACCTAAAATGTTTACATATCCTTTCCCTTAAACTACGAGACATTATTCACCAATTGACTTGACATAGGCTGATCCTTTTTGGTATTTTTAAATCTGTAAAGACTCGTTCACTCCCTATCACATGTCACGATGCACCTGAATCTAACAACTAATATACTTCTTTTTCTAAATCCATAGCACTAAGTACAACATCAAACAAATTTATGGGACTTTGACTATAATTTTGAATCTCATCTTTAATTTTTTGGATGATTACATTGGATTGATAATTTGGGGATGATTATAAATGTCTTGGAGTTTGGCATTCACAAGCCCTCCTTGTCATCTCTCGCACTAATTCATGACATATGATATGTCTAGGGAGACCACAAAAATGACACAAACCCATTTTCTTTTTCCCATATGTCTTTTTAGATGTGTTCTTTTGTCTTAGCTACACTTGATTGTAAAAGTTCATGTTTCACATACACACCACTAAGGCTTCCTCCTTTGGTGTAGGCGTTATATCTTGTGTTTGATACCAATGCCTTGTCTCCTATTGTAAGAGTCACAATTATATTTCATTAAAGGTAGGTAGCTTGGCTCGAGCACTGAAAACTTAAATGATTTATTCATAGCTAGGCATGAAGGTGTTGATCATCCATTCCACAATCTCCACATTAGGTGTTCTTTGCCCAATGCTTGCAAGTTCGTATTATATATCTTGGATTTGGTGAAGGTATTCCATCACTAATGCACTATTAATGAGTTAAATTATTGGAAGCTTATCCTTCAATATAAATTTTGTTGTAGTTGTTGTGGTTTGGAATCACTCTAGCAAGAGTTTCCACACTCCTCACAAGTCTTATATACCTATAATCACATGACACACAATTTTTCTTACAAACAACGCAATGGTGGTTACAACCTTAATTTTCTCTTGTTCAAACATCTCATGTTCAACTACATCAATAGGTCTTAGATTGATAACATTGGGATTTGTGAACCTCTGGAAGTTATCCCCCATGAAAATGTTTTCCATTCTGAACTTCCATGTGTTAAAGTTTGGGGCTCAACCTAACTTATTCACTTTAAACATTAGGTCAAGGCTAGTCATCTTGATCAAATTGAAAACAACTTGACGAACTTTTAAGTTTATTAATATGAATACAAATAGTCAAAAGATTATACACAATCCTTAGACTTGGCAATATATGTATCTTTGATTTACTTTCACTTCTTACTTAAACACTTGCAATGTTCATACGCTTTAATGGTTCATCTAGTTAAAGAAAGAAAAAAAAAATGTCAAAATGTCATAGAACAATGTTCATATGCAAATATAAATGGAACATGGTTCATACTGACTTTTACACATACATACTGCATGTTAATGTAAAACTTGATTGATTAATGGAATAAGGTTCACGATCTTCTCAAAAAATGCTAAAAGTTATGATTCCATGTTCTTTACTATAGCTAAAAATTGTACATACATCCTTGCCCCCAAGTATAGGCATTGAACACTAAATTCCAAGACAAATGTGGGCATGAAAGTCATGAGCATAATCACAAACAACCTAAATTAACTTAACTATCATAACAATATATATTGTTTGGCTTAATTAACCAAATAATCACTAATTAATTTATAGTGACAACCTACATGGTGTAATAGAATACAAATACTTGGGCAACTTCAGCACTAATGTGATGAATAATTAATATAAATTTAAGTTTTTGATTCACCACTTGAGTTTTTTATTTTGAAAATTTCAACATATAAGGACAAAATACAATAAAATCATTAGATATTTCACAAGTTTCTTGTTGTCCTTTCACTTAAATTGATCACAATTCCTATTACTTTATTGGACAAGGCATGAGTTCAAGTCTAGTTTCCTTATTACATTTTGATTGAAATTTCAATTTTTTTGACATAAAACACTTCTTTGGATAAAAATTTGACAAAATGAAAATATAATTTGTGCTAAAGCTACTGAAGTATTATGATATATTGATCTCAATTCATCTAGGCTTTACATTATACTATTTGCATATTCCCAATGCAATAACTCAATTGCTTGCATTCAACAAAAAAAATAACAAAGACTAAACTAACTAAATTTATGCAAAATGGATGTGAACATCCTTTATCTAACAAGTTATCAATTGTGGGCCAATCATTAAAGTGTATCATGGGACTTATGTGAGTTGTTCAAGCTCCTCTCGTGGAACACATGAGATTGATCATCTCTAACTCATTTTCAAACACATGTAGCATAAACAATTCAACAAAACATGATGTAGCAAAATCATTAATTTAAAATTGTTTCCATCAAGAAATTTGGTCATTCAAGCCATCAAGTTTGGGCTTGAACCAATAATGAAAAACATTATTAACAACCTTTCTAAATATTTTTTTCCCTCTATTAATATTCAAACTTTTTAAGTAGCATCTTGTTTCTTTTGGACCTTTGTAAATTTTTAAAAATCTAACTACATGTATGTTAACTTTGAACATGAATTCAACTTATATATATATTTGTTTGTAGCTAATATTGTTTTGCAAATAGTATGGGTGCAATTAACTATCATAAATTGTCAAATTCCACATAACATGTTCAATTAATCAAAGTTAAATCATGGATGACATCATCATTGGTATTGTAAAATAAAATATTTATTTGAAATACAGTAGGACTTTCTCACATTTAGCAATAATTAGTTTTTTTGAATGGCAAATTTCCTCAAAATTATTTGCTTGAAATGTCGAAAGTTAAAGAAATTATTTGTGCATCAATGTCAATTTTTTTGGAATTTGGGACATTTGTGTAGGTCATATTTAAAGTCTATATTTTTCTTTGTTTCCTATATTCAATATTCCAGGTAGGTAATTATCAATCATTTACTCAACTATGTTTAACAATAACTTCAATCTCCACTATGACTTTACTTAAGTTATTGGATAAAGTGGATTATGTATTGCTCATAACCAAGGGTTGTGATGAGGAGAAGAAATAATTTTTTTTTTCTTTTTTTTTCTTTTTTTTGTGATTAGATTTTAAAATATGCATCAATGGCAATGAACAATCATCATTACCATTTATTTGGGACATTATATCATTCGAAGATTTTATAAATTTCCATATTTATTGCCAAACTTGATTTTGAAAACTAAAATACTTATTTGACACCTAAACATCAAACCAAACAAGATACTATGGTAGTCATCCCATTGGACCCCATACCTAACAATAAACTTGTTCTTTTTCATGTCAATGAATTTACCGTAACACCTTAATGATTTGAAACTAATTGAATTATTTTTTTAATTGTCCAAAAAAAAATTAACTACACAAAATGCCAAATTTTCAGAATTTGGTAATGGCAAGGAAGTCTAAGTCTCGCTCACCTCCAAATTAAGCATGTCAATTCATGAGAATAATTTTGTCTCTCAACCATATTGGACCTTAATTATTTGGCAAACAAGAATCAAGAATTAATGTAAAGGAACATGCAAAACAAAAACCAAGAAATGTAGCAAACAAATGTTACACATCAAAATGGATTTAAAATGAATATTTCTTTCATTCACATCAAAATTATAATGCAAGCTGAAAACATTGAAAAATAATATTTAATGTGCCAAAATGTATGTATTTTAAAAATAAATAAATTGTTCAGGGCTGAGCTACAGAATCTGTTTGGATGCTACGGATTATTGATTGCAAATGAATGTGCTTTTGATTTTCATAATCATCAATGATGATCATGCTTTAATAGAAATCTACACTTAACAAATTGATCTCAAAGTTATTTTAAAGTTGTATCATATTAAACAATCAAAATTCTTTCAACCAAGACATTCTAAGTTCACATGTATTAGGTCATGTGATGTAAAAATTAGGCAAGGGGACTATTACAAAGAGGCGACATCGAATCAATTGTTGA
>Ga0116228_10006530_pt1 | contig 10420 bp, 10 predicted proteins | sample S1TSphfallax_2_FD_89694 | JGI IMG/M metagenome (GOLD analysis project Ga0116228, IMG submission 89694) | Host-associated microbial communities from peat moss isolated from Minnesota, USA - S1T2_Fc - Sphagnum fallax MG | ecosystem: Host-associated > Plants > Peat moss > Unclassified | place... | reverse complement strand
GACGAGCTGCCGCAGCTGGTCAACGTAATAAAAGGAGAGATGTCCCTTGTCGGCCCACGGCCCCACGCGGCCGAAACCCGTATCCAAGGCATTCTCTTCGAGGACGCGGTCAAATCGTACCGGCAACGTCACCAGGTTAGGCCCGGGATTACCGGCTTGGCCCAGATTCGCGGCCAGCGGGGCGAGACGAGGACGATTCGGAGTTTTGAGCAACGGATGTCGAGCGACATGGAATATATCGAAAACTGGTCGATCTGGCTCGATATCATGATCCTCTTGAAGACGGTGCCGGTTTTGTTCGGGCATGATAATGCCTACTGAAGCAGTTGGCGTGCCAGAGTTTTTGAGCGGGGTAAATCCGCCCGCCGGCGCATACGACGCAGACATCATCATATTAACCCTAAATCGGCCGAAAGAAACCTACGAAGCCGTCAAATCCGCGCTCAATCAGAGAATGGTGAAAATTCGCGTCTCTGTTCTCGATCAGGGCTCGACTTTAGAGAACAAAACGGCCCTCGACGAAGTGCTGAAGGAATCCCGCGATGTTAGCTGCTTTGCGTCGGTTAAAAATCTAGGGGTTGGCGCCGGCCGAAACTATTTAGCATCCATTGGCACAGGCCGTATCATCGTAGCCCTTGATAACGATGCGGCCTTCTCGGATGACTTGGTCGTTTATAACGCTATGAGAGCCTTCGACAACGATCCAACTTTGGGCGCCATCGGGTTTAACATTCTCTCCCGCGATGGGAGCCAAATCGACGTCGGTAGTTGGGGATATCCAGCTGCCTTGCAAAAGCGGTTTGAAGAAACATTCCGGACTACAACGTTTGTTGGCGCAGGGCATGCCATACGGCGGGAGACGTGGGATGACGCCGGCGGTTACGACGCCGGATTGTTTTTTACCTGGGAGGAGTATGACTTTTGCTTGCGCGCCATCGCTCGTGGTTGGACGATCTCCTATGCGGGATGGCTTCGTGTCTTGCATAAGACTTCGGCAGAAGAGCGCGTAAAATGGACGGCTGGAAGGGCGAGATTGTTTGTCCGCAATCGCCTTGTGATCGGACGGAAATGGCGTAGGTCCTGGCTTTCCCTGTTGCCTCGGATTATTGGATATATTGCGAATGGCGCGGTCAACAAACACCTTTTGGATAGCATCATAGGCATTTTCCTGGCCATTTCTATCGATGGACAAATAGCGAAGCAGCGAATGACGTCGGAGATGCGCGACTATCTACGAGATAATGAGCTGCAACATCGCGGGTCGTTCTACAGGCGGGTATTGGCCGAAGTATTCAAGCTTCGGCCGGCCGAGCGTTGAATTTTGCCAGCGGGTGATGGCTCTTCACAAGCTGGTCCAATCTCTCGGCCAGCACATGCGTGTAGATTTGCGTCGTCGTGATGTCTGCATGGCCCAATAGCTTTTGCAGGCTGCGAAGGTCGGCGCCGCGCGAAAGCAGATGCGTGGCAAAAGAGTGCCTGAGCACGTGGGGTGACACGCGGGCCGGGTCAATCTCCGCCCTGACCGCGACGTCCTTCAAAAGCAGGGCAAAGCCCTGGCGCGTCATGGCAAAGCGCTGGTCTCGACCGGGGAAAAGAAAGCGCCCTGGTTTCGGTGTCCCTTGGCGCAATCGCAATGCGGCCGTCTTTGCGGCATTGGACAGTGGCACCATCCGCTCCCGGCCACCCTTGCCCTTTATGATTAGGATATCGGCATCGGTGGATAGAGAATCGACCGGCAGGGTCAGCAGTTCGGAGATGCGCAGGCCAGTTGCATAAAGTATCTCCAGGCCGGCATTCGCCTTCATGCCTATCGGACTGGTCCATTCCGCCGCGGTCCTGAGCAACGCATCCACTTCCCCCTCGCTCAGATACTTCGGGAGCGATTTTGGCAGTTTCGGCGCACTCATGTCGGCAGTCGGATCGTCGGACCGTACCCCCTCTTTCATCAGAAACAGGAAAAACTGGCGCAGGGCGGAGAGCCGGCGCGCTTGAGTGCGCTCAGACGCCTTGGATTTTTCCATCGATGCGAGATATTCGCTGATCAGGGCCGGCGTCACTTTATCCGGGGTGGTGGCGCGTCCGCCAAGATGTCGGGAAAAGTCTTTCAGATCGGCGTTGTAGGCGGCTATCGTGTTGTGAGCGGCCCCTCGCTCGGCGGCCAGCATCTCCAAAAAAGCCTCGATTTGACCATCTATCGTCATCGCGTTGATGTGATAAGCCTATAGTACGATGCGACTCAACACAGAACCGATGTTTCACGCCCAGGGTTACAGCATCGTGCTGGTCGGGCTGATGGGCGCGGGAAAGACCGCGATCGGCAAGCGCCTCGCAATCCGGCTTGGCTTGCCGTTTTATGACGCGGACCAGGAGATTGAGCGGGCGGCCGGCATCACCGTTGCCGAAATCTTCGAAAGGCACGGTGAGGCGCATTTCCGGGCCGGCGAGAAGCGCGTGATCCAGAGGCTTCTTAACCTTGGCCCCATTGTCCTGGCCCCTGGCGGCGGCGCATTCATGGATCTGGATACCCGGGCCTTGATCCACGAACGGGCCATATCGGTCTGGCTGCATGGCTCGTTGCCTGTCCTGCTGAACCGAGTGCGGGGCCGAACACATCGCCCCTTGCTGAATGGCAGCGACCCCGCAGAAACGTTAAGAAGACTTTCCGCGGAGCGAAACCCTGTGTATGCGGAGGCGGATATTGTCGTTCATAGTCAAGAGGATCCGCCGGAGGTGACGACCGAAACAGTGTTGAACGCCATCGCCACGCACATACGGCCGCGCAGGGTCAGCGTTCGGCTCTCACAAGCGAGCTATGACGTTCTGATCGGGACGAATCTGCTGAGCCGGGCGGGTCATCTTATGGCGTCCAGTATGCCGCGGAAAAGATGCGTGATTGTGACCGACGCAACAATCGCCACCCTTCACCTGTTCGCACTTCAGCAGAGCTTAATGGATTCGTCCATTTCCTACGAGACAATTATCGTACCGGCTGGCGAGGCTTCGAAAAGCGTAGAAACATGGAACTCGGTGGTCGAAGGATTGCTGGCACATGCGGTGGACCGGCACACCACCATCGTGGCGCTTGGCGGCGGGGTCATCGGCGACCTGGCCGGGTTTGCGGCGGCGGCGACGCTTCGCGGACTACCTTTCATCCAGCTTCCGACTACGCTTCTTGCGCAGGTCGATTCGAGCGTTGGCGGCAAAACCGGAATAAATTCGCCATTCGGCAAGAATCTGATCGGCGCTTTTCATCAACCGCGACTGGTGCTGGCGGATATCGGCGTGCTTGGCACCCTGCCATCTCGTGACCGTCGTGCCGGTTACGCCGAGATACTTAAGGCGGGTGTCGTGGCCGATGCAGCCCTTTATGAGTGGTGTGACGTCAACGCCGAGCGGTTGCTGGAAGGTGATGCCTTATGCATGACGGACGCCGTCGAACGTGCCGTTCTGTTCAAAGCCAGCGTGGTGGCGGATGATGAACACGAGGTGAAGCCCAACGACGGCCGGGCATTATTGAACCTCGGACACACGTTCGGGCACGCTCTTGAAGCGGAGACCGGCTATGGCGATAGCCTATTGCATGGGGAGGCAGTAGCGATCGGGATTGTACTGGCCATGCAGCTTTCCGCCAACCTGGGGTTCTGTGGGCAGGACGATGCGAGGCGCGTGCGCGATCATTTGGCACGCCTTGGGTTGCCGACCCGCATCAATAATCTGCCCGCGGAGAACCTCCTTGCGCATATGAAGCGGGACAAAAAAATGCGAGACGGCAAGTTAACCTTCGTGCTGACGCGAGGCATCGGAAAAGGCTTTACCAATCCCGACGTGCCGGAGGAGGCCGTGCGGGCCGTTTTGTTATCCGGGGGCGCCCTTTAAAAGGATTCGACCGGGAAGCCGGGATCGACATTTTCGAATTCGTGTGGACCAGCACTTTCGGTCATAGCTGGGCATCCGGCGAGATTATTTCGCATCCGGTTGGCCCTCCGGACAGCCTTTCGCAAGCGGCTACAGCATCATCATGAGGTAACCCAACGACGCGGGCTCGGTATTTGATGCTGTAGCCGCCATGGACCGCGACCACCACGGGTTGACCGTGCATGAGCATTTCCACGGCGGAAAGCTCGGCGATTCCAAGCGCCGCTTTCGCGTTATCACGCGTGTTGTAGGCTCCAACTTGGATGGCCCAGCCAGTTCCCGGCGTTTCAGATTGAAGTGAATGGGGCACAGGCGTGTCGGCCATGGCCGATGGTATCAAAGAGAACTCAGAATTATGCTCGGGCGGAGGAACGGTTTGCGAGCGAACCGGTTCGGGCGAATAAATCGCCGAGTCAGGCGCCGATTGTGGAACTGTCGCCGCCAACTGCACTGGGGCGATTGGGTTTATAGGCGCATCCGGCGCCGGCATCCCGCCGGGCGAAACATCGGCGGGCAACAACCCGGGCGCTTCGGTGGCCGGCAGTGTGTTTAGAGCTAATTGGTCAGCTTCCGAGCGGTGCGTGGGATAAACGCCCTGGATTTGCGGGGCAATCATCGCGACGTAGTTCGTTGTCTCGTAGGGCAAGGGCGTGTGGTAATTCATATAGGAATCCAGCCGGCCTGGCCCGGCGTTGTACGCAGCCAGAAAACCGGGGGAACCGTAAACGGCATACATTTCATGGATATAGGCCGTACCCGCCATGATGTTGTCGTACGGATTGAAAGGGTCAGGGCCAAGCCCATACCTGTTCGCCATCTCTTGATAGGTCTCGGGCTCTAACTGCATCAAGCCCATGGCGCCGGCCGGCGACACGGTCAGTTGGCCATTCATATACTCTTGCCCACCGGACTCCGCGTGCATGACCTGACGAATCCATTGCTGCGGTACATCAAAACGCCCCGCGGCGATTGTGATGTACGGCCCCCACGGATCGTCCGACGGCCCCGGCGGTTGGTAATTCCCGGCGGCATGGGAAATATAGTAGTCGGTCGAGAACCCCGCCGACGCCTGATCCCGGCCGGGCGAACAGGCGGCCAGAAGCGCCAATCCGGCAAAGCCAGCGGAAAGCCGCACGGACAACCGAATACGCCCGCTTGAACCGGAGCCTTGGACTTCCTGTTTTTGCGCCGGACGAGCCAAGTCGAGTCCTCCGAAAACTCATATCATCGAGTTGTGGTAAATAGCTAATATCTTCGATAAGAAACCTAGTACAAGCCATTAAAGCAGAACAGAATTTTCTGCAATCAAAACCTTGCGTGTGGATCGCGGCGTGATCGCCACTTAAATGCGGTACCCGTCGGCATTGCTTTCGCAGTGGTAAAATTCAATATTTTGTGCGCACTGAGACGCAAATGACCCAGCGCTTGCGGACTATAAGAATATCTATCGTCATTATCCTTGCGGCTGCCGTGTTGTCCGCTTGCACCATGGCGCGGGCTCGGCAGGCTTCGGAAATATCGCAGCCGGTGCCGTCGACCGGAGGACAAATGACGCTGGGCGTTGTCGCCTCTGTTCGCACCGTGAGCATTTCAGGCGCCCAAACTGGCGCAATGGCCGGCGTAAACGCGGTTCTCGGCGCGCTCAGTCAGCAATCAATGGGGCCACCGGTAGCGGGCGAGGAAATTGTCATCCTGAAGGATGACGGCAACACCGCGGCGATCGTCGAACCTGATCAGTCACCAAGTCTTGCGGCCGGCGACCGCGTGGCCCTAACAATGAGTACTCTAGCGGAAATCATCCGCCGAAATTGACTGGCCCGCGGTCTCAGACTTTGACAACCCTCCAGCTAAGTGATCAGAGGCTGTCATGTATATCCCGCCAGCTTTCGCCGAGAACCGGCCCGAGGAACTTTACGAGATCATGCGCGCGGCTTCGCTGCCCGTGCTGATTTCGCTCAGCCAGCCGGTATCTGGCGTAACCCGATTAGTCGCCACGCATTTACCTTTGATGCTCGATGGTGAGAGGCTGATCGGCCATTTTGCTCGCGCCAACGAACATTGGAGAATTCTAGACCCGGGAGCCGAGTCGCTTGCCATTTTCCTCGCCACCGAAGGATATGTAAGCCCCTCCTGGTATGCGACCAAGGCCGAAACCGGGCGTGTCGTTCCGACATGGAATTATGAGGCCGTGCACGCCTATGGCCGGCTCGAAATCATTCAAGAGCCGGAAGCCTTGCTGCCGATCGTCACCCGGCTGACTAGGCGGCATGAGGAGCCGCGAGAGCACCCCTGGCACGTATCTGACGCTCCCACGGATTATATCGCATCTCAGCTCAAGGGTATCGTCGGCGTGGTGATGCGTATCAGCCGGCTGGAAGGCAAGAGAAAGCTGAGCCAGAACAAGTCAAAGGAAGACCAGTTGGGCGTCACTGTTGGTCTGGCCGTGGAAAATCCGACCCTTGCTGAAGCCATGTCGAAAGCAAACGATCTGTAGCTTCCTTACTCAGGCGCGTATCGGGCCTTCGGATTTGAATGAATGATTTGATGGGCAAGATATGACGCGTCACGTGCCACCGATGCAAACCTGCCGGAGCCCCACGTGTGCAGCCAAGGCAAACCGAGAAAATACAGTCCCGGAACGGCTGTAACCCCGCGAATGTGGCTTGGAGAGCCCCGCCCGGTAAAGACGGGAAGGTGAACCCAAGAGAAATCCGGTGTGTACCCGACACACCAGATGATTGCGCCGATGCCTTCCGCAGCGAGATTAATCGGCGGGTCATCCTCCGGCGGTTGCCAAACCGGCAAATAACGCGCCTCGAAGGGCGCGTCGAGCTTGCGGCCAGCGATAAACACATCAATGCCGTCCTTTATGCTCTCATTGACCCGGTCGGCCTCATCTAGATTTCTTTTCAGATCGGCGGAAAATCCGATGGTCTCCCCGTCCACCGCGCTCATATGGCCGTGTAGCGCCATTCCTTCGGTAGCGAATTTTCGAAGGTCTATATCGCGCCCGCCGTCCCGGCCGGTTACGTAGTGGTTGGCTTTCCCGCGCACTCCCTCATGCATTGGGTGCTGCGTCACCGGCAGATCGTAATGCCCCATGTCGTGGAGCCAATCGACGACGTCGCGGCCACGATAAAACCGTGAAACCCGCGGCGCGCCGCCAACGCACAGATGCACTTTTCGGCCCGCCAGATGCAAATCCTCCGCAATCTGGCAGCCCGACTGTCCGGTGCCTACAACCAGCACCGCGCCTTCCGGCAACTGCCCGGGATTCCGGTACTGGTTGGCATGTATCTGCGTCAGCCGCGGCGGCAGCCGCTCGGCCATGCGGGGCGTGATCGGGGTGTGGTAGCCGCCCGTGGCAATGCAGACATGGTTGGCCGTGAACGCGCCGGCCGTCGTCTCAATCGCAAAACCATGGCCGTCGTTGTACAGCTGGGTAACCTCGACCCCTTCAAGAACCGGTGGGTTGAACGCGCCTTTGAAGTCTTCAACGAACCGAATGATTTCATCCTTTACCATGAATCCATTCGGATCATTGCCGGGATAGTGATACCCCGGCAACTGGCATTGCCAGTTTGGCGTCACCAAGCAGAATGAATCCCATCTCTGATTTTTCCAGGCATGGAAGGTGACATTACGCTCCAGAACCACATGGTCTATGCCCTCTTTCGTCATATACCAGGAAAGCGACAGGCCCGCCTGGCCGCCGCCGATAATGACGACCTGATGATGGATCGGCTCCGGCCGCTTCAAAACAGCGCTGTTCACGGGGAAAACTCCAGAATGGTGATGCGTGCATCACGTTGGCGTTGAAACGGCGCGGCGCGCTGCTCGATTGATGAAAGGCTGGCACCGGCTTGCGAACAGGGGAAGCCGTACTTGGCCCTCACGCGGTCCGACGCAATCGTCAGCGCCGTCCGGGCGCGTTCCAAAAAAACCTTCATTTCCAACTCCTCACCGGGCGCAAAATAATCCTTGATAATGAGTGATGGCGAATAGTGACTGGTCTCGGCGGAATCCGGCCAGCGCAGCCGAAAATACATTTCAGGCATGGTGAAACTCCAACCCCAATGCCGCTTCATAGAGAGACACATGACGAGCGGCCGAAACATCCCAGCCCATACGCGCCGCGATACCGAAGCGCGCGCGCGCCGCCGCGGCCCTTGCGCTCTCCGAAAGCACCCGGATCATGGCGGCTCCGATGGAGATAGCGTCGAACGGGTCGGCGAAGCTGCAATCGGAATCGGTCAGATACTCGGTAAATGGCGCGATGCGTGAGACAACCACCGGGGTCTCAGACGCCAGCGACTCAAGCACCACCAACCCAAAACCTTCCTTGACCGATGGAAAAACCAATGCATCCGCGATGCGGTAAAGCGCCGGCATATCGGCATCCGCCACTGGCCCGGTCCGGATGACATGATCGGAAACGCCCGATTTCGCCAGTTCCGCATCGAAAGCGCGCTGGTAGCGGCTATGGTCAAGCAGAGACGCGCCACCGGCGATAACCAATTGCGCATCGGGATACGTGGCAAGCGCGTGTTTGAAACCATGCAAAATGTTTATAGTGTTCTTTCGGCTCTCTACGCCACCGACGGCGAGATAAACCGGCCCGGCACGGAGTCGCAACGCGGCGCGCAGGGCTGCGTCCCGAACACCTGGTTCTGCAGAATAGCGCTCTAGCGATACTCCGTTCGGCACAACATCAGCGCGGCACTCGTGCTCCCGACGCAAAAAATCCTGCCAAACCTTGCTTACACAAAAGCAAGCCATAGCTTTGCGAATCCCCCTTGATTGCCATTCCATTAACTGCGCATTCGGGTACACATCCACATGATGAACCGTGCGTACAAAGGCGCTGATATCTCCGGACTCAACACAATCGGCCAATGCGTTCGCATTGATCGAATCCTGAGCGTGATGAATATCAAAGCTACGGCTGTCGCTACGGATGTGCGCCGCGATCTCTTCAATACGCTGCGTAACCATATCTTGGAGAGACGTGGCTGCGGGCGCCGCTTCGATCGACACATGCCACGCCGCCGTATCGCGGAAAAAGCCCGTCCCGGACGGGTCCGGCGCGTGGATGGTTACGTCATGGCCTAGTTTCGCAAGTGCATCGCCGAGTTCCAGCGTATGTACCACGCCGCCACGTGGATTAGTGGAATGCGTATAAAGCGCGACGCGCAGCGGTCTCATGCCGCGCACCCGACGAGCGCGTTGTCTTCAAATCGCCAAAGCATTTTTTCTCCGGCATTGTCGCTCAAGCGAACGATACGCGATGAATCGGTCGAACCGATCGCCGCCGCCGAGATGCCGCATGCATCAAACATTGCGATTACGGTCGCGACATTTTCCGACCTGACACTTAACAAGTAGCCGTAACTGGGAAATGCGAGTAGCCAGCGCTCCAAGGGAATCGAAGCTGGCCGCGGAATTGCGTCTATGTCGATCAAGCCGCCCAGGCGAGAGGATTCAAGCAGCATCAAAGCCGTGCCAATGACACCCGCCATTGAAATATCCTTCGCCGCCGAGGCAAGTTTTTGCTCGGCGATGGCCGGCAGGATTTCCAGGTCGTCTCGAAGCCGCCCCGGCGGCGCCATTGTCGACGCATCCCAGTAGGGCGCCGGCTCGCGCATCCGGCCGCGTAAATCGATCGCGGCGACGATCGTTTCGCCTGGCTTCGCATCGAAGCTGGTGAGCAGCGATTTGGCGCGGCCAAGAATCGCAACCGAAAGCAGGTTCGCCGCGGCACGCGTGTTGGTATGGCCTCCGATCACCGGCACGCCATAGCGGGCGGAGGCTTCGGCAAGGCCAGCCATGATTGGTTCGGCTTGCACAGTTCCAGCTGACCAGACGGCATCAACAACGGCAATCGGCCGGCCGCCCATCGCCGCAACATCGGAGAGGTTAACCAATATCCCGCAATAGCCCGCAAAATGCGGATCCGCGGCGACAAATTCCGGCATGAATCCCTCGATTGCCAGGAGCAGAAATCCGTCTCCGTCCGGGATCGCCGCGCAATCATCGCCGACAGGAATGGTGCTAGAAGCGCCAAGGCCCAGCCTTGCGAGAACCGGCGCAATGTCGGTCTTGTGCGCAAGTCCTTTCGCGGCCCGCAGCATTTGGATGATTGCATCCAGAGTCATGCCCGGTCTCCCAAGGCAGGCAGAAAGCGCAAAGCGGTGTTGTCGATTGATTCGTATTCCGCAAGATCCGCCTGCATCAGGTAATGTGGCCGGCCGTGGATGATTTTGTTGTCCCGCACATGCCAATGCAGCGCCTGAAACAAATTCAAGTTCTGCGTCTGCACATGCGCCAAAAACAGTTCGGCGCCATGAAACTTTGCAGATCCGATAGCAAGTTTGATAAGTGCAGCACCAAGGCCGCCGATGCGGCGATACGGCTTTGCCACCGCTAACCTCGATCCCCACCATAGTCCCGGCTCGGGTTCGTGGATGCGCACGGTCCCCACAACCTCATCGGCATGACCGAACAT
>Ga0116228_10006529_pt1 | contig 10421 bp, 14 predicted proteins | sample S1TSphfallax_2_FD_89694 | JGI IMG/M metagenome (GOLD analysis project Ga0116228, IMG submission 89694) | Host-associated microbial communities from peat moss isolated from Minnesota, USA - S1T2_Fc - Sphagnum fallax MG | ecosystem: Host-associated > Plants > Peat moss > Unclassified | place... | reverse complement strand
TGCGATATATTAGATATTAGAATATTTACAACTTCCAATTCACATTTAGAACAAAAATAATTGTCAAATTATTATGAAAGTAGGAAATGAAAATGCAAGCCATGTGTTAAACATATTATATGCAAATAATCATTTTGAACCTACTATAACATGTGATCTCATGATAAAATTTTCAAATATTCACACTTGTGATGCATATGACACAAAATTTAAAAATCATAATATCAATAATGAAATTACTGAAGTTCAACATAAATGAAAAAGATATAATTGGAACTTTTGATTAAATAAAAATTTGTTAGAAATAGTAAAATTTCATCTTAAATGGTTGGCACAAGATATTTGCATTATCTTTCATTAAAAAATATCCATATTTGGGTTTGAACACATCACAAATTAAATGTCATCTTACACATCTAAAATTCACATCCCATACAAATAATGATCATGAAATTCATCTTTTTCAACCAAAAAAACCAAAAATTCTTGAAAATATTATGGATTTCCTCCCAAATGTTTCATTTAATTCACTAGTTGTTCCACCTACTATTCAACATGTGAAATTAGAAAAAATGTCAATCAAATGATGCCAATCAAATGTGATGTTAAATGTGATAATATTGTTAAAGACAATCTTATTGATTTAACAAATAAAAATTCTTCAAATCCTATTTTAATTAAAGAAAATATAACTCAAATTGAAAACATTAAAAAAAAACAATATTAAAGATAATGTCATTGGTCCTTCAAGTAAAAGTATTCCACATCATGTTTTGAATAATAATAAAAAAAATGGGTTGTGATTTTCTTAACAAATATGTTTTAAAACCATTCAATGAGACTAGTAGAAATGAAGAACATCTTAATAATTTTGTCCAATTAATGAAAGAAAATACAACTTCAAAAACCAAAAAATAAAAACCTTGACCAAAAGAATGATGACAAAAATATTATTATATATAGAAAAATATTGAAGACATTGTTAAACATGCATGCTATTGTTGTAAAACATTGTGTTTTGCATTTCAAATTCATCTTATTTTTAAATTTTATTTTAACAAATTGCCCAATGACTTTTTAAATGAAAAAAATAGAAGACCCTATATTTATATGTAATTATTGTCAAAAGAAATTTGATTGTGGCAAACAATTGAACATGACTTTACATGAACATATTATAAATAATCAATCAAACTTTAAATTTGTTCCAATTTTAAGTAAAATTGAAGAACATTTGATTGTGCCACATCTTGCATTTGCACAAATATTCCAACTAAAAGGGTATGGACAATATGGAATGCATGAAAACATTCTTGATGTTCTAACAAATTTAGATTTGGTACAAAGTATATTGCCTCAATTGTTGTATGATGATAGTTCAATTGCAGTATTTTTTGAGAAGAAAATTATAATACAAATCCATATATATGTTAAGTTATGTTCATCCTAACATAGCAATAAAAGATTCACAAGAACTTTGTCAAACCCCATAATATAAAAGTGCAAAAAATTCAATTAAACCAAACTTGCAAGATTTAATGGAATTAGCAAATACAAATGAAACTACAAAGTTGGAAGAATACATAATTGATGCAAATTTAGAAATTAAAAAAACCAAACATGTTTGAAGAAGTAGTTGATGAAGATTACATAGACACATTAGTGCAAATTTTTTTAGGTCTTGAACATGTTATTGACAACAACGACAAATCTTTATCAATAGCTCTTGGAAAAGGTTTTCAACCTCTTGGATTAATTTGTGATACACATTCTAAAGAATATAATTTTCCAACATTATTTTATGGGCATCCAAGACCATCACTTGCATGTTCTTATCAAAAGATTGTGTAAGTAGAACTAATTAGTATAAATAAAAAGTTTGCATATCATATAAATAATATATATTCTAAAACAATCAAAGTTCTCATTCATTTTATATTGTCTTGTGCATGGATTCGTATTCGTAAAGCAAAATTGTTAGATCGTGTTTTGAAACCTAGTGATGTTTCAACTAATGTAAATTTAAATAAAATATTGGATTCAAATTTAGGATATAAAAAAAAGTAACATAAGAACATTTCCAAATTATTTGGATTGTCTTTGTATAAATGTATTTACAATGATTAGGCAACTTGGCCCACCAACATTCTTTGTGACATTCACAACAAGTGTAAACAATTGGCTAATTGAAAAAAAATATGACCAATACATTGGCAAAAATTTAGGAATAAAAAAAGGATGATTCATTAATTATTAAGGAACTTGTTAAAAATGATCCTATCACTTGTGCACGTTACTATGAACATAGAATGAATAATTTTCGTAAACTTATCCAAAATATTAATATGATATTTAGTATGGTGAAAGATTATTTTTTCATAACTGAATTTCAATTAAGAGGTTTGTTCATGATCATGGATTATTGTGGGTACAAAATGCTCTTACATTTGGTGTTTCAAAAATGAAAAAAATGAATGTTTTGTACATAAATATTTAACAATAGATCAAACAATGCTTTCAATTGAAATTTGTAATATGCAAATACATCAACATAAAAGAACATGTAGAAAAAAAAACGTCAACTAATTTGTCAATTTCAATATCCAAAACCACCAATGAAACATACAAAAATATTATTGCCTTTAGATGAACAAGATCATATGCCAAACCATGGTGAAATTAGTATTCAAAATTTAAAAAACCTTATTAGCATGGGATTAGGTGAAGATTTTTTTTTTGAACAAATTTTATTAGATTTTAAAATAGATGAAAAAAAATTCTTTTTGGATTACATCACGCAATACAAAAACCAACTTTGTTTTTTAAACAAAAACTAAATGATATTTGTACAATTGTATTTGGCATACATACATGACTCTTGTGGGGAATAAATATAAATGCATAATATATCTTAAATCCATATGTAGTAGCATCATATTGTACTTTTATTTGATAAAAATATAAAAATATGTAATTCAAAAGATGAAAATCATATTAAACAAGTGTAGACATGAACAAATAGAAGTGTCTAAATGCATTAAAAAGCTAGGAAATGCATTCTTAAATGCACAACAAATGTCTACACAACAAATTGTACATATAATATTATCCATGCCATTATACCATTCAACAAGATCATTTCAATTTATAAACACATGCCAACAACAAGATATAACATTTGTATTATTATCACAAAAAAATACAAGGATTATATCCAAATTCTACATAAATCCATTATAAATAATTAGTTGATAAGTATATCAATCAAAATGAAATATTGATTGATTTGTGTTTAGCAGAATTTGTATTATGATGCAAAGTAAATAAAAGATGTAGTAAAAGTAAAATAATTTGTTGGGTTTCATTCGGTCAACATATAAATCCAAAAATTCATTATAAAAAATTATTATTTCTATTTAAACCGTTTCAAAAATCAAAACTCAATTTGCAAAATAATTATGATTCATGGAAAGATGTTTACATGGAATTTTTAAATAATATTAAAAAATGTGGAAAAGATGTATATAATTTTAACCCATTTAATTATTGTAATATTGAATGGGACAATTTATAATCACAAGTTAAATAATACACAAAAGTTCATAAAAAAAATGGGTGGGAAAATTGATTTTCGAATGAAATAATTGATCATGCAAGTAATCCACATAAAAAATATACTATCACTAATACCAAAGAAATTGAACCATATGATGTGTCATATGAAAATTTTTCACAATCAAAAAATAAAAATGTTAAAAAAAATTGTTAACACATAATGTTTATCAATGAATAGACAAATTCATGACATATAAAGAGTTTTCCTCACATATGAAACAATTGAATAATGAACAAATAACTATTGTTGATGATATTTTATACCCAAAAAAAAAAACTTATAAAACCATTTCATATTTTTCTAATAGATGATGTAGGGATAGGGAAAATGTTCACCCTCATGTGTATTATATAAAACATGTTACCATATTATACTAAACAAATTACAAATACTGATCTTTTAAAACCAAAAATCATGAAATTAACATACATAGGAAAAGTAACATTTAATATTAATGGCACAATGATACATTTTGCACTTGTAATTCCATTAAATAAAATTTTAATAGAACTTAATGCATTAAGTGATGAAAGACATGGCACTTTTATAAAAACATATGCTCAACTTTGTTTACTTATTATAAACAAAGTATCTGTAGTCAACAATATAATGTTATCTTTCATTCATCATAAACTACATATTATAAAATGAGTCCACAATGAATTTATGAGTGGATAATATGTAATAATAACTAGTGACTTCTATCAAGCACCCCTTATTCAAGATTCATGGATTTTAAAACCGATAACCAACACTTTTAATACTATTGCATTAAATTATTGGTTAAAATATGTACAAGATGATGAATTACAAGAAGTAATGTGACAAGATGATATAAAATTTATTAACATATTGAATAGGTTTAAAACTCCATCACAAAAAATTCAAGACATAAAATGTATGAACAATAAATGTTTGAAGACCCCACCAATGGACAACATTTTACCATATTTATTTAACACAAATGTTAAAACAACTATGCATAATAAAAATGTATTTCAAAACACATTATGTGAAACATTCACATTTTTAACACGTGATGTTCTACTGAAACATGCCCTTCTCATTTTAAATTATCAAATTTACCATCTCAAATGACACACTCCCAAGTCCCAGGATGAACCCACTTGAGGGTTCACCAAAGTGTAGTTGCGGAAAGTTGGGACTCGGAAGGCGCTCCTGGCTTCCAACTCTAGAAAGGGGTAGAGGGTCGAGTTGGGAGCCCAGGGATTAGACTAGGAAGAAAGTTTAGTAGATCAAGCTTGAATCTGCACCAAAACAAACCACCCATGTGGTTAGTTCACATTTCAGGACACCCTTGGGTGTTGGGACAAGCCACGGGCACTTTGGACCACAAGACACACCACAGCCCGGACTCGGGGGAAGCCACCACCTTCCCCCCATATAGTATTATCTGCGATGCCCCTTCGAGACTACATCCAAATGGCTTTTTTTCCCGGGACTCCCAAGTTGGAGTCCCGAAATTGTCCCGAAACTGCCCCGGGTGGAGTCCCGGGACTTTGGGAGCTCATAACTCCCGACTTCCAGGTCTGATTGCGACGAGGTCTGAACCAAACTTGTATCCCTCGTCGAGATCTTTCCAACGACGTATCGCACTCTCAATTCGGAGGTCGGGAAGAGGTCGATTCCTAACTTTTAGTGGTCGGGAGTCAAATTGCCAGTTTGACTCCCGGCCCTTCTTTTGCCCATAACTTGGGTTACAAATGTCCAAATGACCAATGCGAGGCCATTTTCGATATCTACGCTTCAAGACCTTCCAATGACACCAAGAACACCTCAATGCGAGGTGTTTTGGGCCTTGCTGTCGAACCCTAATCATTCGGGAGTCTCGAAGGACTCCAAGTCCTTACTTTTTCCAAGTGTTGGGCTTCACCCCCACACTTGGCCAAAGTAGGGTTGCGACATCAAATGGTTGGTTTACATTACAAAATTTGGTTAAGAAAAAAATGTTAGTGGAATTATGTGCATGGAATTATGAAACATCCAATGGTCTTGTGAATGGTGTTAATGGGATTTTTGAATATTTTACAAAAACTATTTCAAAATCTTTTGTTCGGATACACTTTCATAATCCTCAAATTGGACAAAATAAATTAATTGGAAATTTACAAATATATGATGAATTCCCAAGGCTTGACAAACAATGGACATTAATTGAACGTAAAATTGTTGAATGCAAATAGGTATTAATCCTTCTCTCACTATCTCAAGAATCCAATTCCCAATTCAATTAATTGTTTCACGAATTATACATCGTTCACAAGGGTTGACTCTTGATCATTTAGCATTTGATCCAACTAGTGTGACAAAACATGGTCTAACATATATTGCATTATTGAAGGTTCATTGAAAAAAAATTGTATTTATTTTTTTGTTATTGATTTTTTTTTTTCAAATGGATCATCTTGTTCGAGAAGAAATGTTTCGATTAATAACAAATTCACAATACAAACTTGCTATTGTTTATTTAAAGTCCTACCGTTCAAAAATAATAATTGTAAAATATTTTAATACTCGTTCTTTAACATTACATTTTGAAGATATCCTTGCATATTCAAAACTATTAGCATCACACATTCTTTGTTTAAATGAAAGAAGAATAAAAATATTTCATTTAAACTCAAAATTTTACAATGTTTTATCACAAAAGTTCCATATATTATCATGTTATGATGAACATGGCACTATGGTACTTTATGATGACAATGTGTCATTGACAAAAAAACACAACAATCACAAATTTTGGTGTTGAATTTATCACCGTACTTTTTAATGACAACATACAAAAGGCATTATACATAATTCCAATATATAAACCTCCCAAAATGTAGGTGTCACATTTTCATTCTATCATAGAAAACATTATACAAAAAATGCCTTCACATTGTCCAATTGTAATAATAGGAGATTTCAATATATACTTTTTAACAAAATAAATAAATCATCAACATTAAAAGCATTTCTGAATAAATATAATTTTTAAATCACTTTTATAAAAAGCACCACTATTAATGATACACAAATATATGGACAAATGCACCAATATAACTATGTCATTATGGAATGACACAAGCATATTGGATAGATCATAAACCCATTTACTTTACTTTCAAATTATTTGATTATGTTCCCCAATTTGTATTACCACACAATACCACAAAATGATTTGATAACACATAAATGCACATACACACAAACACATACAAATAAATCACAAAATATTATATGTATTTATATACATACATAAATGCACATGTACAACATCTTATCTATTGGCATGGCTAGGGTGTTTGTCACACCTTGTTTGACTTTGCACACAACATTCATGACAAAATTGCACCTTTTTCCATAAACTATGTTTTGTAATTTAGCTCATGTTGTTTATAAATACTTCCATGGCACTTCCTATGAAGTACCATACTTAAATAGTAAAAATATATCCATAATTTAAAGAGGATTTACAATAAAGTATGAATTGAAGTTACATGGATTTTCCATACATTCATGAACTTGTTTCAATGGGGACTGTATCAAAAAGTTCAATATCCATGAAACTTAATTAACCACATGCACATAACATGTCAAGCAAGTTGTTGTGTACTAATCCTTAATTTTCTTAACAACACAATGATCTTAATTTCAAGTTCAACATAACTAACCACTTATGACATTTCATTTACAAAAACAACTTTAGTTAATATTCATGCCTAATAAATAATAACTTAATAAAATGATTGTTTGGGGCAAAAATTGTCATTTTTCCAACAAATGAATTCAAAAAAATTGCCAATTTTTTATATCACAAAATTGAAAGAAAAAACTTGAAAAGGACTTGGAATCCCATATTGTTCTTACACATCTATGCATGGCTTATTGATAATCAAGAGTTCTAAGTATCTAACATCACTATTTTCACATCATTTCATGGTCTTAACTCTTGAAAAAACTTCAAATATTTGTGTGAATTAAAATTTTAAAAATTGAAACTTGGCACAAGATAGTAAAATCAATAAACATAATACAAGATAGAGAATTGATTAGTCTTAGACATATGGGTTCCTACCAAGTTTTGACCGCTTGTTATGTGGAAACATTCAAATGGCACTATGCTATTGGCCATGGTGATAATAATTGGAGTGGTGATGTGTGGTTCACAAAAGTGCATGCAATGATACAAGTGCATCAATATGCCAAGTTGTAATGCAAGTTCAAACTCATCTATTCATATTTAGGAATCCATGATTGGGGATAGGGTTCATTAGTTACCATTTTTACCATGTAAATTTATCAATACCACCATTTGCCATATATTTGGACACATGGAGTTGAGAAAAGGATAAATGATTATGATAATATTCAAAACTCATTTTGTGATGAAGTGGTGTACATACATAATAATACATTTTAAGCTATAAAGAATGGGAATATGGATGGAGCTAGTCAATCCTTGAAAATAGGACAAATTATAGATTTACTAACCTTGTCATTGTTACTTACAAGTTAGGACAATTCTCCATCACTGGCCATTTCCTTGATTAATTCAACATTAGATGAACTCACTTAATGATTTGATTAGTTACATGTAATTCCATTTTGATGTTTTATGATCATATTTTTCATCTCCAAGTCCCATTGCACTACTACATGTATTCAAAATACCCAAAATGGGACAATATTTAACATGCACCTTTATTCAACATAATTAAATGGTTCAACAAGTTGTACTATTTTCAAGATTAAGGGATTAAGATGTAAGTCTTGCATCTAGGTATTGGATGCATGTATAAGCACTATTGTCATTTGATCAAAATCGAGTAATTACAAGTGTCATCCATTGGTTGATATTAAATTTGAAATTGCACTAGCCTACCCTTGCACAAGATTTAACTTAATAGTAATTGTGCCCCTTTTATAAAAACATATATTCTTTCTTTCTTTTAATTATGAACTTGTAGTAGAAAAAGAAGAAAATAAGAATTAGTGACATGTTTATATTCTTTTCTATTGTGTTGGATCTGAAATTGGTGTTAATTTGTTGGAAAGCTACGTATTATTGTCATTCCCAATTTCTAAACCTCTTTTAGTCTTGTTATTTTGAACTACGATTGCAAAACCATTTTTGTATAGTTTGGTTAAAGCCAACTCAAACATATTAGCAAGATAATTGATTGTTTCATTATTTAAAGTTTCAAATGTCAATGTTCCATAATAACTTGCATTTTATTTCATGATTTATTTTTATTTTCTTTTCAAATCATAAAACATGCAACTTTGACTTCAAGAATCAAAACCCTCTTGTAAAAGTGTTTTTTCTTAGTTCACTCATGAATTGGTCTTATATATCAAATTGGCATAACTAAAAATTTAAAGTCACGATTGTTTTTTCTATTGTATTGTTTTCAAAGTTTTTTATTGGAAGGTCTTTGCAATCTTAGTAAATATGTGATTTTGTGAGAAGTATCAACTTGATGTGAAAGTGGCAAAAAGGTATATATAAAGTCAATATAACTTAACATATAAATGAATTTGAACATAACATAAAACAAAACAAACTACCAAACACAAAACAAACAAACGCATAGACTTAAAGACATTATATTTTATGTTGTCAAGTGTATGTTGTCTTTTTTGTTTTGTTCCACATTCTATATTGTTTTATTTTGTTTTATTCATTCTACTTTACATTATGCATTATGTTTTTTATTTTGTGACTTGTTTTTGTTTTTTCTATGTTTTGTTTTACATATTTGTTCTTTGTTCTATCTTGTGTTTTGTTTTATGTGTTATGTTTTGATTTGTTGCGTGAAATGGTGTTTTCCCCCATTACACTTAAAATATATTTTTCAAATGAAAGCAAACATTAAAAAAAATTGTGAAAAATGATGGATTTTCTATCTAAGCACATAAGGGTTAGGAAACCAAGTCATACTTTAAAATTTACCCTTTCTAAATTTTACTAAATATTACTAGTAACTTTTTAAGACCAAGTTCCATGGATGGATTAAATGGGGCGTGGTCACACAAATATGTATCACAATGACATGTAGATGGTGTTTAAAATTATACGCTATATTTCTAAAATATCATCACATAAATATAATAATTTGGATGGTCATCTATTTTTAGAGTGGGTTTCATTACTTGCAAATTTTGCAACGATAAAAAATTGATGCAAATTGAGAATGTTTAAAAGGTTCTTTTGCATGTTTAAAGCACTCAAAACCTTAATGTAGAATTTGTTTTATTTTTTTCCAACACCTTTTTTCACTATCAAATGTGCACAATTTTTTTTCAAAATTTAAAAAGATTTTAACATTGATCATTTTAAAATAAAAAATAATTAAAGTTGTTGAAACTCATTCTTATAACATATTTGAGCAAATTTGGTTCAAATGTGTTTTTGGCCTTGAAAATTATGAAATATGAGGATGTGGTTTTGAAAAAATTGATTCATTTTTATGTGGTAAAAAATATGAATGTATAATATACATCATAATAGGATTTTTAAAAATAAAAAAAGAAAAAAAGAAATATTTAAAAATATATAAATATATATCCAACACATAGTGGTAAACTAGGTATGAAAATTACAAAATTTAAGTAGTAGACCAACACATGAATGCCACATATCACATGAGTTCCTAGAAGAGGACTATTTTGTGTTCCATTAATTCATTTTATTGTGTCTTCCCCCAAGGATTGCAAAATGTGTTTTTGCCTTGTGAACAACATGGAATGCTTTGCACCACCAATACAACAAGCCAAGAAGGTTTCAAACATTGTT
>Ga0116228_10006528_pt1 | contig 10423 bp, 12 predicted proteins | sample S1TSphfallax_2_FD_89694 | JGI IMG/M metagenome (GOLD analysis project Ga0116228, IMG submission 89694) | Host-associated microbial communities from peat moss isolated from Minnesota, USA - S1T2_Fc - Sphagnum fallax MG | ecosystem: Host-associated > Plants > Peat moss > Unclassified | place... | reverse complement strand
TCATTGAAATGTTATTGAATAATGATATTCAACTTTTTTTTGTTCAAATGATTTTAAACTTTCAAAAGGAAATAAATGTAATTATGTACATTATTGAAAATTTTTTTAAAGTAAATTCGAATCATTTCATTTGAACAAAATTTCAATAGGATATGAATTTTGAAAGTTTATGCTTTTGTAATGTTTAAAATAAAGTATTTGGTAAATAAAATGTAATGTAACATATCATCACAACAAGTGGGGTGACTTGATGGTAAGGGTGTTTGCCTCCATTTCAAAAGTCAAGGGATCAAACCTCATGGGTGGTGTTGTGTGTGGTCAATAATGGTATGTTGGTTAAATATTCTTCTATTGAATTCCTAAAATAAGTGTTTAGGTTGATTACGTGACCTACCTACCTACTTACCTAGGTTAGGTTTTAAACCTAGAGTAGGTAGTGACACGTGTCAATAAATAATAAGCTTTAAAATTCATGAAATTATCAATAATATTATATATTAAATAATTAAAATTTAATTGATTTCATATTGGTTAGTTAATTAACTAGCAAGTGAATGGTTTGGTAAATTTGTATTTCATTTGAGAATAACTTTGTTTCACTAGGTAATGAAACAAGTCATTGTTCGTAGCAACTAGACCCCGTTCATTAGGGGGTTAAAAAATTTCATTAGGTAAAAATGTCCAAATTCACTCAAAATGTAGTGAAACCCACAGTGAACTTAGATGCATTTCCTAGTAGTGCTTGTGTAATTTTTTTGAAAGTTCTTGAACTTTACAACCTAGGTTGTGACCTATTAATTAAAGGTTAATCTTGTATATGTATAATATATATAAGAAGGGTTTTGGATATGATATTATGTGCTCAACTTTTCTTATTTTTTTCTAGGATGTAATTTTTAGTTTTTTGTGAATGTTTTTCATATTACCTTGGTGGTGCTTCTATACAATTTAGTTTCATTTCGAGCATTTTTAATCTACATTTCAAAATAAAACCAATTATGGCTTCATCATTTAACATGTGTGGTAATGTAAATTGTATTTTATTGACATTGGTTGGTACATTAATTATATTTCCACAAATTTTTAACTATCCATAATTTTCAACTTGCCATATTTGTGTGAATGTTTGTTGTGGAGCTATTAATTTTTCCTTCAATTCATATGTTTGACATTGAATTAATGACTAGATTAGTTGAAGTATTATGAAGAACTAGATATTTAAGTTCTTTATTAATAGCAATTAACTTTGTGCAAGTATAACACACAAACAAATTACCTAATAATTAAAGTTTTGTCATTTCTAAACTAGATACATACTTTGTTAATTGTTGAGTTTTTTTTTAGTAAGATGAAAGGTTTGTGATTTGAACAATAGCCTTTCACAAAGAACACATTCATGTATTGGAAAATCTTTTATTTTATCTTTGTATTCATTAATGTGTCTTGTCTTTATATTTAAAGATTTTTTTCTATCTATTTGTTTTTTTATTTTTGATTTAGATTTGTTTGTTTTAGATTTCAACTTAGTATGAAACTTATTTTTTACTTTCTCATCCAAACTTGATGTTTCAATAGCACAATTGTGTTCATCAATTGTAGTGAAATTTGATTCATTATGCATGTGACTTAATTGTCTTTCTAGAATTGTATTTATTTTTTGGTAATTTCCTTAATCTTTTTAGTTGACCATGTATTTTGGTGTATTTAAGATTGGATGTATGTTATGTTTGTAAAAGATGTTGGCAATTGTTTTGAGAAAACAATGATCATCTATTTTCATAAGGTGTTATAGTTTTTCAATACGTTCATGTTTCCATTTAAAGTACACATTCTATTTATGAAGTTTTTTTGCATGTTTTCATTGAAATTTTCATAATTTGTTTTTGAGGCATTAAATTGTCATGCATTAGAACATTACTTGTGATGTGTAAAATAATGGGTGTAGGGAATTCATCATTAGATTTCATGCTTGCAATATCACAACTCAAGTTTGGATTAGGTATGTTTGATTTACAATTATCACTACTTAAGCTTTTTGTTAAACTAATTTTTAAAATATTTTGTTTTGATTTCATGTATCAAATATGTCTCACTATTTTTTCAATGTTAAACATTGGATCATGATCATTTTCTCATTAATAAGTAGGTTTGGTCACCTTTCACTCATGAAAAGGGACCAAGATGTCAAGACCATCCCACCATGAATGTTCGCATTTTAGGTAATCCTTATAAATGCCATAAGTGAAATGAGGCCAAAGCCATGGATTGTGTTTTAAAAAAAAGTTGCAACATGATTTGATAGGTTGCAAATTGAAATATATGTGCAAGAGGTATGCAAACCTATTTTGGTGAAACTTGCAAAGTCCATGGTTCATAAGATACTTGGGATAGAAACATGGGGTGTGGGATTGTTAGCAAGCACAATTATCTCCATTTTGGAAAAAGATAATGATTCGGTTGCGTTCATTAGAAACAACATGGTGGTTTATGCTAAAGAAATGTGTGTGACATGGGATTTTAAGCATGAGAAACATGGACCCTCCAAGGTGAAGCAAAAATAAAATAAATGTAAGCAACTATATATTACCGTGAATCACAAATGATTTAGTAAGTTTGTAATTCCTTTGTTGGTAATCTACTTGTACATCTTTTGACCTTGTTGTGATTTTTGTAAAAACTAATATTGAGTTGCATATGTAGGATTCATGATAACACAAAAGAAAAACTTATAAAAGAGGTAGTGTGTTTCACTTTGAAAACTTGAACCATGTATACATCCACTAATAGAAATCATGTTGTTTACAACCAGTCATTATGCAAATGTGTGCAACTACAAAATTGATATAATATAATTTTGGGCCATACGGTTGTGTGTGTAATTAACATGCAACTAATAGTGTACAAAATGAACACGTGTCATAAAGATCATGACCTAAGCTAACACATACCTACATTAATATATTAAATATATCTACTTAGGCTATGTATAAAAGTCTTATTAACGCACCCCCAAGCTCCTTGATGGACTCAACTATGAATCCAAAGGTGAAGACAACAAAAGGAGAAGGAATTGAGGTGCACTCCTTGGTTTGCAGCATTTCGGGGTTTAGGGGCATGCTGGAGCTCCGGGATGGGGACTACGAAGATTGAAAAACAAATCAATTGCTCATATGAACTTGCACAAACTAAACAACAAGTTGGTTAGTGCGTAGTTGGAGCACTTTGGTGCATAGATTCACCACGAGCAAACACGGACTCACAAGACTCACCACGGCTCGGAGTTGGGGGAAGCCACCACCTTACCCCTTATAATATACTCTATGCTTGGCCACGGGACCAGCGCCCAAATGTCATTTTGTCCAAGGACTTTCAAATGTGAGTCTCGAAATTCCCAAAGTTGGGACTCCCACAACTTTGGGGGCCCATAACTTTGTGTGTACACCTCTGATTGAGATGAAGTTTAAAGCAAAATTGTAGCCCGCGTCAAGAGCTTTCCAACCCTAGGCATGCCACCTACACACAAGTAAATCAGGGTTATTCCTGACTTTTAGTGGTTGAGAATCAAATTGCCAATTTAACTCCTAACCCTTCTTTTGGCCATAACTTATGTTTTAAGTGTTCAAATGGGTCATGCGAGCCCAGTTTAGAGATTTACATTCCAAGAGCTTTCCAATGATATAAGGAACTTTTCGATCCAATGGGTTTTGACTTTTAGAATTGCTCTTTGAAAATTCAAAAGTCCATCGCAACTCCAACTTCCAAATGAGAGCTCATTTGGGAGTGTGGGGGTTCATTCCCTCACACTATCCCACACTCCTAGCCTTCACATTGGGCCCACACCTTTGCAAGCCCTTGCCTTGGTCATGAGCCCAAGGCTAGGGTTGTGATACTTATAATTTTAATAACAAGGTTAAACTCATATTAACTAATGTTACTTAAGGCAAAACATTGGCTAAACCTAGGCTAAATTCACATTAATCAAGGTTAAATTAACTTTGGTTAAACTAACTATGAAATTAAACTAACTTTGTTAAACTAATTTTGGTTAAATTATTTTTTGTTAAACTAATTTTAAGACTAAAGTAATTTTGGTTAAACTAACCATGGCAAAACTAATTATGAGGTTAAACTAACCATGGTTAAACTATTTTAACATTATTTTAAACTCTAGGTTACAAGTTTGCAAGTGGTTATGGGTCTCATACATGTTTTCTTTGACTTGCTCAAACTCAACTATAAGGTTTAAAAGTTCTTACAATGTTCTTGACCAAGTTGTGGCATTTTGAGCAACTTGTTCTAAAATCATGTTAATATGTTTCAAAAAAATTATGGAATGATTCGAAATTATGACAAGTTGAAATCTAAAAAATTGTGGGTTTTTCCATTTGTACATGTTCAATTATAGGTTGAAAAAAACGGAATGATTTTGTAGCTACATCTACAAGTTCTATAACGGAAACTATAGGTTCAACATACACAATAGGTTCAATTTGAATGTTGTCAATTACTTGGTCTAGGTTGGGTTTACGTTCTTCCTTAATGCTATTTTATGTAGTTTTTACATCAAGTTCTTCTCCTCCTCCACCTCCAATCTCATCTGAACAAGTTCACTATTCATCCTCTTTTAAATCATTAATCGATGATCCAAAAGTAATCATGGACTTCTTTCTTGGTGGTGAAGTTATAGGGCTTAACGTGTCCCTTGGTGTAGGCGGTTCTATACGTGTTTTTAGTCAATGGGACTGACATGTGGGTAAAGGTGATGTTGTAGTCAAACATGTTGATCTTCTTTCTTTCGATACTTGTCCCCTAGTAACAAGTTTAGGTGAAACCTATCATTGTTGTATAATCTAGCGCTCTTGACTAGTTGGTGATACATGTTATTCTAGAGTTGTTGTTCTTGGTGAAGGCACCTCATATAAAGGGAACCATTTCCTAAATAAAATGTCTAAGATAGGCACTGAATAATAACTATCTACTTTGGTTTTGTTAGAAATTGAATTAGATGTTATCTTTTTCTAACATTCAATCCAACAAGTTAATTCAATTAGTAACTGGGTTAACATAATAGAACATTAGTTAACATGTTGCCCCCTGTTGACTAGGTCAAAAGTAATAGCAATTCGGTTGTTGAAATAAACTAACCTTTCTCTCTTATATATAATTTGCATAATAACTGCAAATCTTGCATGAAATTCCTTTTTCATGTGCACTATGCTACACTACTCATTCTCAACAAAAGCATATGGTCTTGCAATTTTTTAAAAGATAGTTTTGGCTTCCTCAAAAATTACATTAACAACATCTATAGCTCCTTCCTTGGAAATTCCAAGTTGCTCATGAATTTGTACTTGATCAATGAGAATTTCTTGACCACTTACTCACCCTAAAATTCTTCCATCTTCCGTTGCTTCCCTGGTTTGTAGGAAGTCTCATAACAATCTTCTCGTAAGGTTGTACATTGCATGTTTGACCATGTTTTCCAAACTAACTTGTCTAGCCCATTTGAGTTTGTTGGAGTCCATCTTATCCACTACAACATCTTTTGGCTCTCCTTTGCCTTGGACATTGGTTTCTTCTTAATAGGTTTTTCAACTTGTTCTTCTATAAGCGCTTTGTTTTTTCGCTTCATCATAGTTATTGTTCTTGATCTTGGGCGTTGAGGAATAATGTTGGAAATAAGTCCCTTTTCAAAAAGTTCTTGGAGAATTGTTTTTCCATTTTTCATAGGTTGTTGTAACTCTTTCTCCTCCACAAGTTTTGATGCAAGAATTGATTATGGTTGTTCTTCAACAACAGGTTGTTGTAATTCCTCCTTTTTCATAGGTCCTAATGTAAAAATTGATTATAATTATTCTTCAACAACAGGTTGAGGTCCAATTTCCACTTTTTCTTTTGAATCTGAAATAACAATAATTTGCAATGTTGGTTTTGTTGTAGAAGTAATGGTTATCTTAAAAAATTTCAGTGCTGTTTTTAATTCCTTTTCCAAGTCTTTACTTCTCTATTTTTGCTCAAAATCTTGAATCTTTTATGTTGCAAGTGTGTGTGAAACAAGCGGTTTTACATAAATCACTTTAAATAATCAAACATGTTTTGCTCTCTTTTTCTCAATGTGTTCCCTCCTAAAAGCTTTAACTTTTCTTTCAACCTCTTTTTCTCTTGCTTCTCATCTTAGCCTTTCTAAAGCACTCTCACTCGTGGCCCCTACTAATATGAAGAAAAAAATGAAAACAAAGAGATAGAATGAAGAACGTGACAATTTCATATATTGTTTCATGTAAAAATGACTTTATGGCTATGAATGGACACAACCTTTAAGGTTAGAGACTCCTGAAAAATAAACATCAATAAGTTCCTTTACAAACACATCATTTGGATCATTACTCACTATTACATTATTGTCTTGAACATGCATATTATGATAATGATGAACAAACACATATGTTGTTTTAATACTACTAGGTGTCAAATGATTATTAACCGGTTCAAATTCTACAAGTTGGAAATCTTTAGGTTCAACCAGTAGTGGTATAGGTTTTTTAGCTTGAATAAGTTCATTGATGACCAAGTCAACTGGATTTAACCAATAAAGGTTGCAAGGTTTTGTCTTCAATGAACTTGTATCATTTGAACTTGTTGATGTTGACAAGCACTAGGTTAGGATCAAACTTATCAATGGTGACAAGTAAAATGGTATTATTTAGCAAACAATATTGCATCCGATAAGGTCTAAACTATCATCCCTAAAATTTGGAAACATGTTTAGAAATAACCCTTGGAAACCATAATACATAGTCTCCAAATTGAAATTCAGTTTCAATGAATTGGTTTTGTGACCACAATGATTTATTCCACTGGTTAAAAGCAACTAAATCTTGCATAATCAACATGTTTTCCTATAGTTTCTTTAATTCAGATAATCAACTAGTTAGGACTTTAATAGGTTGGGGATCTTTTTTTGTCATTAGGTCTAAATGGTAATAGATATTCTATAAGTAGTAATGGGTGTAACCCATACACCAATTAAAAGAGGGTATGATCAATTCTAACTTTGTAGGCAGTTTGGTATGAAAATAGGATTGTGGACATGTGTTCATCTCAATCATTTATATTTTCATTAACCAATTTGGTTAATAAGGTCCCAAAAACCTTATTTGTAAACTTAACCTGTCCATTTCCTTGTGGATAATAAATAGTATAACTAATATGTCTAAGGATGAAATGGTAGTAAGGTATTTGATCGCATCATTGATAAAATGGGTACCTTAATTAGTCACAATAGTTAATGGACATCCAAATATCATAAAAATGTGTTTGTATAGAAACTGGGTGGTTACTACAACAATGTTGGTGTGGAGTGCTTGGGCTTCCACCCACTTTGTTGCATAATTAGTGGCTACTAGACTGTATTGGTTGCCTGATAATTTGTTTATAGGTTTAACATGTCCAATAAAATCCAATCCCCATTTTGGAAATGGTTATTCAAGTAATGTGGTAACCAATTTGGCCAAAATTTGGGTCAACAGGTTATTTGTTCTTTAACATTGATCACAAGTTTAATAGTATTCATGAACATTTTGATTCATTGTTTTCCACCAATAATTAGCATCCTGGATCTTTCACACAATGATATTAGAAGAGAAATGGCCTCTTGCAATGCTTCCATGTAATTTTTACAAAACTATGGACACATGTTTTGGTTGAAAAATTTGACAAAACCTATTATCTTGTCCAAATTTGTATAGTACTCGTTATTGAAAGACAAATGATTTAACCCTTTGGGTTAAATACTACCTTTGGGATGTTGTAAATCTTTTTGGCATCACTCCCTTTAATAGGTACTCTTACACATTCTATAACCATTGAAGTTGTAAGGTAAATAGGTGAACATCACAAGTTCGATCAAGTACTCCAACAAGTTCAATATGATTAAGTAATCTACTCAATGCATCTGCCATTAAGTGGGATCGACCAAGTTTATAAATAATTTTGAAATCATAATCCAGAAATAATAGGAGCCATCTAGCTAACATGCCAAAAACATGTGGCTTATTAATTAAATACACTAAAACCATATGGTCCACATAACAAGTAAACATCTTGCCTAATAGGTAATGTTTAAATTTGTGTAAGGCATAAACCATAGCTAAATCGTCTTTTTTTGTAGTAGTATAATTTCTTTCGATATAATTAAGCAGTCTTGAAGAGTACATAACAAGTTGATTTATTTTACATGTTAGGTTATGGGCCAATATTGGCCCTATTGCTAATGAGATGCATCGATGTGAACATGAAACTCCAGTTCCCACATAGGATTAATAAATATAGGGGCTTGAATGTATCGATTCTTGATATCCTCCCAAGTGGTTTGACATTTAGTAGTCCACTCAAACACTTTAGGTTTTCTAAGTAATTTGGTGATTAGTGCCATAATATAGGCAATTTTTTTTATGAAGCATTTGTAAAACTGGGCCATTCCACTAAATACTTGAATCTCTTGGGGTGTTTTAGGCATTAGCATTTTGACTAAAACCTTTATCTTTTTAGGACCAAGTGTATTCCCCTCTTTGGAGACTATAAATCCTAAAATAGTTCTAGAACATACCATAAATGCACATTTTTTGGATTCAAACTAATTATGCCACATTTTTTACATTTTAGAAAACATTATTTAAATGTTTCCAAATGAATGGACGAGTCATTAAAAACAATAAAATCATCTAGAAAGATCTTCATGAACACATCAATGTATTCATGTAATGCTTTGATGCCCTTTGATAAGTAGGTGGTCAATTTTTGACCCTAAAAGGCATTACAACCCATACAAAAGTCCCTCAATTAGTAACAAAGGCGGTTTGTTTGTTTTGGTCTTCTAATACTATGGAAATTTAATGGTATAAAAAAAAACCAATTAAAATGTATAAACCTCATGTCCAATTACAATGTTGATAACCTCATCAGTGAAAGGTAACGAATATGGGTCCTTTTTGATAGTTGCATTAAGCTTTTTGAAATCCACACAAATTCTAAGTTTCCCATTTTTCTTAGGCACTACAACTATAGGAGACAACCAAGTAGCTTCTTCAACAACTTTAATAAAACATGTAGTAAGTAATTTGTCAATATCATGTTTGACAATGGTTGCATAGTTAGCGTTTAATCGATACATTGCTTAATGAACAAGTGGTATTGATGTGTCCAACTCAATTTGATGTTGAGCTATGTCAGGTGGTATCCCCTCAAATATTTGTAAGTATAGGCAAAGATGTCCTTGAACTCCTTTAGTAATTCAATTAGTTGATAATTAACAACAGGTTTTAAATCTACATTGATTTTAACATTCTGTAGGTTTTCTTTAAAACCCAAATTGATCTTGGTCAATTTTTTTTATTTGGTGACAATCCATCCGGTAATGCGAAGGTTTTAAATTCTGATTTGAGCAGGCATTTCATCAATCTCCATTTCCCTTACTTCAAGTTGGAAAAACATCTTCAGTAAATGTTGTTGGAAAGTATCAAAGGGTATAACTATCTTAACATGTTGTATGGGTATTGGTTTGACAAATATATAAACCAAAAAAAAAAAAAGGTTCATACACATGTTCAATAGGCTTATTAACATGTTTAACTAAATTCAAACTTATTGATGTAATCAACTTAACAAGTTGATTTGACCAAACTAATGTAAGAACAACTATGGTTCTTATTGAAAATAGTCTTAGTTCTGTGGCAAACATCAAATCCTCCTTTTCATTAGATATTCTAAAATGGAAATTATAACAAACTAATATTTCTGGATGCTTAGTTGGTGCTCCAAATTTTTTGATAACATGTATGGTTCTAATTGTACCGACTCCTTATATAATGATAGTGTTGTTGACGTGCTCTCAAGCTCTTTGCTAGACTTAAAAATGAGTCTAAGGTAAAAAACAACAGAAAGGTTAGGAGCTCCGGACATGTTCCTTAGCTCTCAACACTTTAAGGGGTAGAGGGGCGTGTTGTAGCTCCGGGATGGGACTAGGAAGAGTGACAAACAATTTATTCACTCACACAAATCTGCATCAAATTAACCACAAGTTGGTTAGTATAATGTTGGAGCACCTTTAGTGTTAGGACAAACCATAGGCAACCTCGGATTCACAAAACTCACCATGGCCCGGACTCAAGGGAAGCCACCACCTTCCTCCATTTAGTATACTTTGCACCTCTTTGCGAGGCCCACATCCAAATGGCTCTTTGTTTCGGGACTTTCGAAGGGGTCCCGAAATTGCCGAAGTTAGAACTCCCGCAACTTTGCAGCACCATAACTTCTTGCTGAAACCTCTGATTGGGATGAGGTCCAAAGCAAAATTGTAGTGCTCATCAAAAGCTTTCCAAGGGTGTATTGCACTCCATCTACACGCATGGAAGTCGGGTCGATT
>Ga0116228_10006527_pt1 | contig 10423 bp, 7 predicted proteins | sample S1TSphfallax_2_FD_89694 | JGI IMG/M metagenome (GOLD analysis project Ga0116228, IMG submission 89694) | Host-associated microbial communities from peat moss isolated from Minnesota, USA - S1T2_Fc - Sphagnum fallax MG | ecosystem: Host-associated > Plants > Peat moss > Unclassified | place: USA... | reverse complement strand
GATGGGAGTGGCGCGAATCCCGACGCAGGGATCATGACGACCGGTGGTCGCGATCTGCATGGCATTCCCGTTCACGTCGATCGTCTCTCCCGGCAAGGTGATGCTCGAGGTGGGCTTCAACGCAATGCTCACGACCAGATCCTGTCCTGAGGAAATGCCGCCGAGCACCCCCCCTGAATGATTGCTCTTGAAACCGGTCGGCGTGAGCTCGTCGCGATGTTCGGAGCCCCGCTGCGCCACCGCCGCGAAGCCGGCGCCGATCTCCACGCCCTTGACCGCGTTGATGCCCATCATCGCGCCGGCAAGGTCGGCATCGAGCCGGTCGAACACCGGTTCCCCCAAACCGGGCGGCACGCCCGTTGCGACGACCGTGACGCGCGCTCCGATGGAGTCGCCCGACTGGCGCAAGCTCCAGATCATGTCCTCCAACTCCTTGACGCGGCTCGGATCCGGACAGAAAAAAGGATTGTCATAGGCGCTCGAGGGGTTCTTGGGTTCGATCACCAAGGTTCCCATTTGCGCGAGATAACCATGGATGGAGATATTCAGATGCTCTTTCAGAAACTTGCGGGCGATGGCGCCGGCGGCGACACGCATCACGGTCTCGCGCGCGGAAGAACGGCCGCCGCCCCGATAATCCCTCACCCCATATTTTTGCTGGTAAGTGTAATCGGCATGGCCCGGACGAAACCGATCCTTGATCTTGTCGTAATCGCGGGAGCGCTGATCCGTATTCTCGACCAAGAGGCCGATCGGAGTGCCCGTGGTTCTTCCCTCGAATACTCCCGAGAGTATGCGCACGCTGTCCGGCTCGCGTCGCTGGCTCGTGAACTGCGACGTGCCGGAACGCCGCCGCTCCACGTCGGTTTGCAAGTCCGCCTCACAGAGACTCAAATTGGGCGGGCAGCCATCGACGATGCAGCCGAGCGCCGGTCCATGGCTCTCGCCGAAACTGGTGACCGTGAATACTTTGCCGAAGGTGTTTCCCGCCACGCTCACTTCTCCCATCGGCCAGCGGCCGGCAAATCGACAGCCCGCAACACGAACACGCCACCGCCGCCCATCGCGATGTCCGGCCATATGAATGGTACCCGCGGAAACGCTTTCTTCAGCGCACGCTCACTGTTGCCCACCTCCACAACCAGGATACCGTCGTCTGCGAGGTGGCTGCGCGCCGCCGCGAGTATGGTGCGCACGGAGTCCAGGCCGTCGGCGCCGGCGCGCAGCCCGAGAGGCGGCTCATGGCGGTATTCACGCGGCAGGCGACGCATCTCGGCGCTGCCGACGTACGGCGGATTGCTGACGATGATATCGTAACGCTGCGCCTCGACGGCGGCGAAATGATCGGATTTTACGGCTTGCACACGCTTTTCCACCCCCAGGCGCCGTATGTTGCGCCGACATACCGTAAGCGCGGCGGCAGATATGTCCACCGCGGTCACACGGGCCCGTGGAAAGGCCTTCGCACACGCCACGGCGATCGCGCCGGAGCCGCACCCCAAGTCGATGATCCGGCGAATGGGCCGGGCCGGCGCCCAGGGTCTGAAACGGTTGATGATGAGTTCGGCGATGGGTGATCGCGGGATGAGAACGCGCTCGTCCACATGGAATTCCAAGCCCGCGAAGAAGGCCCGCCGGGTAAGATAGGCGAGCGGAATGCGCTCTTCGATCCGGCGCCGCAATAGCGCGGCGATGCGCATGAGCCGGCGAGCCGAGAGCCGCCTGCCATAGGCCGCCGCTCCCAGCGCATGATCCAGTCGGGCGACGAAGAACACGAGTTCCGCCGCCTCGTCGCGCGCGTTATCCGTCCCGTGACCGAAGTAGACGCGCGCCCGCCGCAAAACGCGGGTGGCTTCGGTGATGGCCTCACCCACCGTCTCGGCGGTCCCCGCCGCGGTTGCCATGTGGGATAATCGAGGCATGCCAGCTCAAGCCAAGATCTTAAGATTCGCGATCATGTGTGCAGCCCTCGTCGCGGGCATCTCTGCCGCACTCGTTCTCAACCACCGTGACGAATCACGCATAGACCTTGCCACCGGCAGCGCCATCTCCCCGAGCCGTGCGCTGCCGGATTTTAGCCTGATCGACGATCATGGGCGGACATTTGCGCCGTCGGACTTGCGCGGCCATTGGACCATGATGTTCTTTGGCTACACCAATTGTCCCGACTTCTGTCCGACGACGTTGTCAACGCTCGCGGCCCTGGATCGGCGATTGAAGGCGAGCGGCGCGCCGGTACGCCCTCGCATCATCTTCATGTCGGTTGATGCGAAGCGCGACACGCCGGCTCAACTGGCGAAGTACGTCCCGTACTTCGACCCCGATTTCGTCGGAGTGACGGCGGCCACGCAACCGCAAATCGAAGCGCTGGCGGCCAAATTGGGTGTCGGCGTCATCATCACCCCCAGGCCCGACGGCTCCTACTCGGTCGACCACTCCGGTGCGATCTTCGTGGTGAACCCCCAAGGTAGGTTGACCGCCATTCTGACCGGACCGTTCACGGTGAGCGCGCTCGAAACGGATTTCCAGCGAATTGCGTCCGGGCCGGCATGAACGGCCGCCTCTTTGTCTGGCTGCAGTACGGCATTCCCCAACACCGGCTTTCCAGACTGATCCTCAAGGCAACGCGGGTCCGTACCGTCTGGTTCAAGAATCTGTTGACGCGGGGGTTTCTGCGGCTCTTCGCCGTGGACATGAGCGAGGCACTTCACACGGATCCCTACCGTTACGGCAGCTTCAACGAGTTTTTCACGCGCGGGCTGCGCCCGGAAACCCGTCCCATCGACCCGGATCCGCTGAGCGTCGCGAGTCCCGTGGACGGCGCCGTCAGCGAGTGCGGTGCGATTCTCGAGGATCGCTTGATGCAGGCGAAAGACCGCCACTACACGCTCGGGGAATTGCTCGCCGAACAGCCATGGGCGGGTCGCTTTGCCGGCGGCACTTTCGCCACGATTTATCTGGCGCCCTATAACTATCATCGGATTCACATGCCGGTGAGCGGTACTCTCGAGGATACCGTCTATGTGCCGGGCCGCCTGTTCAGCGTGAACGCTGTCACCGCCCGGCATGTGCCTCGTTTGTTTGCCCGCAACGAGCGTGTGCTCACGCTGTTCGCCACGGATTGGGGGCGCTTTGCGGTGGTTTTGGTGGGCGCTCTGAACGTGGGCAGCATTGCGACCGTGTGGGCCGGCGACATCACGCCGTCGGCGCGGCGGGCGGTAACGCATATCGACGGCGGCGCCGTGACCCTCGCGAAAGGTGCCGAACTCGGCCGCTTCAACATGGGGTCCACCGTCATTCTCCTGTTCGAACCCACCCGTGTGCGCTGGCATCCCTTGCTGCGGTCCGGCGCCATCTTGCAGATGGGTTGCGCCATTGGGCAACGCCTCGCCGGCGGAAGGGCATCTTGATCGACGCGGACGCGCAGTGGCGACCAACGGCAACCATGGCTGCCTTGCGTGTGCGCGCGGCGATGCTCGGCATGGCGCGCGATTTTTTCAAGGAGCGCAGCGTGCTCGAGGTGGACACGCCCACCTTGAGCTCAGGCGCGGTCACGGATCCCCAGATCGAGTCGCTGAGCGCCCGGATCCGCGGTTTGAGCTCGCCCTTGTATCTCAGCACGTCGCCCGAGTTTCCGATGAAACGACTGCTGGCGGCGGGCAGCGGTGACATCTACCACATCGGCAAGGTGTTCCGCGACGGCGAGCGAGGGCGCTGGCACAATCCGGAATTCACCCTCATCGAGTGGTACCGCATCGGCTTTGACGACGCGGCCTTGATGACCGAGGTCGACAGCCTGCTGAACGTGCTTCTGGCACCCCAACGGACCGTGCAGGCGGCGGAACGTCTCACCTATCGGGAGGCGCTCCAACGCCACGCGGGAGTTGAGCCGTTCTTGGACAGCGACACGGAGCTACGACACGCAGCCGAGCGGAACGGCATCGCTTGCGATGCCGATCTCGATCGCGATGCGAGACTGGATCTTTTGATGGGCATGGTTGTCGGCCCGAGGCTCGGTTTGGATCGACCCTGTTTTGTTTGCGACTATCCCGCTTCACAGGCTTCGTTGGCGCGGTTGAAACCGGGCTCGCCGGCGGTCGCCGCGCGCTTCGAGCTCTACTTGGATGGTGTGGAGTTGGCGAACGGGTTCCACGAACTGTCGAATGCCGATGAACAACGTGCCCGGTTCGAGCAGGACCTGCGTTTACGTCGCCGTCGAGCCCAGGCCGAACCGCCGATGGACGAACGACTGCTGGCGGCACTGCGGCACGGAATGCCGGACTGTGCCGGGGTGGCGCTCGGGTTTGATCGCTTGGTCGCAGCCGCCTTGCGCACCGCCGGCATCGCCGAAACCATGCCATTTACCATCGATCGTGCGTGAGCCCCTAGTCGGTCGGCCCAAGTCCACCGCCCATTTCGCGCGCATGTGAGTTGGGCCAGGCGCAATCCCAATGGGGTTGGGTCAGTTCTTGCCGCGCGACAGGTATTCGCCGGTCCGGGTATCGATGCGCAACACTTCGCCTTCATTGATGAAGAGCGGCACGCGCACCATGGCGCCCGTCTCGAGTTTGGCAGGCTTGGAACCGCCGGTTGCCGTGTCGCCGCGGACGCCGGGATCGGTCTCGATGACTTTCAGCTCCATGTGGGCGGGCGGTGTGACTTGCAGCGGCACGCCGTTCCAGAGAGTGACCACGCAGATGGTGCCGTCTTTCAGCCACTGTGCGCCGTCGCCGACCGCTTCTTTGGAGGCGGTGAGCTGCTCGAAAGTCTCAGGCACCATAAAATTGAAAAAATCGCCGTCCCGATAGAGATACTGCATGTCGGTGTCGACCACATCGGCAGCCTCCACGGTATCGCCCGACTTCCAGGTTCGCTCGATCGTGCGTCCGGTCTTCAAGTTGCGCACCCGCACGCGGTTGAACGCCTGGCCCTTGCCGGGCTTGACCATTTCATTTTCGACGATCGCATAGGGGTCGCCATCGATCAGAATCTTCAGGCCGGCTTTGAATTCGTTGGTGCTGTAGTTCGCCATCGCAGGTCTCGCGTTTGAGGGGCGGTATGATAGCCGCAACCCGCCCGTCTGGCCAATTTGGGGGAAAATCGCCGCCGAGCACCCGCCGGCTGAACGGACCCCACGAGCCTGTTCAGGCTCCTAGACGCCGTTCCCAGATTCGCATCAGGTCGGGTGCTACACTTCGCCACCTTTCAACGAGGATATCGACACGTGTCAGCCCCCGGCGCCGTTCCGATGATCGTCATGACGAAGTCACAGGACCACGTCGAAGCGATCAACAGCACGCTGCGCAAGGCCGGCCATCCGGTCCATTGCACATGGCTGCCGGACGCCCGCGACTTAGGGGATGCCCTGACCCAGATCAACCCGGAAATGCTGATCGCTTTCGTCGACGAGCCCGGCATCGATCTGGCCTCGATCATGAAGGTCCGGTCGCAAACCGCCCCCGACATGCCGGTGCTGATCGTGCGCGAGACCATCGATGAGGCAATAATCGCCGAGGCGATGCGCTTGGGTGCGCAGGATGCGGTCAGCCTGGCAAACCGCAGCCGGCTGCAGTCGGTAGCCACCCGCGAGCTGCGCGCTCACCGGCTCGAACGCGCACTGTCGACGACTCTGTCCTCCGCACGCGAGTATCGCGAACAGTTGCAACGTTTCCTCGAGGGCTCCGCCGACGCGATCACGCACGTGCAGGAGGGAATCGTCGTCGATGCCAACCGAGCGTGGCTCGAACTCTTCGGCTATTCCGGCGAAGACGCCTTGACGGGCACTCCATTGATGGATCTGTTCGAGCCGGAGACGCATCCGGCGCTGAAAGGGGCGCTCGTCGCCTGTCTGCAGAGCAAGTGGACCGATCATGGACTGAAAGTGCAGGCGCTGCTTTCCGACGGGTCGAGCCTGCCGCTGGAATTGACGCTGACCAAGGCCGACTACGAGTCGGAGCCGGCGATCCGGGTCTGCATTCCGGCGCGTCACAAGAGGGACGTCGACCTCGAAACTCGCCTGAGCGAAGCGGTCCAGAACGACGCTTCGACCCGGTTCCTGCAGCAGCGCTACCTGATCGCAGCGGTACGGGAGCGATGTACCTCGAGCACGCGCGGCGGCGTACGCCACATCGCCCATGTCAAACCCGACCGCTTCATCGAAATTCAAAACAAGGTGGGCGTGCTCGCGAGCGAGGACTTTCTTGCACAGGTGGCGGAAATTTTGCGGGTTCAGCTGACCCAGAGCGATATTTGCGGAAGATTCGGCGGCAACGCGTTCCTGATTCTGCTCGAACGCGGCACCACGCGAGACGTGGAAGCCTGGGCGGACAACATCGTGAACCGGATCAACCAGCACACCTTCAGCGCCGGCGAGAAGACGCTGTCGGCAACCGTCACCGTGGGTTTGGGATCGCTGCAGCCCGCCAACCCCGACGTGGCGGCCGCTGTCACCGAGGCCATCGGCGCAACGCGTCGCGGGCGCGAGCTCGGCGGCAACCAGTTTTACGCGATGACCAAGACCGACGCCGACACCGACACGCGCGTGCAGGCCTACGACAAGATTTGGGTGAAGCACATCAAGACGGCCTTGATGGAGAATCGCTTCAGGCTGGTGCAGCAGCCGATCGCAAGCCTGCTGGGAGAGGACAAGGGCATGTTCGACGTGCTCGTCCGGATGCTCGACGAACAGGGCACCGAAGTGCTGCCTTCGGAATTCATGGCGGCGGCGGAACGCAATGATCTGATGAAGAACATCGATCGCTGGGTGATCGGCGCATCCCTGTCATTCGCCGCCAACCGCAAGGCGGCTTGCATCTTCGTGCGTATTTCCAAGGATACCTTGCTCGATAAGAGCCTGCTGAGTTGGCTGCAGACACAGCTCCGGTCGCTCAAGATCGAACCAGCCCGCCTGTGCATTCAAGTCACCGAGGACATGGCGGTCCAGTACATGAAACAAACCCGGGATTTGTCCGAGCAGCTCCATGGTCTCGGCTTTCGTTTCGCCATCGAACACTTCGGCACCGGCCGGGATCCCTTCCGCCTGCTCACCGACATTCCCATGAATTTCATCAAGATCGACGGCTCGCTCATGCAAGGCCTGTCGACCAACCAATTGCAGCAGCAGCAGGTCAAGGGACTGGTCGAAGCGGCCAAGCGCAAGGGCGTCGAAACCGTCGCCGAGCGGGTGGAAGATGCCAACACCATGGCCGTGCTGTGGCAGCTCGGCATTGAATTCATCCAGGGCTACTTCGTCAATGCACCCGAAGACGTGACCATGTCGAGCGAGCGCTGAAGCAGCAGCCTGCCCGGCCCGCGCGGTCGCGCCACTGCGCTGCGCCGAGGCTGCGCTGCGCCACACGGCGCCTTGCCTCAAGGGGCGGATACCTCCAGCCGGTCGATTTGTTTGTAAGCGCGTGAGAACCGCTGCCGCCGCTGACCCTTTCGATCCTGAAAGGCCTTGAGTTCCTCGTATTTGAGCTTCATCGGCGCACTCAAACCGCTGTACACCGTGAGCAGCTCGCCCGGCGCAACGGCGGCGGCGGCCACCAGATATTCGTCGCGATCCGCCGATTTCTTGCCGGGGATGCCGTAGAGGTTCTGGCCCTTGCCCGACGTCATCTCCTCGATCTCACGGGCGGGCAGCGCCAGCACCTCGCCGTCGTTGTTGACCAGCACCGCGAAGGCGGCGGGATCGGTGATCGGGTGGGCCGGCAGGACGCGGGCGTTGTCGGGCACCTTGAGCACGGACTTGCCTTTCTTGTTGCGCGCATACAGCGCCGAGAGACGCGCGGTGAAGCCGTAGCCCGCATCGCTCAAGAGCAACCATCGATCGTCAGGCTCACCGATCAGCACGGCGGCGAAGGTGGCACCATCCGGCGGATCCACCCGGCCCGACAGCGGCTCGCCATAACCTCGGGCGGCCGGCAATTGGTGGGCATCCAAACTGTAGGCCCGCCCGGTCGAATCGATGAACACGGCCTGCTGCAGATTGCGGCCGCGCGCCGCGGCCTGAAACTCATCCCCGGTCTTGTACGAAAGCGCCCGCGCATCGATGTCATGCCCCTTCGCCGCACGAACCCAACCCAGACGTGACAACACGATGGTTGCCGGCTCGCTCGTGAGCAATTCAGACTCGGAGATGGCCTGGGCGGCCTCGCGCTCCACGAGCTTGGTGCGGCGATCGTCGCCGTATTCCTCGGCATCGCTCGACAATTCATCGCGAATCAAGCGCGTGAGCCTTGCCTTGGATTTGAGAGTGGCCTGGATTTCGTCACGTTCCTCGCTCAACTTTTTCTGCTCCTCGCGAATCTTCATTTCCTCGAGGCGTGCGAGGCGACGCAGCTTGGTTTCGAGGATTTCCTCGGCCTGCTCGTCGGACAGTTTGAAGCGTTTGATGAGCGCGGGTTTCGGATACTCCTCCGTCCGCACGATTCGAATCACTTCATCGAGATTGAGGTAGGCAATCAGCAGGCCGTCGAGAATGTGCAGCCGCGCACTCAATTTCGCGAGCCGGTGATTCAGGCGCCGCGTGACGGTCGTGCGGCGGAATTCCAGCCATTCCAGCAGCAGTTCCTTCAATCCCATCACGCGCGGCCGCCCATCGAGCGCGATCACATTGAGATTGACCCGGTAATTGCGCTCGAGGTCGGTGGTGGCGAACAGGTGGGCCATCAACGCGGCGGTGTCGACACGATTCGATTTCGGCACGATCACCAGCCGCGTCGGATTCTCGTGGTCCGATTCATCGCGCAGGTCCTCGACCATGGGCAGCTTCTTCTGCTGCATCTGCGCTGCGATCTGCTCCTGCACCTTCGCACCCGATACCTGGAAAGGCAGGGCGTCGATCACGATCTGGCCATCCTCGATATCGTAGGTGGCGCGCGCCTTGAAACTGCCGGAACCCGTCTCGTACATCTGCACCAGATCTTGGCGCGGGGACACGATTTCCCCGCCGGTCGGCAGATCCGGGCCCTTGATGCTCGCCATGATCTTGCGCGTGCTCAAGTCGGGATCATCGAGCAGGGCGATGCAGGCCTTGACCACCTCGCGCAGGTTGTGCGGCGGAATGTCGGTGGCCATCCCGACCGCGATCCCGGAGCCGCCGTTCAGCAACAGATTCGGCACCCGCGCGGGCAACATCGTCGGCTCCTCCATGGAGCCGTCGAAGTTGGGAACCCAATCGACGGTGCTGGCACCCAATTCCTCGAGCAACACCGTGGCATAGCGGGTGAGGCGCGATTCCGTGTAACGCATCGCGGCAAACGACTTGGGGTCGTCGGTGGAACCCCAGTTGCCCTGACCGTCGACGATCGGGTAGCGGTAGGCGAAATCCTGGGCCATGTGCACCATGGCTTCGTAGCAGGCCGAATCGCCATGCGGATGGAACTTGCCGATCACGTCGCCGACGGTTCGCGCCGATTTCTTGTGCTTCGCTCCGGCGGCAAGACCCAGTTCGCTCATCGCATACACGATGCGGCGTTGCACGGGCTTCAGGCCGTCGCCCAGGTGCGGCAGCGCCCGGTCGAGGATCACGTACATCGAATAATCGAGATAGGCGCGTTCCGCGAAGCTCTTCAAGGGCTCCCGTTCCACCCCGTCGAAATTGAGTTCCTGCTCCTTCATACGTGGGCGAGATTGCCCTTGCTCTCGAGCCATTCACGGCGGTCACCGGCCCGCTTTTTCGCGAGCAGCATGTCGAGCAACTGATCGGGACTGTCTTTGGCGTCGATCGTCATTTGCACCAGGCGTCGCGTCTGCGGCGCCATGGTCGTTTCGCGCAATTGAATTGGATTCATCTCGCCCAGGCCCTTGAACCGCGTCACCACGGGTTTGACCCGCGGACTGTCGACGGAGAGACGGCCGAGAACCTTTTCGCGCTCAGCCTCGTCGAGTGCGTAGAAAACCTCCTTGCCGGCATCGATCCGGAATAGCGGCGGCATGCACACGTACACGTGCCCGGCCGCCACCAACGGGCGGTAGTGACGCAGGAACAGCGCGCACAGCAGGGTGGCGATATGCTGCCCATCGCTATCGGCATCGGCGAGAATACAGATCTTGTGGTATCGCAGCCCGGACAAGTCGGTGGCCGCCGGCTCCACGCCGATGGCGATCGTGATGTTGTGGACCTCCTGTGACTGGAGAACTTCCCGCGTATCCGCTTCCCAGGTGTTCAAGATCTTGCCCCGCAGCGGCATGATGGCCTGGGTCACGCGGTCACGCGCCTGTTTCGCGGAGCCCCCTGCAGAATCGCCCTCGACCAGAAAGAGCTCGCCCCGCTCGGGGTCCTGGCTCACGCAATCGGCCAGCTTGCCGGGGAGCGCAGGGCCGGCGACGATCCGCTTGCGGGCGACCTTCTGGCTGTCCTTGAACCGCTGCTGCGCATTGGCGATGGCCAGCATGGCGATTTTCTCACCCTGGTCCGGGT
>Ga0116228_10006526_pt1 | contig 10424 bp, 5 predicted proteins | sample S1TSphfallax_2_FD_89694 | JGI IMG/M metagenome (GOLD analysis project Ga0116228, IMG submission 89694) | Host-associated microbial communities from peat moss isolated from Minnesota, USA - S1T2_Fc - Sphagnum fallax MG | ecosystem: Host-associated > Plants > Peat moss > Unclassified | place: USA... | reverse complement strand
CTAGTTTGAAAAAGGAAGCAAGCAATTCATGTATGCAATCTCCCCAACTCTTAATAATATAAAAGGTAGTTCAGTTCACCATCCATAATTCAAATACATGTTTACCAAAAATGTACAAAAAAAGCAAAGAATATTGCTATACCCAAGATTGTGTAGACTTTTATAACACATTTCAGCAAATTTGTGTAATGGGTCAAGCCGCAATAGTACAAGAGAATATGTATCATGGGTTTTCATTTGGCACTAGGTCTTGGCTCCAGTATTTATATTTTTGCCACTTTTTTTCCCAACTGCAAAAGAGAGTGTTTTTTTGGGGTTTATGATTGCCTAATTTTGAAAAAGAAATGATTTTTTATTTTTTATTTTTTGAAGATCCCGCATCAAGTTCCAAACTCCAACAAGATGGAATGATGTTTGAATTTTTTTACTTTTATATTTTTTAATAGCCAAATTTTGCTTAATTGTCTTATGGACTGCTGCATCACAAAATCCCCCCCCCCTTTTTTCTTTTCACTTTTTGAAGAAAAAAAAATCCACCAAGTTGCGTGATTTCGCCACCCCCAAAAAAACACACACACTGCCCATTACTAATGTGTTAGAGAATGGGCACTGCCAAGACCTGAGTAAATTGTGAGGAAAAGAGGGTTGCATTTTGAAAAAAACAATAAAATCCTAAATACTCTGAGAAAGACAGACCCAAAACAAAAGCTTCCAATTAATAATAAATTTCTGCACCTTAACCATGATGGGTTTTTGCATGCATAGCCTATTCATCACATTAAACAACTACAAAAGCTCCACTCAACTCTTATTATACCTATTACCAGGGTCCAGTGGTATCAATTGGTGGTCCATTTAACGCTCTACTAGGGGCTAGGATTTATGAAAAATTATCACGTATTGATGGTAAGGCTTTTGCTACTTTAAAAGTCTCAAGGTGTCAGGAGCTATGACCATCTATATGATGAAGGTGGTATAGTAAGTAGTATTGCACCACACTTCTCATCAACATGGTCTTCTTTCTTTTGTGTGTTTGATTTAGTTTGGGTGCTCTTTTTGATGGCTATCAAATTAGTACAAAGTGAAAATTGCTAGAGTCGCACATATAAATTTTCAATGCATGTTTACTATACACAAGTTACATCGACTTAAGAGTGTAAAGGGGGGGAAAAGAAACGGCCATTTTATCTATATAATTTCCAAGGTACATCCCATGTCTTTCCAGACAGCTTGTGCTAGTGAGCTCTAGATTTGGTGCTCATGAAACTATATATCGCTGCAATAACTACCTATTGCTCCAGGCATTAGCCTTGGTTAAGAAATGGGTGCATAACTGCATGCTTTTGTGTCTACTGTATTTAGAACAGTGTACACATGCCTGATCTTTTGAGATAGCTGCTCAATTTGAGAATTTGTGGGTATCAAAAAAGGGCTCCTTATACACGACCTGTAATACCATATACCATCGACCATGTGATTAATGAATGCCTAATCTATTCAGATAGCTTAAAAAATCACAAAAAGCCACCTTTTGGGTATCTTTATTAATTTGTCTATTTATTCTTCAATGTCTTTAATCTTTTTGCAAATAGATTTGGTTGCCTATTTTTCAAAAAAATTGGGGGTGAGTGTGAAAAAAAGAATTATGCCTCCCCAAAAAAAATCTGTTTACCTAGTAAAGAAATATTTAAAATACAATTTATTTATTTTTTCGATTGGGTGAAATGACTTAGTGTGCAATTTTCATCTTGGGTTTTGCAACTTTTATCTCGGGTTTTGCAATTTACATGGCAAATTTTCATTTTTGGATTCGCATAGTTGTTTTGAAAATTTAAAAAACTCGAGTTCCTAAACCCAAGTTGTTTTGAGAAAGGACAATTTTTGTTATACATAGTATATATTAGGTCCCATCTTTTGCTGGCCTTGCCTACCAAGGCGAGAAGGATATGGTGTTTAGATTAATTATAGAGTATAGTAGCTTAAGGGGTTTTGGCCCCTAGGTAGTAGGTCTATTTTTATATGAGGATTTTTGAAAGATGATATTTTGGCTTGTGTTGAAACTTGAGATTAGTTATAATAGAGTTATGATATCTTGAAGGATTTTGATTTCTTTTAGTGAATTCTTTTGGAGAATATATTTTTTGCATGGTGAAATATTTGAATTTCCATAATTCTACTTTTGCCTTAAGATACTTTGTAATGTTTTTTTGAAAGGGGCACCAAATTGGTTCTTTTGGGGACCAACAAAACAACAATTTCATTCAAATCTCTGGAGCAAATGGTTTGCATTGTAGTGCTGTTCACTCCTGGATCAAAGAACCATGTTTTAGCAACAAGTGCAAAACCATGAGCTGCATCAGACCAGAGATTCATCATCTGCGGTGACAACCCAACAGTATTTTTGAAGCTTCCTTAGAAAGAAAGGTTAGTGATGAGGAGCAGTTCTAGTATCATGTTGGAGTTTTGTGCAGAAGGGCAGGAGTATATACAAGACAGATCATGGGGACGACTAGCCTCAAGAGTTGTCAAGTCTTTTTAGCCAGGCCGGGATCAAGAGTTCAAGTGTCTCTAGTAAGATTTCGGTTTTGCAAAATTCCATATTGTGCACAACAAAAATGAAGAAGCTCTGCACAATCTCTCTATCATATACATATAGGTCTAGATCTCAATCTATTGCAGGTGTATGATGATGATGATGATTTAGCTGAATGGGTTTTCTGCTATCGTGCTCTAATGGCTGGCTGCAGGAGCTGGCTGAAGGAATGGGCTTTGTCAAGAGCAATATCAACAAGCAGCATGATCTGAGTTGAAGATTATGATTCAAGGACCTGTTCAGAGTTTCCAGCTGCAAGGCCTGGACTGATCCGGCACTGCAGAGATCAGAAGCTGCTGCTGCATCAAAGAATTACAACCACAGTAGTCGTGATGTTCATAAGAAATTACTGTATAGCTGTAACTGTGAATTCTTCTTCTTCTTCGTCTTCTTCCAGGCCTGTAGTACTAGAGGCTCGATCATGACTGCACTAGCCCTGGGAAAGAATCGACGTAGCAGCTCCCTGCAGCAGCAATTATTATCTGAAAACAACATCTGCTGTGAGACCCAGGAGGACCAGGATCAGGATTACTGTAGCAGCAGCTTGATCAGGCCACATGAAATCGAGGAGGATCTGTTTGGCGGTAACACTAGGCAGAGAAATGCAGAAGAAGCAGCAGCAGCAACAGGATGCCAGCTATCCGTGCAAGTGGCAGAGTTGCTGTTAGTCACAGTTACTAGCAGCAAATCTTTCCTCACCTGTCAACCTGTTGTTGCGTCTGCACAGAAGCTAGAGAAACAGGAATCTGAGGAGGAAGCTGTGGGAGCTCAGCTGCTGCAAGAGGAAGAAGAAAAGAAGAAGATGAAGCTGAGAGAAACACTGAAACAAATAGCTAGACGTCCTCTAGAAATCATGGATATAGGTCGGCCCACAGATCTTGAGCATATTGCTCACGTGACCTTTGATCGACGCAATGGATTCCAAGGATTGCCTCAAGAGTACGAGAATGAGGTCCCTTGCCCAACTCCGAGTGCCAGGTACAGCAACAACACTTCCTGGCTTGTTCTCCAGTCTCCCTAGTGATCCGTCCTTTGCTGTTTTGCTGATTGTTTTTGCTTACAAGTATGTGTGTTTTGTTCCTGAATTGCAATACTGCGCTGTGGGAGGAGTGGTAATTTGTCTTTCACAATGGGGTTGCTGAGATCCACATGCTGATCACATCATATTTGTGGCAGCCAAAGCGTTTTCGGAGTGTCAGCAGAATCGATGCAATGCTCGTATGACTTGCAAGGAAACATGGTCCCCACCCTTCTTCTCCGCTTACAGAAACGTCTGTACGAGAAAGGAGGCCTCAAGGTACATACATTCATACGTGGGTGGGTTTTCCAAGATGAATTCTTCAAATCCTCCTCGAAGGATGTTACTCAGGACTGATTGCAGCAGCTTTTTACCCAAGAATCCTAAGTCTTCATGTGTTCTTTCTTGCATGATCATCTCTTCCTTGAAAGAATAGAATCCTCCTCTCCTACTGCACTGGAATGTTTACATTGTGATCATGTTTGCAGGTTGAAGGCATTTTCAGGATCAATCCCGAAAACGGCCATGAAGGTTTTGTTCTGGAGCAGCTGAATAAGGGGATTGTCCCCAGTGATGAGATTGACGTTCATGCAATGGCCAGCCTCATCAAAGTCAGTCTCTCTTTGCCTCTCTGCCTCTCTGCCTCTCTCTTTTTCTCTCTGTCTCTCTCACCCATTTTCTTCATTGGTATGGTTGTCTCTCTCTTTCTCCTCAGATTGTGATTCCCAAAGAGCGATCTTTTAATCTGCAGTGAATTCACAAAGTTGCGTTGTCTCAAAAAAACAATTAGGGTTTCATTTAGGGTTTTCTCAGATGAAAATGGGGAAAGGTTTTGAATCTGTGATGGATATCAAGGTCTGTCTTGAGCTTAGAGTGGCTCTTGTTTTTGTCAGGTTTTACATTTCCTGAGGTTAGATTGGGTCTTGCTTTTTGAGGTTTTCCATTTCTTGAGCTTCTCGGCCTTGCTTTTGTGAGGGTTTTGTGTTTCCTGAGGTTTTTTGAACTGAAAATTTGGAGGGGTTTGTTTTTTGGGTGTGGGCATGGCAGAAATGGTTCAGGGAGCTTCCAAAAGGTGTGTTGGATGAATTGAGTCCAGAGGCAGTGCTGAGATGCCGTGGTGAGAAGGAAACACTTGCCCTTATAAAACAACTCCCTTCCACAGAGGCTGCACTGCTTGACTGGGCTTTGAATCTCATGGCTGATGTTGCTGAAGAAGAAGCCTCGAACAAGATGAATGCCCGCAGCATTGCTACAATCTTTGCCCCCAATATGACTAAGGTAAACAATTTTAGACTATTCTCTCTCTGTCTCTCCGTCTCTCAATCACAGACCATCTTTGCATATTGTGTGAAGGGCCATGGCCATGTTTTTCAGATGTATGTTTTCCTTCCTTTGTGTTGCAGATGACAGATCCTCTTACAGCTCTCATGCATGTTGTGCAAGTGATGAATCTTTTGAACACATTGATCATTCACACATTAAAGCAGCGGCAAGGCACGTTACAGAGTCCAGAGAGCACCACCTCACCTCTTTCATCACCAGAAATTATTACTACTACTGAATTTCAGGAGTATGTCAAGGTTTCAGAGCATGGTAATCATGCTGCCGCTGCTCACCATGAAGAGTCTAAGGAACATTCATGTCCTGGGGTCAAGAATCTTGCCAGTGACAAATTCTTGAATTGTGACATGATTGAGAACAACTCCTCATGAGCTCTGGTATAAGTCTTCATCCCCCCTCTCCCATCAGTGATGGCACAACCAATTTAGCTCTGGAAGCTCTGAGAGCACTTGAACTCTTCTTGTGTCTCTACCAATGTCAAGTACCAGCAGCATAGTAGTTCTCTGAAGCTCACAAGTTGAGTTGAACCATCATGGAGATTCCATGACACAAACCTAATTGGGGAGCTTCTCTGAATATAAGCTCCCCTTGAAGCTGGCTCTGTTGATTGGATCCCATGATCATCAACAATCATCACAGTTCTCAACCCAAATCACGACAAAGCCCTCCTACACCTTGTGATTTACAAATGTTTAAGTTGATGATAATGTTCACCTCATGCTTTATGATGGGTAAACTGCATAGGTAGGGGACATCTCCAAAATGCGAGGCTAGACTTGGCTACCTCCTCATCCCAGGCGCCACATTTTGGGAATGCTAGCACCCTGTGAGGGCTTTACCCTAAACTTTCACAACACCTTCTGAATTCTCCTCCCATTTCTCATTTCTGATCTGATCTGTTACTTGCTTTTGATAGTTGATTGCTTCTGTTATTGGTCTTTAGAACCAACACCAGGACTTCAGCATGATCTACCTCAGCTGAATTTTGTATTGGGTAATGCCTGAGTGGTGGGTATTACTGGCATAAGGACCATGTGAGGTGGAGCCAAGTGTAGGGTGTGAATCTGGTAAAGCCCACCCCTGAGGGCTTTACACAGTGTAAAAACTGCTGGCCATTTTTTTTCCCATGATACCTGGAAGGTACCTGCTCGATACCAGCTGGGTATCACAGGGGAAGTGAAAAAACAAAAGTTTTTGAAAAACTTAATGCCCATGAAGGTGGACATTATGCTTGTGATGATTCATTCTAAACTTGGGGATTGGATTGCATTAAGTTCAGAAGATTAGAAGACACCACAGAGCCATGTAATCATTCTATCTTCCCAAGAGGGAAGCAGCCCAGACTTTTCTGTAGTCACCCTTTGTTCTGTCCAGAGTCACTTGCTTTCTTATGACTCTCCTTTTCTTCAACTGCCTCTCCCACCGCCCAGTCTTTGAGCAAAGGAAAAATTGGTTATTTTTTTCTATTTGTTTTTTGGCAATTATGATAGGAGAGGCCTCATAAAGCTAACTATATGATAATGCTCTCATGTGCATGCGCACACACACACACACACACATAACCACCCACTTTCTCAGGTCCAAAGCAGTCTCTCAAGAGCATTGAAAGTTTGAATGACAGGAAATAAGCTCTGAAATTCAGCTATGAATGAATTCACAAAGGCTGTTTGTTTGTGAGAGCTACTGCTGCTGTTGCAGAAGATTGTCCCGAGCTTTTCAGAGGAGCAAAAGAAGTGATAAAAAAGGGAGGTTTGAGCACTCATGAGAAAAACTAAATGTTCATCATCAGCTCTGAAGTTAAGCTCTAATTGTTGGTTCTTGGCAAGGCTGCTTCTACTGAAATCTGTCCTGCTCTGTGAAAGAGCACATGAAGTCATCAAAGATGTCAGCAGACTATAGATTAGTCAGGATAGAACAGATACAAGACATGTAAGTTCTCCATCTAGTTTCTAACTACTTTTAGACGTAACAAATTAGTTATAGATAAACTACCTATCCATAGATCTTTGTTGATGATTGTCATTTTTGTAATTAATTGACCATCATTGGTTGAAGACCATTATTAAGTTGGTTCCATGTTTAGTTGTTGATCTTGTTATGGGGGACTTGATTTGCAAGTTCTTAGATCACTAGATAATGAATTGAAAACAAACCTCCTAATCCAATTAGAACCTTGTTGTAGCCATTTTCCTTTTCCCATAGTTTGTGCCTTTGTCTTTTGCAGGTATGTAGGTTGTACTTTTAAATCATGTTTGGCCCTTTTAAGTGGTTGTGTTGTTGCACCGATAGTTTTTAAACGATTTTCAATCTTGGGTAGTGAATATTGTAGCTGCTAATAAATTGGAAGTGTTTTTCCCAAACAAAAAGTGGATGATTAAGAATTTACAGAACTCAATACAAAGCATGACTAGAGGTTTGGAAAATTTAATACTTAGCTAATACCAAGACCTCCATTCTCAAAAAAAGACATGGAATTAAACAGCATTGGCTCAAACCAATTTTTGTGCATGTAAATGTAAATGATTGATGTACATGTTGTGTGAAATCGTGTAAAGGTAAATCATATACATTTGTACATGCCCAAGTTTTTACACTTACGGGTACATTGTCCACCAAGCATATTTTGAGATTTACACTTACAAAAAAATCTGTGTATAATATATTTTTGCCTTGTAGATATAAATAAATATGAAAATATTTTCATTATTGTATGAAACCATAATTTTCAATGACCTTGGCAAGTGCAATGCCTTCATTTTGCTATGAATCCTAATCTTTTTGGGGAGAAATAATGACCAAACAATGAACAGAATACGCAAATCTTTTTATGTACGCATATTACATTTCTTTTTTAAAATTTCTCTTTAGGATACAAGACAGTGGTTGTGTGAATGGAGTTGGTTCAAGAAAGAAGAAAGGGGAAAAAAGAGGGTAAAGAAACAAATGGTGAGCATAAGGAAAGAAAATGGAAGTAGGTAGGAGACAGAAGAATGCAAGGAAAGTTGGTTCAAACAAACAAAAAAACAAAAACAAAAGGGACAAAGGGTAGGTATGAAAGCCTAGAGAGACCTTGCACATTCCTTTGCATTTTCCTACCACAATTGGCAATGTACATAACTAGGTTAGACCTATCCTCCCATGTCTAGGCTAAGGGGTCAAATGCAAGTCCCCCCCCCCAACTTGCCACAATAAAGTGGCATGGGCAAGTTTCTATAATCTTAGGGATTTTTCAAACTCTAACCTTACATAACTACCCTAAAATTTTACACTACTCTACCCCCACATTCAAACATGCTTGTAACAAGCATGATAATATCCATAGGCTAAAAAATATGAATATTTTCAAAAGTATTTTAATAACCACATGGTTGGGGAAATAATTGGTTTGAATATAACAAAAGCTTGAAACACCATATCACATGAATGAAAATAACCAACAAATAGGAATTTCCAAATAACATGAACAAACCATGACAAAAATAAGTTTAATTTTAAATACAAACACATGAAGATCCATAATAAGGACACAAAATGTGCATGATGAAATTTGAATGAAGCTTTATTATGACAAAATGCATGAAAAGAAAAAAGTTATGGTGCAAGATCCACTACGCCAAAACATGAATCTTACTTACTTAAGCTTATCTATTAAGCCTAGCCTAAGCTTACCTACTTATCTACCTAGGCTCCTAGCTTAAGCTTTTAAATTAATAAATAGGTTTAACTAGATTAGCCATGTGATTTTATTATGGTTAAACATGTGTTTACATTTCATAAGCCAATAAATATATATTATTTAGTTATATTTATTTCTTGTAATAATAAAAATCATTATCTTCTTGAGTACATACTCATAAAAATCACATGATGAATGACATAAATTACAACAAAAAAAATCACTAACGATAGAAGCCACAAGTCTAATTTTACTAAATAGTCATGTAGTTGTTAATGCCATATATTATTACAAAATAGTCATATGTGAAATAATATACAACATGTTTTGTCATAGTGATTATATCCAAAATTGATGTTGAACATACTAAAAATAAAATAAAATATCTCAAAATAATTCACAATAACTCAAGATGATTCAAAATATCTCAAACCAATTCAAGATATTTCAAAAGGTCTTAAGAAATTTTCTTGGACAAGTTAATTATATTATGAATTTCTAATGCATGAAAGATGGACATTCATAAATCAATTCATCCATGATGATGCTAGCAGTAATGTTGGACATGATGTTTACAATGTTGTCAGATATGATGTTGGCCTTAATGTTGGGGATGTCATCTACAACACACCAAGTATGGGTTAATGTCTTGTTGACATCTAAAATACCCACCCAATCACCCATTAATGTGTCCAAAACAAATAATTCATTCCTTTGCAACAACCTCGCATTAGATTAGAGTACCAATGTTGCCCATAGGTGACCATCCTCCAATTTGAGACCAAACTTTTATTCAATTTGTATTGCAATCATCACTTGTTCAAAACCTGGTTGTGTAGGATTGAGCCTACCTTTTTTAGACCTTTCCTATGAACTTCATTTGTTCTTCTTTTGGAAAATCCTACCTTTTCTCCTTCGTATTTCATAGACCCCCATAATTCTCTTTCCAATTTAAGTCTTTTGGTGTGGAAGGAGCTAACTAAGATTTGAACTTCCCAACAAGCGACTTCCATGCCCGAGAAAATTTATTCTACATATGAAACCCTTTGTATGAAGCTATGTTTGTGGCAAAAGGCCCAATCCAAGTTCATAGCCCATTTATTGTGTTTAGCAAGTCCACTTAAACTAAAGTGGTATCTCATTCATGTATGCAAATTTGATGTACTTGGCTTCAATGCTTATGTTATGCACTTAGGTAACAAACCTATCAATGCTTCCTATGGGTCAAATACCATTCCCTTCCTTTTTTTTTCACATAATGATCCTTCCACTTCACTCTACTTCTAGTCACATGTTCATTTTGAACCCCTAAATAATTCCTCAACAAAACATGGATTTGTTGTAAGACTTTCTCAAACCAACCCATATTGAAATGAAGTACAACAAAGATGACATTCAAATTTTGATTATAATCAACACCTTACCACTAATGGCATACATGAAAAAACCCAACATGCCAACGTTTTCATTGTGTATAAAAAACTGATTGATGTCCACCACCTAAAACCCAATATTAAAAGGTGAACTGAGAAAATTGGATAAATCCTTATCCATCTGACTTCCATTGGAAATTACTTAGTCATTCAAGTATGTCCTAGCCTACTCAATTGAACTAAGCCATACTCTTACCTCATTGATCTTCAATCCTTCAGCTATACCATTAAATGTCTTCAAGATTACCACCAAACTTTTTCCATACAATTCCTTTTTCATTTAATTGTGAAATAAGTGTCATTTGCATATTATCATTCACATATTCATTAAGATGATATGTTGAGTATCACCAAAAGTAGCTT
>Ga0116228_10006525_pt1 | contig 10425 bp, 10 predicted proteins | sample S1TSphfallax_2_FD_89694 | JGI IMG/M metagenome (GOLD analysis project Ga0116228, IMG submission 89694) | Host-associated microbial communities from peat moss isolated from Minnesota, USA - S1T2_Fc - Sphagnum fallax MG | ecosystem: Host-associated > Plants > Peat moss > Unclassified | place... | reverse complement strand
TTTGTCTTCTGTCAGCTTCTAGCCATGCAGGTTTGGTGGATGAAGGCATGTGCTGTTATGCTTCAATGATTACAGACCACATGATTTCTGCCAAATCAGAACATTACACCTGCATGATCAACCTGCTTGGTCGTGCTGGCCATCTACAGGAGGCAGAGAATATGATTAAGGCAATGCCCTGTAAACCAGATGTGATGTCATGGAAGGCTTTTCTCGGTGCTTGCAGAATTCATGGTAATGTGGAGATGGGAGAACATGTTGCTAAACAGGTTCTTGAATTGGAGCTTGCAAGTATTGCAGGTTATGTGCTGCTATCAAGCATCTATGCTGCTGCTGATAGCAGGAATCTCTATGAGAATGTTGAACAGCAGAAGAAGCAAAGGGGTGTGAAGAAACTGCTAGGTCACACTCAAATTGAAGTGAGTAATGAGGTGCGTACAATGAATGTAGTAGACAATGAATACCACCCATGCAGAACTGCAGAGATTGTCAGGGCTCTTGCATGATGCGTGTGTGCCTTATATAAAACTTGTTCTTTCATAATGTGGAAAAAGGAGAAAAGGTGTTGCATTTGTGTCACCACAGTGAGAAACTGGCTATTGCTTTGGGGCTCATCAACACAGCTCCTGGAACTCCTCTCCGAATAAGAAAGAATCTGTGGGTTTGTGAGGATTGCCACACTTATGCAAAGTTCATTTCAAAAATAGTGGGGAGAGCAATCATGGTCAGGGATGCCAATCGCTTTCATGACTTTGAGAATGGTGTTTGTTCTTTCTTGCATGGACTATTGGTGATGCTTGTATGACTATCTCTTGTTCATTTTGTTTGTAGCATGTCTAGTGATATTGTAACAAGTTCAACAGTGTTGCAATATATGGCCCTATGGCCCTCCCACAAGGCAGCTGAGCAATGCGGTCAGCCTCTTCTCCAGGCATGGGGCAAATATAACTCAGAGTCCTCAAATTTTGTGTGATGTTCACCAGACCCAGAGTATGGTGACATTCTGCCAACAAAAGATGCACTGACCAAAACTCCATCTTTTACGGTTGTAGGATGACATGAAAGTTGGGAATTGGAATTAGATGGTATCTGATTCAATTACATTTGAACAAGAAGTGGAATTGCCTCCTCACATCCCTCAAAGAAAGAATACCACATCATCCTATCCTTACAAGTGTAGCATACACTGTTGCCGCTTCCTTCTCTCTTTCTCTGCCACCAAAATTGTTTCATGCCCACCAATTTTGGCCTTTCACAATTTGTCACATAGTTCTGAATAGTTTACAGTTGGGAAATTCAATTTTCAGATTGTCAGGAAGTTCAGTTGCTGGGTGGGTCAGGGGGCTGCTATATGCTGAACCCACAAGTTGGGAGCACAAAGTTGATAACTTCTTTCCTTCCAACTGTAGAATGTATCGAAGCATATATATTGTGATATTTTCTCCACCAGCTGCACCTTCCAACCTCAAACCTGAAATGATTAGTATTGTTTGGGAAGCAGAGACCCCTTTCCAATGTTCTCTTGCTTGAGCTATCAATTCACTCATGTCTCTTCTTTTGCCCTTTTACCAACTACTAGCTGAAACAAATGTCCTTAATGCTTTCAATCTTCAGGAATTTGGGTCTGAGTGTGAGTCGTATTGCACTCTGGTTTGCTAAGTTGCCAATTGTGATGCTCAGCTGAAGCATGTAGACGGATGCATTGATGCAACAAACAACAGCAAAGAAAACCTGGCTGCTGAAAACCCATTGTTGGCACAACACACTCTACCAATTGGGACATCCTGGAATGCAGCAGCCCTGATGATTTGCACTTGCTTCAAGAGACAGTTCAGCACCTTCTGCTGCTGCAAACCCATCCAGATTGTGATCTTTGTGGAATGCTAAGTTTGCCTGATCAATCTCATTTTGTAATGTTTCCTAAGAACAAGTTCTGCATCCCCTGCAGCAAGAAGCCTGGACCTCATCAACCTTCCTGACCAAGAGAAAAGAAATAGGAGTTCTCTGCAACACCTCTAATATGACTTCACTTGTCATCATCTGCACATTTTTCATTCTTTTTCACATCAAATTATCTGTCACCAATGAATACTCTTCTTGAACTTTCATTTTGACATTCATTATTGCTTAAAACTTGCACATTCTTGCCTTCTGTAAATTCTTCGTAATCAAAGCCCACATTATGAGCAATGAGCTTGATGGCAGCTTGAATATATCATTTTGTACACATTGTCATCCCTTGATGGAGGCAAAACACCAGAGAAAACTTTGTCATGTCCAAGCTTGAAGATTGAGTGGTGAAATACCTCATTAAGAAATTGAAAAATCCAACAAAAGAAGACAGAACACTACAATACATCACTGAATGGATGTCATTTAAAGAGTCTCTGTTTTGAATTCAGTTTCTTTGAAATGTGGGGTTTTTGCTTTTGTAACATGAGAAGTGTTGATTTTTGTTCATGTTTGGACCATCTTGTGCCTATTGTGATGTACATAGTCTTCAAGACAACAACATCTTGGTCTAGTTCTCTTGTGTTCTCCCTCTCTCTCTCTCTCTCTCTCTCTCGGTTCAACAACAGGGTTAGGAGAACAGTTTTGAGTGCTTGTTTCTTTAAGCTCCTTGCATCTTTGTGCTCACTGCCTCTTTCTTTACTGCTTGTTTTCTGCAGAATAAGGACATCTTTTCATTAGGTTGTTGTGATCACAGGAACCTTCCATTGAGTTTTTTCAATTAAGCAATGCTCAGTCCTCTCACAGGATCTACTCATAAAGCATTGATCAATTGCAAGAGACGTGAGAACTGTGCGCCAAATCATGGCTCACCATGCAATGACATCTATTCCTTTTTTCATGAGGATGTGTTCCCTAAGGTCCTAACCTGATTTATCACATATTTTCAACACACTTGCAACACTCCAATGGAAAGCTACTGTCCCTGCAGCAAGAAACAAGGTCCTATGTTAGTGGCTTGCCATTAGGCTGCTGTGTGTAACTGTGATCACAGCAACCTATGTTGTTCTTTTACTACCACTCTGAGAGCTTGCAGGAGCTGTTAGTCATCTGCAGACCTATTTGGTCTGACAAATACACCAGAATGGTTTCATTGTCCAAGCCAAAGGTTTCTACTTCTTCCTACATTGTAGGTAAGTTTCGCAATACTTCGTTGCTTTTCTTTTTGGCAAAAAGCTTCAACTAGTCAGTCAAATGTTCCTACAGATATCTCAGAACAGCAGTAGCAGCTCAGAAAGATTGTCATAAAATGCTGATAATATAGAAAGAGAAACTTGGGAGATGTACGAGCTTTCACCATGCTCACTGTCAGTAATTAATTGCAACAAACACTCTTCTCTTCACCAAGAAGTGAATTCTTTTGCTCACTCCCTGCTTGTTGGATCAAGCAACTGCAGTAAGGAATAACTCAGGGACTATCATTGCAGATAATTGATGCATCATGTAAACACTGCTCATTCCATTCTCTAGCTATAAGAGGAAACAAAATGCAGCATCTGATAAAGTATGTGTGTGTGTGTGAAGAAAATGTCTAGAGGGAAAGCACAAAAAGGAGGAAGACCACAGTCTTCTATAGCTCATCTTTAATGTCTTCTTGATCCACCTTGTCATCTGCACTGAGGTCTTTGATATCTTCATCTCCTTTGTCTTCTTCCACACCAAGGTCAGTGGGATCATCTAATTTCAATTTGGGAATCTCAGGTGCTGTAAAGGGAATAGCAGCATTTTTCTTGATGTAATCAACAAAGGCTTCCACAGTCCTCTCTGTCTGCACTGCCAACTGCACCCCCCTCGAAACCCATTCCATGATTTAGCATTTGCAACAAGAGAGTTCAGGTATATACAGCAACTCCTTAAAGGTGAAAAGGACATAGTCAGTACAGCTGCCCTTTCAAAACCCCTGTTGAATTTCTGAAATCTCAGCACACTTTACTTTTGGAACACTAAAGTAGGGTCCTTTAGTATTAGTGCAATGTATGTGAGGTTGATGACAATCTGCTTACCGGTTCCTTGCTTTTATCACCAGCAGGGAAGAATAGTATGGTTGGAAATCCCTGAATCTGCAAAGAAAAATACAAACACCCAACATCTTAGCTAGTTCGCTCTGGAGGGATGCCAAACAATGTCTGTTGCTGAAAGGATTTGTGCAAAGTGTGCAAAGTGTGCAAAAGGAAAAAACACAATCTGGATAAGACTGATTCTTCTGGATGGTTTTCAAAACAAAGACATACATGGTCTAGGGAACAATCTCTAGAGCCTAGAGATCTAGTGTTGTGATCTGAAGATCTACTGTATTATCTCCTTGAGCTCAAGCTTTGTTGATGTAATCCTAGAATTGGATGAATTGACTGAGAAGAGATTCAAACCATCAGAGAAGTGACTGTTTGAAGAGCATTTGATCAACCAAGAATGAAGGATGGGAAAATGGCAAGGGGTAAACCCAACCTGCACCAAGGCATGCTCATTTGTAGTGCCATCCATTTTTGCAATTACAATGGAAGGAATGTTCTTTAAAATTTCTCCCAGACGATTGTACTCAGGCTCCAGAGTTCTGCAATGGCCACACCATGGTGCATACACCTGAAAATTCATCACGGCAACAATTAGGATTACATGCTACCCGCATATTATGTTGATACTGGGTGGCAGTTACTTGGTAGTGTATTTTGATTTACTAAGTAACACCATAATTAGACTAAACAACATAGTATTTACAGCCCTATGACAATGCCTGCTGAACCTCCTGCAATTGCTAAGGCAGTTATCAAGCTTGTCTCAGCACAGTTCCATTAAGAGTTCTAAGAGCAAATGTTCTTCATGTGAGTGACCACACCAAACAAAACCTTACCTCTAGAAGAACATCTTTGGTTTCATCGAGCACAATATCATCAAAGCTGTCACCAACTACAATCTTGACATTGCCATCATTCTGCACATGAAGCATGCAAAATCAAACATCCTCAACACAATCTTAAATATCTAGAACATAACTGAGAACACAATACACCATCTCAGCTGCTTCAGACCATATAATTGGCTAGTCAGAATGCTGTACTTAGTGATCACTGTGTAATTTTAGGAATATTTTGAACCATTTATGATAATTCATTGATCATCCACAAAAGTTCTTACTTCCAAACAACTTGAGCAGACTGCATAATGGGTAGTTTCAATTCATTACAAGACCATTAATATAACATACAAGTAAATTGTGGGAATATTTTGGATGAGCAATTGACATGAGGAAATCAATCAAGGATGCTGGATAGGTCTTATACAACATGCCAGAACATTGTTGTGTGCACATGCACACTGAAAAAAACATGTGAACAGATGATGTGCTTAAACAAGTAGCAAATCCTTTCCAGATTGCATATGAAGTGGAGGATGCTGCTGCATTCACAAAAATGGGGCAGAATGACTTACCTTTTCAGGAATAGGTTCAGATTTTAGAAAGTAAGGAAGATCACCAGCCAAAAACTTCTCTCCAAATGTCTGGGCACCCACAAACCACACCCACATGCATCTGAAAATTGCTGAATGGTACACAAGGAATACTCTCTGATAACGGTCTGTAGGCGAAAAATCAGCATTGTCTCGAAGGTAACCTCCTTGTGTTCCAATCTTGTGACATGTGAAGGCAGAGCAGAGCTTGAGAAAGAGATCCATGAGGAGTCCTAATTGTTAATTGGAAGCTGCAGGAATTCCTGGCCACTAACCTTGATAGACTCAACACTAAAGTCACCCGAATACATGAACTTACGACCGTTCTCTTCAATAGAAAATCCTATCATCTGCCCCACCACAGAAAGCAAGATCAGATGCCACAACACACAGCAAACTCAGCAACAGATAGTGTGCATAGATTCTGTTGGATTCTGTATGGGAAAATTTAGCAAGTTAACTGCAATAGCTAGCAGGCAAGAAGAATTTGATGTATAAATGAGAAACAACTGGTCCAAGAAGAAAGGCCACCTTTGTCTCTTCAGTGGTCAGAGCAAAGAAGTTGAGCACGGGAGTGGCTGCTTCCTTATCAGCAAGATCCACAAGCACAAAGATAATCTGCACATTGGGTGACATCAGTCTGAGTCACAAGCTGGCTGGCTTACATACTCATGAGAATATTCAGACTAGAGTCTCTGATGGACACATTAATCCCTACTACTGAAGCTGAAGCCTAGTTGCTCTGATGAATAAAGTATACTTGACATGGTCCATTGGCAGATTACTTTGCCCTGCCCTGTAAAGGTGAGGCTCAAGAGTGTCATCTGATTTCTGATAAAGCTAGTTCACCAATGGATCTCAATCCATGAGATTGCTGTAATGTTTTTCCCATGTTTTTGCATCAATGGTATTACTCCCTGGCATGATTTCTGAATACCTGCATGATCCTCAAGGACCTTACCCTTGACTTACTTGAGAAACTTTGTCAAATAAAGTGGCTTTTAGACCACATTCAGCATTTCCATACCTTCCTCTTGAAAAACTTTGCAGCTTCTTCAAAGTTGTCACGTATCTTGTCAAATTCTTCAGGTAGAGCAAAAAGCAGGAGCTGCCACAATATGAAGAAACAGAGCAAGTAGGAAACAAAAGGATTCATCAGTGTCACAAACTGCAAAAAGAGCTTAAGAAAGATTCAAAGATTCAACCTGGATCAGCCTACCCAAGATCATGGCATGGTATCACAGTTCTTACTTGTCTGCTAGCTTCATCCTCAAAAATCGCTGATGCTGTTTCATGATTGAAAGTAACCACAAGGGGCAGCTTATTTGCAGACAAGAACTCAGAGATCGCCTCCCTTTCAAATGCCCCATCTACAAATGTAAACAACAGGACTTCAGTGTGATGTCAGAAAATATTCAATCTTGGTGAAGAGAAAAAATGGTTCACTCTCATATTAGGCTGTAATATAATATCTTGATTTTGTAGGAGATTCATGATACCGAATGTTGAAAGCTTCTCATTCTCCTTCTTCCATAACACCAAGGCAGGCGCATTCTTATTCAGGCTGAAGATTTTGGCAACATCAGCATCACTTGTCATGTAGAACAAAATACCATCCTCTTGTCTTGCTACCGCAGTTAACTCCTCTGCATCCTTACCCTGTGCACCAGAGAAGGTCAGTGGACAATCATTCCAAACAAAACATCCTGAACAGCTTGAGAAACTTTGAAATGTATGTGTGATAGGAATGGGCAAAAAATGGCAGAGTTCCAGAGAATTTTCATGGTATGAAAAACATACTTTATAACTGGAAATCCACCTCATGATATGACAGACTTACAGCCAGTTCACAAAGATAAGGTGTTATGAGAGAGACAAGGTTTTCATAGCTGCCCACACATGTATAAGGGCTTTTAAAAACAAAAAGAGCAGTCACTTCTCTTGTATCACAACATGCCTACTATAGCTGGCTTCCTGTTGCTAGGATCAATTCTTAGGTTTGAATTTGTTTCAGTTTAGAATCAATGTCAAGCTCAATTAGCTTGGTTCAAGTCATCTTCCAAAGACCTCAGCAACAATCTCGATTCTCTTCTTCTTCAATGATTATGTTCCATTTGAGCTGAAGATTCATCTACCTCAAAATTTTCCAGGAAGGCGACAGCAAGAGGTGTATCAACTTGCAGCAACAGTTCTTCAGCATCAGATTCTGATTTCACAAAATCAATTGCAGGTCCAGTTTTCTTCTTCACCCACATCACAATACCATCACTGAAATCACCAAACATAAAAACAAGAATTCAAATCAGGTTTTGACAACCCTGTAGCTTAATATGTCCTCAGAAAAAAAATTCTAAAAACATTTTATCTAACAAATAAAAATGCATGGCAAAGACCACGAGAAACCGAAATTCTTTTGCCACTACATTATTCCAAGCTGATTTATGTACTGCTGCTGCCATGAATTCCCATTGTGACCTAATGGCCTGATCATCAAGAAGGAAGTATTACGTTCAGAAGAGGTGAAATCACAGATCCAACAGCCTTGCCTTTGATTTCCAGGGCATCTGAAAATCTACTTGCCAGCAAATAGGATGCAGGAACGAGATTCTTCACCACGGTCAACAGCAAAGCTAGTGAAGAAGAAGCACCAAAGATGAAACTAAACTAGAGATCAGAAAATACTACAATCCATGAAGCCACATGGATCCGTTCAGATCCTCAGTATCAACAAACAAACCCTCCATTTACTAAGGCACTGCTGCTGCACATGTGTGATAGTGTTGGACACTATCAACGAAGCTTACGGACAAGGGAGACACGGTATTACTCATTCCTCCCTCAGAGCCATACCTCACTCGCTCGCCCGTGTAGCGTTTTGGAAGTCCATCGATGAAGAAGAGAATGGTAGGATAGCCCTGGACTCCAAATTCCTTGGCAAGCTCTGCGTGTACCGTGGCATCGACCTTGGCAAGGGGCACCGAATCTCCCTTGAGAATTGATGCTGCTAACGCCCACTCGGGAGCCAACGACTGACAATGCCCACACCAGGGGGCATAAAACTCCACCAAAACGTACGGATTCGTATTCACAAAATTTGTGAAGTTTTCAGCTCCCAGCACCACCACATCCTTCTCGTCCACCAAGTGTTCCGACGAAGCTCCAGCTCCTTCACCGACGTGCCCGCTCTCAGCCGCACATTCCCGAACCGAAAAATTTGCTGAGAAAAGTAGTAACACGACTACTGCGACCACAGAAAACAGAGAAAACGAGCCTCCGATCCGAGACGCCATAGCTAACCAAATCGAGGAAGATCAGCACACAAATGCAGCTCGCAAACGCAACGGAAGAAGAAGGGAGAAGAAGAAGAAGAAGAAGAGGAAGAAGGAGCGAAGTGCGTGCGGCGAGCGAGTCGTGGCCACGGGCTATATCCGGTCGTCTCTCTTCTTCATCCCAACGTTTTCTTTCTCAATTTTGTGATGTAGCCAAAGTGGCGATCAACCACAGGAGGATTTAGCCAAATCTAGCTACAGGCTAAATATGAAAGTAAAAATGTTTAAAAGATCCTTGTATATTTTTGGCTAACCCTACTTGAACCATTTTTAGAAATCTGGAATTTTTTTCTTAATTTTTGGTCTAATTATGGCTATTTGAAATCTCAAAAAAAGCCAATTTTTAGCATTTTTTATTTTTTATTTCGCTTTCTGGCTATATATAACCAGACCAAAAAAAAGGCTAACATGTTCATCCTGACATATACGTACCGGGTAGCTCCGGTCGATTTTATCATCCATCTATGTGGACAAAGTTCACATATAGTAATGTGGGAGACAAAAGGGCGTGCGTGCGTGCGTGCGACGACCGCAGTCGTGGCGCCCACGAGCTAGGTATAGCCGGTCGTCTCGACCTTCATCCTAACATGTGCACGCGCTAGCTCCGGTCGCTTAGTCATCCATCCATTTGGACAAAGTTCACAAATAGTAATGTAAGAGACAAAGTGCTGCGACGAGCAGCACGTCGTTGTGGCTATAAATCCGGTCGGTCGTCTCTGCCTTCATCCTGAGTTATGCACCGGCTAGCTCCGGTCTCTTAGTCATCCATCCATGTGGGCAGATTTCAGACATAGTAATGTCGTTTTTCAACGCTTTAATTGCCGTCGGGTACGTGTCTACACGTTCCAATAAAAAAAAGAAAAACTCCAGTAATTTAGAAATAGTGCGTGTGTGCGTGTCCGCACGAACCCACCAGGCTTGGGCGGATTTTAAAAGAAATATTTTCAGGAAAAAAAAAAAACTCACATGTCGCCATATTTAGACAATGAGTTCCTATTGATCGCCAGAACTAGACAGGATTCTAAAAGAAAAGTATTTCACTGTCTGACCTGTAGCCAAATTTGGCTCATTGCTCTTGTGGATGATCACCAGTCCACACCTACTTGACCCCCAAAAAGAAAAATTTACCCTGCATGTTGGAAAATCAATAAATTATTAATTATTAATTATTTTTAAAATTATTAAAAAAAGAAGTTCCTCACTATCAGAACAAAGGCTTTTTAGATTCTTTTTCTTTTTCTTTTTCTCTTCATTTTCCTATTTTCCTATTTTCACTTCGACAAATCTTATTGGCAACTTGTTTACTAACAATGTTACAAGTTCAATTGGGTGTGATTATATGTGTCAATATTTAATTCTAACTTCTAACCAATTGATGAAGATGATTACACCAAGATTGTGAATGACTTTATATTTTTTAATGAGAATAATGAAACCTAGGCAATGAACAAATTCAACACATGGAGAACTCTTATGAATCTTGATCAATCTATTAAAATCGAATTCTCTACAACTTCACAAATTTGCAAAGACGTTGTTGTTTCATCTTTTTTTTATGTTTTTGTGAAGGTAGTGATGATCAAATATCCAAGTGGTAGCGTAATGTGCATGTATGTAACATTTAATTGGCTATTGAAAGTAG
>Ga0116228_10006523_pt1 | contig 10426 bp, 6 predicted proteins | sample S1TSphfallax_2_FD_89694 | JGI IMG/M metagenome (GOLD analysis project Ga0116228, IMG submission 89694) | Host-associated microbial communities from peat moss isolated from Minnesota, USA - S1T2_Fc - Sphagnum fallax MG | ecosystem: Host-associated > Plants > Peat moss > Unclassified | place: USA... | reverse complement strand
TGAAGCTCAGGGATGGGACTAGGAAGAGCGACAAGCTTTAGTTACTTACTCAAACCTGCATCAAACCAACTAACAAGTTAGTTAATTCACTTTCTGGAGCACCTTTAATGCTAGGACAAGCCATGGGCAACCCTAGACTCACAAGACTCACCACGGCCTGGACTCGGGGGAAACCACCACCTTCCCCCATATCGTATTCTCTGCATCTCTCCGCGGGATGGACCTTCCAAGGCAAAAGAAGGTTGCTCGTCAAGCTACTCTCCCCTCGGCAAGACCTAGCTGAAGCCCCCACCCGCTCCCCCCAACCGGCAACCACGTCGGGTGGAAAGAGAGGGCAGACACACTTAGAGATGCACCACTCCTACTTTGAGTCACTAGGAATCTCGGTACTCGTAGACCAGGAATTCTATAAAGCAAGGATCTGGCCAGTCCTCTCGCGAGAAAAGGATGAGAAGGAATAGATCCTTGTCCACACGAGAAATCAAACACCACCGGACCTCCCGCTCAGCATCCGGGTAACAGGCCCGCCGGAGGAAAGGTGGACCCAAGCCTTTGCTCAAGAAGACTTAGTACTCCGTTTGGAAACCGAACTAGAGGAAAAGGTTCTCAGATACAAAATGGCGGTAAAGGGCAACCTCCATCTAGAATGGAGCTGGCAAGCTGAATCGGGTAGGGGAGGGATGGAATGCACCATCCTTGCCCACATACGGACCGGGTCCAATGCACTCAGTGTACAAAATAAACGGCACTTACACTGGAAGGAAATCGAAACCATCTCAGCCATGAACAATGACATGGGGGGTGCGGTGGCACACATAACTTGCTCCTCAAGAGGGACCCCTCAATCACGAAATACCTTGTGCACAAACAAAAAATGGCTAGCATTTTGGCCTCCCCACAAGCCGCCAGGAAGAAGAGGTTTGTGAAGTTAGAGTTGGGCCTAGAGGCCAGCCTCCCGGCAGGGGCCAATCCCTTCCAGGACCCCAAAGTCGTGGGAGGTACCACCCAACATGACTTAGAACCGGACCAGGGATATGTAGAAAATGAAGGAATAAAACCACCTTCTACATTCACTACTTATCTTGCTTGGATGCCGAACGGAGGTACCCCTCCGCACAACTCAGGACCGGATCAAGGCCACCACAAGGGATCGATCGGCCGGCAGGCCGCCCTAGCGCTCGGGACGCATGTCTGAACGACCCCTCACAATCGTTTCCCTCAACATAAGAGGGCTGGGGAAAGACTCGGCCAAGCAAAAGCTCATCAAGGCTTGGCTGACCTCTTTCCAAAACCCGCCGCATGTACTCCTTATCCAGGAACACCATCTGGATAAATAGGGGGTAACCAATTCAACAAAGGGGTTCGAGTTTTGGCAAGGGAAGTCTTTCTGGAACCCGGGAATCCTAATGGGAACCTCCCAACGTACTAGTGCCGGGACCGCCATTTTGGTGGATAGGATGACGACACCACTTATCAAAGAGGACGGGATCTTAGTGGAGGGAAGGGTCTAGTACATAACCCTCCACCTACCCGACAGTTCCGAGTTATCCATAATCAACACTTACGCCCCAAGAGCATCTAGAGAGAGAGCTCCCTTGTGGAAGAAGATCAGCGAGGCTAATTTTTCAGCCGAACATGTCATAATCGGAGGAGACTTCAATCACTTGGAAGAAGAGGAGACCTGAGGCCAAGCGGGTGAAAGGAGGATGCATAGGAGAGAGGCAGCCACCTGGCACCACTTAACCTTACAATTCGGCCTGATGGACGCCTGGAACCTAGACAGCTTCAGAAAAATGTCAAAAAAGGAGTACACATTTGACAATGGAAGGAAAGGTCAAGGGTCCGCTGTCTCCTGAATAAACAAGTTCCTTGTCTCTCAGGAGTTGGACTCTAGGGGAGGGGAAATTGAAGCCGCCCCATCCATAAGAAAATTTTTCGACAACTCCCCACTAGTGTTAACGGTTTGGGGGTGCACCTCTGCCCCACCCAAAACCGCCACATACTTTGACATAACCTTACTAAAGGAAGACGTGAGCAGAGCAGCCCTTCTCAAGGCCTGGGAAGGCACCCAGCCCCCACCGAGCCACGATGCGGATTGGTTGGGATGGTTGGAGGCAGCCACCGAAAGGGTGCTCAATTGCAATGGCAAGCTAGTGAAGTAGAGGAAACGGGAAAAAGGGGCTTGAATCAGAGACCTTCAACAAAAAACCAGACTGGCGGAAATCCGGTTGCAAGAAGACCCCGAAGACGAATCGGTCAGGGGCATCCTTTCAGTAGCGCAAGGACACATGGCGGACTCCCTACAAGAGCAAGTGGCGCGAAACCACCAGCTCAGCGCGTCCACGTGGTTCAAGTACGAGGACACGTGCTCGAAACAATTTTTTGACTTTCATCGCATCGGGAGGAAATGAACGCTCCTTAAAGAACTGACAACCGAGGAGGGAGAGATAAAGGGTCAGGAGGACCTGGCTCATTATGTTCGATCCTTCTACACACGTCTCTACACCTCAGAAGCAAATGCTCTCGGCACCTCGAAAGCCCGGGAAGCGTGCTGGGCCAGCACCCCGACCCGGGTTTCAAACGAGACGAACAAAGAGCTAACCAAAGAGTTCACCCTGAAAGAAATCCAAGATGCCATCTCCGCGATGCTGAAGGGCAAAGCGCCAAGATGCGACGACATCCCGACCGAATTCTTTTAGGAATTCATCAACGAAATCTCCCCAACCTTGCTCCAAGCGTTCTTAGCGATGCTCAAGAACGGGGAGACCTCAGAATTGATTAACAAAGGGCTCATAACTTTGATACCCAAGTCCGGGGACCATGCCAAACTCGGAAACTGGCGCCCAATCACATTACTCGGAAGCCTGTACAAGATCCTGGCCAAAACGTTGGCCAGGAGGCTCCAAGCCTTCCTCCCAAATGTAATAAAACCCGACCAGACCGGCTTCGTCGAGGGGAGGAGCATCCTCAACAATACTTTCTTGGCGCAAGAAGCCTAGAACTGGGCAGAGGATAGTAACCAAGATCTGGTTTTATTGCTCCTAGATTTCGAGAAAGCCTTTGACAAGATTGAATGGAGCTTCTTATTCGAAGCTCTGGCAAAGCTCGGTTTCTGCCCACAGTGGATCCGGTGGGTAAGCTCCTTGTACGGATCGGCCTCGTCGGCCATCAAGTTCAATGGGGTGGAGGGGAGCACCTTCCCCTTAGCCAGGTCGATGAGGCAGGGATGCCCTTTCTCACCATACCTCTTCATTCTGGCGACGGACGTACTAGGCCATATGCTAGACGACCATCGTTTCGGGGTGGAAGGTTTGGCCCTCCCAGGAGGCAGGAAAATTACGAACCAGACTTTCGCGGACGACATCGCTCTCTACCTCCAAGGCACACGCGACAACATGGAAAGGGCCCAAAAGGTCTTAGACATCTTTTGCAAGGCATCCGGAGCAAAAATCAATTGGAACAAATCATGCGCGATATGGGCCAACAAAAAGGACAAGGACTGGGAGTGGGGCCGGGAGGTAGGGCTCCAATGGATCCCAAAAGGCAAAGGGGTAAGATACCTGGGAATCCAGGTCGGATTCCACCTCCCCCTTGAAGCCAACTTTGACAAAATGCTCTCCGCGCTCAAAGGGAAGCTAATTAATTGGAGTACTTGCCGTCTCTCACTAGCGGGGAGAATCCTAGTGGCGAACCAGGTGCTCTTCGCCTCCATGTGGTACCCGGCGGCAGCCTGGAACCCGAATCCCAGGATGTGTAGTCAGGTACGCGGAGTAGTGAGGAACTTTATATGGAGCAGAAAAGTCACCAACGCTAGAGCAAAAGTAAAACGGGAGACCCTAGTCCTCCCGACCTCCCAAGGAGGCCTCGGGATCATTGATCCGAAAACTCAATCGGAGGCTTTGCTAGCAAAGCTCCTCATTAGGGGCCTTGCACCGGGAGGAGAGCCCTGGAAGGAACTCTTGAGGCACAAGGCCAACCATATTAGACTTCCGATTCACGGGATGGGTCCAACCACGCAAGATATTAACTGGTTGTTCGCAACCACCAAGCTCAAAAGGCCCCCAACCTCCCTGTGGAAGAACATCCTTCACTCCTAGCTGAGTGTGAGATCCGGGCTATGTAAATCGAAGCCGACCAACTTCGCAGAAACGTTCAGACAACCGGTTTTCGGAAACCCCCTCATAACGAACCAAGATGGCAGGCCGCTAGGACTCAGTGGTAAGAGCAAGGGGAATGCCCTCGCGAACGCAGGCTGCTCCAGAATTGGCGATTTCTGAGACTCGGAAGAGGAAAATTGGAAAGGCCTTTCCGCCCTCGGAGTGAGCTTCCACCCCATCAATAGGCTCAATAGGAACCTCATTATTGATAGTATTCCATGGGACCCAGCTACCGCCATTAAAAAATCGGTGGTAGGGGACTGGGTCAGCAAAAAGGAATCTGACCAGACCGCCCCACCGGAATGGGTCTATCAGATCACCGACACAACCCACGCCAGCGCCAGCGCCAAGGAGTTCAAAAAACTCTTTAGCGCTGGCCGAATCCAGGCTACCAGCTCACATGACGTCATCATCCCTCTTGAAGGGTACAAGCCGGTCAGAGTGTTCGCTCAAGAAGGCCATGGAGCTACGCTCAGGCTGGCCAAGGACGTCCCTCCCCCAAGAAAAAGACCTCCAATCTATTGGATCTTTGAATCCGGCTTCATCTCCGACCTACCGTGGGACCTCGGAGACTAGCACTGGAAGCAAACGGGCAACATGGGTGACGCCCCCTTCTTTGGCTACTCGGCTAAGAGGGGATACCGAAATGCAAGGAGGAAGCAACACACTCCCAGCATCATCACTTTCGTCCAACACCTGAACCTCCGCAACTCGACGGTCGCCCAAGTCATTGCCAGGATGTGGCACAATGCCCGCCCACACAAAGTGGGGGCGCTTACCTGGCTGGTCCTTAACAATGGACTGCCGGTAGGCACTTGGCTCCAAATCATGGGAATTCTGCCCACCTGCAAGGGCTGCGACCAAGGACTCTTGGAGTCCGCCCAACACTGTTTCATGGAATGCACCCTTGCTCAGCAGGCTTGGAATGCCTTCCTCAACGTTTGGAACGAATGGGGGGCGCCCAACCGCCTTCAAATCACCTGACCTTTCGTTCTCCTTGGGGAAGCCGTTTTCAAAGAGGAAGACGACCCTCCGGACCTTCATCGCTACCACACGGGCGACTTCACCTATCGTCGGCAACCCTTTGACATCCTCAGGAGCTTCCTGCTCTACTACCTTTGGTCTGAGAGATGTCGCAAACATTTCGACGGCCAATACTCCCTCAAGAGAGTTCTTCTTCAATCGTGGGAAGGTACGACCGAGGTCGGCATGGCCACCTAGAGGGCCATTAGGTCCTCTCGTCAGATTAGGAAGTAGGACAATCAGGATAGCATTGAGCAAGCCTTTAGGGCTGAATGGCTTCACGACCACATCTTTGGGGAGGGCGAGGTTGCCATTTCGTGGCGCATGTTCCCCCCCTTGTATTTTCTTAATTTCTCTAATGACTGAAGGGGCTGTTGCCTCCCTCCCTATAAAGGGTTCACCCTGCATCTCTCCGCAGCACCTACATCTGAATGGCTTTTTGTCCTGGGACTCCCAAGGAGGAGTCCTGAAATTGTCTCGGTTTGGACTCCCGGGACTTTGCGAGTTCGTAACTCTTTGTTCAGACCTCCGATTGGGATGAGTTCTGAAGCAAACTTGTAGCTCTCCTTGAAAGCTTTCCAATGGTGTGTTGCACTCCACCTGCACACACCGAGGTCGGGTCGATTCCCGACCTTTAATGGCTTTTTGTCCCGGGACTCCCAAGGAGGAGTTCCTAAAACTGTCAGTTTGACTTCCGACCTTTCTTTTTGCCATAACTTATGCTATAGATGTCCAAATGGCTCATGCAAGGTCATTTTCGACATCTACACTTCGATAACTTTCCAATGATATAAGGAACACCTCAAGGCAAGGTGTTTTGAGCCTTGCAATCGAACTCTGAAGTTTTAGGAGTCCTAGAGGACTCCCAAGTCCCCATTTCAGGAGTGTGAGTGTCATCCTCACACTCTTCCTAGAAGTGGGGTTGCAACAATTTTTATAGTCCAAATCTAGTGATTTTTCCAAGAAAACATTTAAATGATGTTGAAATTCACATTTTTTTCATTTCCAAGTTCATACCACCATAATTTAATTTTTTTAAAAACCTTTAAAAATATGGGCCTGGAAAAATTCAATTTAGATTTCAAAATGGATTTCATGAATTTGAAATTTTCATTTGAAATTTTAAAATTTTTCAAAGACTTTTTCTTGTTTGGTTTTTTCATCTTAAGTGTTATGGTACTTCAATGTGTGGTGGTAAAAAAATATAGGCTTAGTTTCCAACTCCATTAAAAGAAAAAAATTCATCATGATAATTTTTTTGGGGATAGTTTGGACTGTAACATTGGATGTACCATCCTTTGTAAAGTCCACATTGAATTAAACATTTATCCTTTTGGTAATTTTTTTTTGGGTTTGAAAGATTAGAATGTAGGTTTCAATTTTTCATCTTCTTTTTGCCAAGTTTTTCAAATAGATTTGAATACAATGCAACAATTTTTGACTCACCCAGAAAAAAATTGCCACTGTGATTTCCAAAAAGTCCATTGTAATGTGTTTTTACCCCTTAAAACTAACAAGGTTCTTGTATCTAAAGATGTATTTTTTATGAAGACTACATGAGATTTACCTTAGTTCAAACTAAAACTCCAAAAGAGAATGTCACTATTTTTGTTCACCTACCATGAAAGGAAATATATATTGCAACTAAGATTGCACAAATTGATCACCACATAAAAGTTTATCCATTTCATTGCCGAAACAATTTCGTGTTACCTCCAAACCCTATTGGCACAACTACAAAATGTGGGTGCAATTCACTAGTCCTTGTTCACTAAACCAGTGAATTCATTGCTTCCCCACTAGGTCCTGTTCATTATAACTAATGAATTCACTCATAACCCAATGAAATCACTTGGCATACAAGGACACCTTTGTTGTATGTGGTGAAAAAACCACCAAATTTTCTTTACCTAGACCTAGATCACAAGATAAAGAAGGAATAGTTGCACCAAATGAAAAAAAAATGAACTCAATGCACACAAAAACAATGGTGAAAATCCATTGACATTTTCAAGATTTGATGGTTGGTTTTTTTAAAGCACAAATAAAACTTGTGATGTTTGTAGAAATAGTGCAAAGGCCAAAATGGGTTGATGCCATGAAAAAAAGAAATTTAGATTTGAGAAGAATAACACTTGGGTTCTAAGGTTTTAGATGACTTACCTCTTAGCAAGAAAGCCATCACCATAAAATAGGTTTTCAAATTAAAAAAATCATGTTGACAAACCCATTATAAAAGGTTTAGTTAGTTGTTTAAGGGTTTCAACAATGTGAAAGAAAAGATTTCAAACAGACTTTTGCTCTAGTTGCCAAATACAACACATTGTGAAGGGTGATAGCCTTAGTTGGACACAATAAATGCCCAATTTTTCATCTTGATATAAAAATAACTTTTCTAAATGGTGAATTTGTTGAAGAACTTTATTTGTTATAGCTAGAACGCTTTGAAAAACCAAGAAAGAAAACAAGGCATGTAGGTAAATATGGGTTGAAATAGGCACCTCATGCTTGATATACCAAGATTAATGATTAATCTAAAAAACAAGGTCTTGAAAAGGGTATGTTGATGATGTATACTTCACAAGAAACCACATTAAAAAATTTTACTGGATTAAGTTAAATTTTCTAAAAGGATTTGAAATGATGAACATGGGGTTGTTGAGTTTATTTCTAAGACTAGGTCAATGCAGGTTAGGGTGGACCAAAAAATCAACAAGAAAGTTATCCAATAAAGTTCATTATGCAAAAAAAATTACATTGCATGCATAGTTATGACATTCTCGGTGCGAGAATGTTATGGAAGCCCAAAGAAGCACGAATTTTAATGAATTTATAGATCAACCGGTGAACATTTGGTAAACATTCGCGCCGAAGAATGTTTTGACAAGGTGCTTTACCACGTAAATTCGCGAATTTTAAAGTGCAAAATGAAGAATGTCATTACTATGATTGCATGTCACATTTTTTTGGTGTGACACATTGCATGGGAATACCAAAGTTACAAATATTAAGTTTTTTTTTCCATTCAAAATTTGTTGCATCTAAAGGTTATTAAGTAAAATATGTATGTAAAATCCCAACTTGAATAGCCTTATTTTCAATATGGTATGGGCTTTTGAAGAAACAACTATTTTTTATCATTAACAAAAGTCCATAATTCAATATTTCATTTGATATGTTGCAAAAAAATTCAATATTTTTTCATCATGACATTGTATAAATAAAACCAAAAGTCCTTAACAAGTTTAAATCTAATCATTAACCTTAATTAAAGTCCAAAAAATTTATTCTGCTAATGTTACACCTTTTAATTTCAACTTCAAAAGTCCATAACTTTTGTAATTTTATTCATTCAACATCACAATCAATTGTTTTATGTACATATTTAAGTTTATACCCTCAAACCAAGTTCATCTTTAAAAAAATTATATACACATGCATAATACAATTTGAGTATAGGACATTCAATTTTTGTAGCATAAAATGGACTACTTTACACCAAAATTGGTCCACCTTAGGTCATGCATTGACCCAACTAGAATATGTATTTCAACCAATTGGGATTACAATGACTTAATGGGGGTATGCAACCAAAATGATTGAGGAATTTGGGTTGGAAAATTGTAACCCAAGATCACTAGAAATGATGTTAGGTCTCAAGTTGATTCTTAATATGGGAGCTCCAAAAATAGATTCTTAGATGTACCAAAAGATGGTTGGAAAAGTTGAACTTTCTCATTCAGACCCAACCAAATATTGCATTTTTGTGAATCAAGTGAGTAGATTTTCAAACCAACCTTAGACTTTTCATCTAGATGTTGTCAAATAGGTGGTTCCAAAGTAAGGGGGTTCAACTTTTATGTCACAATGCGATTTTTTTGTAGAGTGCCATACATTTACATGCTATTAACACATGATTAAATTAATAATATGTTAAAATTTTCATTAGATTTAAGTTGTCAATTTGAATAAAAATATATCCATCACAAACTTAATGGGTCATCATTTGGCAATAATAGTTGTGCAAAATCTGCTTTTCATAGGTTTGTATGTAATAGACACAGATGCCATTCATCTATGTGTGTTATTTGAACATTGATGTCATGCACATTGTTTAAACACGAATGTCATGCTTATTTGTATTGTTTAGACACGAGTGTTGTATGTTTATTCATGTTGTTTACACATGAAAATCGTGCACACAACTTTTGTGTTTAAATAATGCATGACATTTGTGTTTACACTATATGAACTTATAAAATAATAGATTTCACAAGGATTTGAAACAAACCCATGAAGCTTGTAAATTTGTGATGTCTATATAAAAAAATTGCAACACATATACATCAAATAATAATAATGGACTTTTGAAACTGAAAAATTTTCGTTGGTGTCAATTTGTGCTTTTATATGCATGCATTTTTGTGTATGGTTTTTATTTGGGATATCTTATTGGGACTTAGTATATGATATATTATAAAAAAGAACATAAATACAAAAAAAATTAATCCACCCAAAAATGATTTTGTTATGGACTTTTGAATGGCTTCAAATGGCCATATTTTCAAAAGTCCATAACAAAATCATTTTTGGGTGAATTAATTTTTTTCCTTTTAACATGTATACTAAAAAAAATTTTAGTTGAATTTATATATATATGGATTCTTTCATTTATCATCACATAATTCCCATTTAACATTGGGTTTGTAAGGTTTTCTCCATTTTAGTGTTAAAATATGGATTATTTGAAGTATTGTATTCATTAAAATTGAGCCACCTTAGCTTGCAACCACCCAAACATCTATTAAGGTATATTAAGGAAAAAATGGATTTAAGTATCTACTACCATCAAGGAGAGGTAGATGAGCTAATAGTGTAGTTGATTTTTTCGATGTAGATTGGGTAGGCAATGTTCATGATTGGAAGTCAACAACTACATATGTTTTAATGTTTAGATCGAGTCTAATCACATGGAGAAGTAAGAAGCAACCTTGTATAACACTCTTTTCCACTAGAATAGAAATGCAATCATGTTGAGTGTAGTTAAAAAAACTTGGTTAAACAAACTACTAGGAAACGTTCAAGGAAGGATCAATCCAAGACCAAATCATGTTCACATCCTAACTAGACCCCTAAGTTGATTAATCTTTGAAGAATTGATAAGCAAACTAAGTTTGGTTGCAACATTTGATCTACCAAAACATCAAATTCCATAGTATGTAGGATGAATATCCAAGTTTAGGGGG
>Ga0116228_10006521_pt1 | contig 10428 bp, 7 predicted proteins | sample S1TSphfallax_2_FD_89694 | JGI IMG/M metagenome (GOLD analysis project Ga0116228, IMG submission 89694) | Host-associated microbial communities from peat moss isolated from Minnesota, USA - S1T2_Fc - Sphagnum fallax MG | ecosystem: Host-associated > Plants > Peat moss > Unclassified | place: USA... | reverse complement strand
GAGAACAGAGCCACACTTAATTAAGGAAATTAATCCAACCTAATCACATAATAATTCCACTTTAATCCATGAAGGAAATAATCCATTATCCAAGCTAATCATAGTTTAATAATTTTCTTTTAAACTTAAATTACAAGGCATAATCCAACTTAATCCTATGATTTTGGCTAAATATCCAATCTTTAAATTATTATTATAATAACTTTATGTAACCTGATTATATGATTTTGGCTACCTATGTCTCCGATTATATATTATTGTATTACATATATAATTAAACCTCAATTATATAATGATTTTGGCATAATACAACAAAACTTAAAATTATTAATTTTAGGTCATATGATCTCATTATCATCCAACCTAATGGCATAATGATTTTGGATCTGCATACATTCTTAAAATATTATTATCAATGGATCTTCCTTGGGCTTTTGAATGACACAAAATTTGCCAAACTTTCTTGCAATAAAAAAGCAGAGTTCGGGAATGAAAGAGAAAATGAAAGGATACAAGTTCCATCAAAATTGTGCCCAGTAATTATCTAATGAAGCCTCCTTTAGTTACTTCTCCTACGAATCCTAATTCTGGTCTCTTAACTTGTTGTTGGCAGCCTTTCCTTTTTGTGTGAAAATTTCACACTGTAGCAAAAACCAATTTGTCACAAAATTCCATGACTTTTTATTAAAAAAACTTGAAGTTTGGAAAAACTCCCAAAAAGATCCAAAGAGATTGGCAGATTTCTGTACATGGCTTAGAACCTTTTTTTTTCTTTTCATATTTTATTAATAGCCAGATTTGGCTAAATTTAGGAATGATCACCACCTTGACTACATCACAAAATTGAATTTTATAAAACTGGTTGTTGGTAGATGAATTGAGATCTATATTTTCATATTCAGCAGTTTGGTTGTAAAATGGAGAAATTCAATTAGGACCTGATTAAGACTCATGGTGCAGATTTAGAATGTAGCAATGAAGCTACAATTCAATTAGAACACAGAGGTCCAGACTTAGAATGTAAGAACTAAACTCAGACTTAATTAGGGGTCAGGTCCTTTCTCCCTCCATGTACCTGCTTCTTTGTCGTTTCTCTTCCTTGTAATAAAGTTTGGCAGGTTCACATCAATAACAGGAATAATTAATTAATCAACTACCAACTGTGAGTAACAACAGATAAGAAGTGAATGGGAGGAGGGTTCATATTACTTACATAAGAAGAGGTGGAAATAAAGACATGAGAGAATTCACAAAGAAACTGTAGAAATTTTATTTTTGTTGTATGTGGGAAGGCACCATACTCCACCATACCCTGGGCAATATTTCAGACATAACAAGAGCTGGAAGTAAAGAACTCACAGAATTCACGAAGAACTGGTAGAATATACTTAAAGTATGTGAAGAGAGCACCATCCCCCACCGTACCCTTGTCAATATTTCTGTCACAACCCAGGAGGAACCTTACGGTCAGGCTTCTCTTTCACAAATAAAATTGTAGCCTTTCAAATTGTACTTGGTCTTTACACTGAGTAACATTTGAGAATGGGGCCATTTTGGGGAATGAGGGTGGGGGTGTGATGTAAGGTGGGAGCCAAGTGTGGGACCTGAATTCCCAGAACTGCCCCATTTCAGATCTCACTCCCACTTTCCATAGAGGCCTCATTCTCAAACGGCCCCCTTCTCAATCCTTATTCCTACATGTATATAATGCCGTGAAATGCCATGGAAATCTAACTTACACTTCCAATAAATAGCGCCTGCATTGGTTAATGGTTAGTACATAGTACATAAGTTATAAATCAATCATCTTTGTTACTATGCATATTAATTCGTCAATAAAGAAGGAGCTCACTGCCTAATTATAAGTGGCTCTTTCCCCTATGACAAGTTCAAACCAGGAAAGGACCAGTTTTATCAAGTCCCCAAAAACTTAACTATTAAGTCCATTGCAAAACCTAATCAACATTCCTTAAATCGAAGGAACCAATGAAAAATACATGCCTCTACTATGCCTTCTTATGACAGTTCAAACTTCAAACCAGGCAAGGAAATGTTCTGTATGGAGTTCCCAGAAAGTTAGCTCACAGTTCACAAGAGCAGCTAGTTAGCATTCCTTGAAATGGGGGATCAATTGAAAAACTACATGGCTCTATGTTTAGACACAAAGTTTAACCCAACAAAGGAAATGTTTCATGAGATTCCCATAAAGTTAACTCACAGTTCACAATAACACCTGGTGAGTATTTCACAAACTGTGAGACCAGATGAAAACTATTTGGCTTTGTCCTTTATGAAAAGTTGAAAGTTCAAAACCCCAAAAAGAAATATTCGTGGATGAGGTTCCCAAAAAGCTAACTCGGGGCTCACAATAAGTCACATTCCTCAAAATTTGAGACCAAACAAAAAAAATACATGAGTCTGTCCTTCATGGCAAGTTCAAAGGAAATGTTACATGATGTTCACAAAGTCACGGTAACACCATGCTTGTGAGCAGGGCTCTTTTTTCTTCCAATTTTGTGATGTAACCAACCATATTGTTGATGGTCCACAGGAGGCATTAGCAAAATTTGGTTACAGGTCAGTCAGAGAGAAGAACAAAAACTTGAGGAATCCTGCTACATGTTGACAACCTCTTGAACCTATTGTTTACATACAGTGATTTCAGCAAAAAAAAAAAACCTCCTTGGTGACAACTTTGGCCACCACTTTTTCACAAAGTCCTTTGAATGAGTCGCACTAGATTTTTTGTTGGTTATTTAACTGGGGAAAATTCACTGGACAGCAGGCTGGCCACCAATGTGGGACCAAATGGAAGCTATATCATTCCTAGTCTCTCCCTCCCAGGCAGAGCCAATCAACAACCACCCATGTTGTTATTGCACACAGGGTTTGGTTACTATGGTTCTAATGTAAACCGAGTCAATAAGTACCACAAGTTTAAATGAAATCAAAGGATCTCTGATTTTCCTTCTTTGTCTCTTAAAAAGATTACTGTGTCCTGTGCAGTTAACTCAGGCAGGGCTATCACAACTGTTTCTTTTTTCTTTTAAAGGAGTCATATTGATTGGCCCATCAAGCAATTTTTGGAACATTGGGCATGCTCCCCAATAGAAACACCTCTTTGAACCCCAAGTTGCAAAATAAAAACAAATGTACACCTTTGGCTTTCACCTTTTTAGTTTATATACAGGGGAGCTGAGATTTGAGCAAACCATGTGGGATAAAACCCAGATCCTATTGGGAACATCTTGGGGAACACATTGGAAACAAGTGAAAAAAACAAAAAATCCCTATTTCCCCCCCTCCCCACTCAAAAAGAAATAAACCGGATTGTTCATGAGTGCATGCTGAGCCTCCTCATTGGTTGCATGAAATTTCTACTTCCAGAACTGTTGGTCACCATTTTTTGCCTAGGCTAATGGCAGGGGCAGAATTTTGAGGACATAGTCTAGTCTTTCAGCAATGACACACAAAATAAAAATTAGTACGGGTGTTTGACTTTTCAAATGAGAAATTACCAGTTGAACTTGTCCAACAAGTGATGGGTCAGCAAAAACACACAGAGATTAACATTTCATTTTCATGTTCTGTACTTAAGAGAATCTCTCTCCTTGTGTTGTTCGGACTAAGTAGTTTAGGGAATCCCTTTGGATAGGTTTTGTTGTTTTTCATACAAACAAAACCCACCCAAAATTGCACGTGACATGGGGATATGGGACAAGGCATAAAATTTCTGAGAACGAGGACCCTTGATTTTCAAGGATTTCACATGGTGACATACTCTTTTGAAATTTTCCTCCAAAAAAAAGTTTGATTTGTGAACAGACATTAGGAATAAGACAACCAAATGCCCCGAGGTACATCCCAGTCCTTTGACCTTGAGGACATCCGGAAAGTGCAGTCTTAGTACTTACAACCACGATGTTCTAACTAAAATAATCTACAACAATTCGATGATTCATGTTAGCCAGAAATGTGCCCAATAAGTGTCCTTCTGGAGGAACCTAAGTACATCAGATGTAAGTGTTGTTGGGCTGAAATATGCCCAATAAGTGTCCTTTTCTCTGGACCTGACTCACAAGTGATTAAGATGTATAAGTCTTGTAAATACCAGGCCAACCCCAAAAGCCTTGGTGGGTGACTAGAAGTTTTATCGCAATACATGACCCAGTCAAGGGGGAGCAATGCGAGTCAGCTTCAAGAAAACGAGGGTCGGGGAGGCCAAGAATGTTTGTAACTATGTACGGATTGACAACTTGGCCCCAGTTTACTTAACTAAATAACTCAAAGGCAAGTACAGGTCAATTGATATTGATTACCCATTATGATGGTAAATGTAAAAATTCAAAAAAAAAGAAAAAGAGAGGGCAAATACCTAACACAATTTGGTAAAATGAGTGTTCTTTTTTACATAGGTAACATCCATTAAGTCACATTGTCACCTAGATATTTTCCATCTTATTAAGGAAGAAATCAAATGCCAAGGATCCTCCAATAAAAAATCATAGATGAAATATGGTGTCCAAGAAAGAGGATCCATTTGGACATCCAATATTTGAATGTTGTCAAATAGACATTCTCCATCTTAAGGGGTAAATCAAATGCGAAACATCCTCCAATAAAGAATCATAGATGAAAAATGATGCCCAAGAAAGAGGGTCCATTTGCACATCCAATAATTATGTTATCAAAAGGAGTACCTACCACTTTCCAACATAACAAAAGGGATGAACTTAATATGATTTCTTGATGGAGATGTTTCAATGGTCAACCTATCATTGTTTGTTAGTTAGGAAGCAAAATATTCATGTGCCAACGGTACCAAGGGAAGGACACCTAAAACATGACTTTCATGAGTAATGAATGGGAATATACACAAAGGGTGTGTGTTTCAAACTGGTCTTCAAATATAAACATGAGAGGTTGCAAGGAATTCTTGAAAGTGCACAAAAAGGTCTTGTCAAAATGAGATAGGTTTGTAGTCTTCTCTTACTTGGGGTGAACCTAAATATGATCATTTATTTTCTTTAGTTTGTAGAAAGCTGAACCCTCAAAGTTCTAAGTTTAATACAAGCAATATAGCTTTGGGTGTGACACTCCATGTGATGGGTTCCAACTTAATGTATGATATTTTGGAAAATATGATGATCTTTATTTACTATGTGGTGAAAAATTAACTAGAATATTCATGAGTTGTTGTTTAGTCAAAGTTATTGTTATTATGGACAAGAAAACTAAATAACTAAAAATTATTCTCAATCCCCACAAGGGATATAACAAATTCATAAAAAACATCATCCATCAACCTTCTTGAATATTTTTCCTTTTGTTTGTTATGAATGCATGCTATTCATCATGGATGAAAACTAATCATTTTATGAATATATTTCATCCATAATGATGAATGAATTTCATCCATGCATAACAATACAAGCTACATGAACTGTCATTTGAACTTACAACATGTTCCATTTATTCTATAAGGTTTTATGCTGAATTTGACAATTTGTCTCTTATAATTGTCATTCATCTTGTTGCTTGTTTTAATGGATTACATATTAGCAACATATGTTTGTCTTCAATCTTGATGCTTTTCCCCCTTGCACCTTTTTGTGGGAACCTCAACTCCACAAGCAATTCAAGCATGGTCTTTGAATATAAAGCACAAGAGTTTGGCAATGTCCTTGATTTCCATAATCAATCATTTATTTGAAGTATGTGTATGAAAAACTTCATGTGTTTTTGTCATCACATATGCCTACAAGTAACTACACACAACACATATATAAGCAATGAATGTGCAATGAATCACAATCACAATGCAAAAAATTGTTACTTAATCTTGCAATTTATCTTTGAATACACATTCCAAACAATAATGGGTTCCTTGTTTATTTAAACTAAGAATTGACAATTATAATATAGACTTGCATGATCCTTGTAAATGCATGCCATCAAAATGCAATTACATTCACATTTCAAATAGGAAAGGTTTGCACTTCAAGACTTCTTTGTTTCAAGCAGTGTTTCAAGCATTGAACATTGCAAACATGAATATAAACATTTCTCATTCTCATTGACAATTGGCAAAAGAGTCTGAAATGTGACGAGTGATTTTAGAGGTTAATGAATAGTCAGTGTTAGTGCACAAAGATGACAACATCAAATCCAATCAACAAGCAATATTCCTCCTGTTATAAAAGACAAATGAAAATAGTACCTGGTGATGGCAAACTCAACTACCATGGTGTGAGATGAGAGGAAGCTGACACACATAAAACACAGACAAGTTACCTGTCAATGGTAAGCTCAAACATGATTGTGCTACATGGTTTGAAGGTGACAGATAACACTCTCAAGAACAGGTGGTCATTAAAGAGCCTACAAACTAATTGCTTCACTTAACCAAGCACTCTGAACAACTCATTATGTCACATCTCCATTTAATTGCCAACCTAACCTTTGTCACTTTGAAGACTCCGAGAAACACAAAGAATTCCCCTCAGATTAAGAATAGAAATGGGCTCAGATCACCTTCCACAACTAAGGCATATATGATATACCAATGCAACAGAATAACTGTTGAAGAAACAGCAGTCAAGCAAGATTGTCTGAGAAACACAGTCAAATCTACTATCAACAACAAATATCTTTCATAAGAATAGAGAAATCTCCGTTCTCACGATGAAGAAGAAACAGCAAGGCTAACACTATCAACAACAAACTGCACAACAAGGTAACCACCAGCAGTGGTTTCCAGCCAAACCAAAACAAATGCAACAAGAACCAAGTGAGCTCATAACCTTGTGAGTGTCAGTTGTAAAGTATCAGACCATCAACTTCATCAAAAAATGGCAGTGACTAGCTGCCATTACTCTGCAATGACTTTACCCACTTCTGATAGTGGGTGAAGATAAGATAACAATCTGCTAAGATGCCTCACCCCCACAAACATAACCACAACCCTCATCATGCATTCAAAATTGTCTGCTTCCTCATAAAATTCAAAGATGTGTTTCAAAATTGTCTTTTCCCCTATATAATCACTTTCACAGAAGGGACAAAGAAAGCCCCTTTAGGCCACCAAATCTGGTGGTATGTCCACCCCAATCATTGAATCACCGCCATCTGGATTAAGCTCTCACATGACCTGCGCTCCATGCCTACCAATTGCTGCTTCTAAACAAGAGAAGCCCTGGCCATCCATATCCACTTTCAGCACTTCCACAAGCATGGATGCCATCTCTAAAGACTATGTCAAGGTTAGACCTGGGCCAAATTCAAGTAGAGGAGAATAAAAAACACAAAATAAAAAGAAAACATAGCTGAAAAGCTCTGTAAAAATAGTGGCAGCCTCCTGACATTTTGAGTGACTATCAACAGTCAGCAACAATCCACCATAACATTCCCTTTGGCATAAGGTATCACAGAGAAGGATACATTTTGGTAAAAGGGTTAACACACAGCCACCTCCACCTGCTCCTGTCAGCTTCGACTGAAGTTTAAATGCAGCAGTGATCTGGCGAACAGCTGCAATAGAAACATGGCTGACTCCAAGACACTGCAATAAGCCCTGGCTCATCCACTAGCTTTTCAAACTTGGCTTCCTCTTTAGCTCTCAAAACAGTTGTAATATCACCTGTTGGGAGGCACTCATCAGGAAGTTGCCAGCTCTTAGCTTCATCTAAGTCCACCCCTGAATCTGTGACAGCAAAATGGAGACAACTTCATCAGCAATATGATCAATGGCTTCAAAAATTGCAGCCATTGCTTCAGGATGCCTGAGAGCACGTTTGCCAACACCAGTCACCAAAGCTTTCATATTCCACCCCACATTTGAATTTGTGAGAAGAATTTGCAGGGGCATTGGGGAATGCAGGTGCATCAGCTCACCTTGCATAAACCTCACTACATATCCTGGGACAGTAGTGCACCAATTTATGACATTGCTCATGCACAAGATCAAAAGATAGAGAAAAAAAGTACCAATACAAAAATGACTCTATTATGACTCTTACTATAGGAGCTTACAGTATTATCAATGCCTGATGGGCAACCATGAATAATGTGTTACCCCCCAAATGCCCACTTGTTTATGAGGTCCAGTTTCTTCTCATCCACATCATGCCAGTTACCTGTGTCTGGAAACTTTTGGCTCCCTTTCTCTTCATGTAATATGGTTCCTGCTGTTGGTAAGTCAATCGCGGCTGCCAAGTGTAGCAAAGCAGCTGCCAAGCAAACACAGTGAGCTGCTGAGGAGCCAAGACCCACACCCACTGTAAGTTCTGAAGTCAACCTCACTGCAATTGGCTGCAAACTGCTGAATGAGAACTTTTAGCCCATCCCCACCCCCCACAGATGGGTTGAGAAATGACAAACATTGGTTTACACTATCCACATAAAAATTATGGAGAGAGCATTTTTTTTCCTCACCTAAGGATTGATGTATACAGAAACAAGAAAGTCATCACTGCAGCCACTGTCCCCTTTGAAGCATCCCATGACAGCTGAATCAAAACAAAAGATCCAAGCCAGGTCATCTCCACATCAGAGCATTTCGATACTGCAGGCTTTCCACATCTAAAATCTCTTCCATCCTCTTGAGGGGCCAGCTGATGTGAACATTTAAATGTGGAAGCTCCAAAACCAGAAATTCTTCTGCACCTGCAAAAAAACAGCATGTATGAACAGGTATCAAGAGAAAAGAAATCTATGAGATGGCAGAGAAAACTCTGGAAACACACTTTTGAAGTTAAAGCATTGTGTCAGTTCTGGCCAAACCAAAACAACAGGAGAAGAACAAGTGTGGTCATAATCTTGAGAGTGCTACTACAAAGTACTAGTCCATGAAGTTCATCATGAATTGCAGTGACTAGCTGCCATTACTCCCCACTGACTTCATCAGCTCCTCACAGTGGATGTAGACAAGTATATAATAGTCTGCTCTCAATTTAGGGCAAACGATCAACAAAAATCTGTGTTGTGAGTTTCTATCACACTGTCTGGAATCAACAGATGATGTCAGCTAGCCCTTGAGGGATAGCTAATAAAAGAAGTCAATAGTATCCTCTTTCAAACTGCAATAAGATTGTGAGGGTAAACATCAATCCATTTTAGCATGCCTATTCAAGCAAGCATCTCAGCCTAAGGCTTCTGGGAGGTCTACATAGAGGGCAGTGGCTGGGACCTCCTGAAAGAGGGATACTATTAACTTCAGTGTCAGCTAGCCCTTGAGGGATAGCTAATAAAAGAAGTCAATATTATCCTCTTCCAGGGTTCAACAGTTGTCGAGAGGGAACCCTAGTTTTCAGATGTGAGTCATCTCCTCTGTAGCATATGCAAACTGCATGATGCTTGGACTGCTGAGAGGGAACCCTAGTTTTCAGATGTGAGTCGTCTGCTCTATACCACATGCAAACTGCATGATGTGGACTGCTGCAACATATTGTGGAGTGAGAGCCATTGGAGGGCATGGAACTCCATTGCAAATCTCAAGAGCTCTAATATGGTGGTATATGATTGTAAGCAACCTTTCCAGTTTGGTTCAACAAGATCATATAGTGTGCCAAGTTACTATCATCAGCTACCCTCTCCTGGTTAACAAAAATGGCTAAGTTGGAGAGAGTTTAGCTACCTATTGATCACTCCAGCTTTCCAGCTTTCGGCACAGGTACAGAACAAGGAGCAAAAAGGCAGTAGAACAGCAGAATCATGAATGATGATTTTCCTATTTTGGCATGATCAGACCTTTGCTTCAAAAGAAACTAGAATGCTCAAGACAGAAATACTGGCAGGCAGAAGTAGCAGAAGTCAAGCAATCACATGCAGTTGTAACTTCAGGGAGGAGATACAAAGGGTATTCCCGACAGCAAAACCGCCACGATGCAGGTTCCGATGCTAATATTGTCCAGAAGTAATGCCAATCCTGTTTCTAATATAGCACTCCAGTGCACGCATTGCTCTCAAGGAATGCAGAACATAGTCTGTCTCTCTCCATCAATAGACGACAATGATAATAATACACCTTTACCAACCCAATACGCCCCCTTCCACATCGTTCACAAGAACCTATAAAAAAAGTTGGAAACTATAAAAGTTAACTAATCATAATTAAATGAATAATGATTAAATTAATTATGTTTAAACTAATTATATAATATGGTTTATCTAACTATGGTTAAATGATTACTAGCGTGTACCCGTTGCGTTCGCTGCCGAGATAGGCATTGATGTGGGTACCCATGACCTTCGGCCACTGGGAAGTCCCCCGCCCGTCCCCCCCCCTCGCCCGGTCCTTTCCCCTGCTGGCCCCCCCCTCTGGCCCCCCCGCCCATGCGCCCCCCCACCCGTGCCCCCCCAATAGAAAGTAACTTAGGTGAAAGAAGGTAACTTTAGACAGATAGTAGATAAAAAAAGGTAAGTGGGAAG
>Ga0116228_10006520_pt1 | contig 10431 bp, 9 predicted proteins | sample S1TSphfallax_2_FD_89694 | JGI IMG/M metagenome (GOLD analysis project Ga0116228, IMG submission 89694) | Host-associated microbial communities from peat moss isolated from Minnesota, USA - S1T2_Fc - Sphagnum fallax MG | ecosystem: Host-associated > Plants > Peat moss > Unclassified | place: USA... | reverse complement strand
TGGGGAGCCTTAAGAGGAGAAAACATGAAACCTAAGACTTACACCTTAAAGCATGCAAATTAATGTTTTTCCCTAGTTGTCTAATTGCATGGAAATTTATCTGGCTTTCTTTAAATGGGGGTGGTTATTAGATCATAGGATGACCATGAATCGAGAAGTTGTTAGTTGTTCATGGCATTTTTTTTTGAAAAAAAAAGGATGTATTGAAAATTTCGCAAAGCCTATCTATCTATGAAGGAAGGTAATTTGTTTGTTTTGTTTGTGATATTGAGATCTCCAAAACCATGGCACCTCTTTTTGTGGTCTTGGTGCCATTGGAAAGCCCTTGATGACTAGGGGTGCAATGAGTTGGTTTCATAATATTTCAATGAACAACGGAGGAGCAATTGAATATTGAAGAACTTTTTCACTTAAAATTTGTTTAAATAAAAATATTATAATTATAAAAGAATTTGGGTGCACTGTTGACATTGTTGGAAAGATCTCAATGAGTAGGATTTAATGAGGATAATTTGGAAATGTTTTGACCTAACATGCGGGAGAAATTGAAATTGAGTATTTTTGTCATTGAAAATTCAATTAAATTACCAAACAAATATTTTTGAAGAAAAAAATAGTTGGGTAACCAGTTCACACTTGGGCCAACAACATAGGCTACACTAGTTACACTGAACATACAATTTAAACCCGAATATTCTAACTTACCCCCAAAAGCATGTTTGTGAAGAGAAAGGCATTCCCTTGTGCTTGGTTAGTGTCTTGATATTCATGCCTATATCTTTTGTGAGTATGACCCCGGTGATTTCTTTGAAAATATTTCTCATTGTTGTTCATTTTCCTCACAAAATGTAGGAATTTTCCACAGGTTGAGGTTTTCTAAAAAAATTCCCAATGGGTTCCCATCAGGTTCCCAATGTGTTCCCCAAGGGTGCTCCCAATAGCACCTCGCTTTAATCCCATTTGTTTTGCCCAAAGTCATACTCCGGTGGTTTCTTTGAAAATATTCTCATTGTTGTCCATTTTCCTCACAAAATGTGGGAATTTTCCACAGGTTGAGGTTTTCTAAAAAAATTCCCAATGGGTTCCTATCAGGTTCCCAATGTGTTCCCCAAGGGTGCTCCCAATAGCACCTCACTTTAATCCCATTTGTTTTGCCCAAAGTCCTCCCCTTCTCACCTATATAGCTGGGCCAAAGGGAGAGGCACTCCATCTTTACATAGAATCTTCTATTTTGGGGAAGCTCCATAGTTTCAACTTTTTTTTTTGGCCATGGGCCAATGAAATTGGCTCATTGCACCAAAAGAAAAGTTGGACTTATGAGGCACCCCCAACCAATTGATATGAAGCAGAATATTGGACTCTTTTGGTAGTGTCATTTCACAAAGTCCCTTGAGAAATATCCTCTTATCATCTAAATACTAACCTTCTTCACATTAGAAGTTTCATGGCCACATCTCCAATCAATCATATCAGCCAAAATTGTGTTAGTGCCACAAAAAGAATTATCAATACAAAGCGAATTGGAATAAATCAACTTTAGATTAGTGGTGGGCTTGTAATGGCTTTTGTAAACAAGCTTCTTGATGACATGTGAGATCATTTGTGAACAAGACATATATGAATTCATTTTTATTGAAAAATAAAAAATTTATTGAAAAATAAAAAGAAAGCCAATGCAACTTTATTTCATGGTTACATGTGAGGGAAAAAAAAAAAAAAACTATAAACCATTTGAAAAGAACTATGAAAGGACAAAACTAAGGAGACAAATTCATGAAAACAAAAGGGGATGAAAGTTGAAACAATAAGTAGCTTGTAGCAATAGCAGGTATTTATATAGGAATGTGTAGAACTCCTAAGAAAAGTTTTGACATTAGGGTAATTTGCAAAGAACCTTCCTTTCTTACATTCTATGGATTGCCCACTTTTTAGAAGTGGGCTTCACAAGCCCTTCACAACATTGCTATTTTGGATGGCCATGGATCAAAGACCATTTTCAACAAACACATAAGGTGCACAACACCTATACAAGCCTACCTACATGGTAGAATGGGTGTCATTCCAAAGCATTAGGTGAACATTGGAATTCATGGTTGTTTCATACTTGGTTGTGAGTTCAATTCACTAAAAGGCCATGCCACATGTTATATGCTAGGTAATTTTAGGAAGGGGTCACCAACTCACCAAGTCAATGATATATGTAGTCATCCAACTAACAATGTATGTGAGTACTTTTGGTCAAATTCTTGGGGAGGTAGGGTCAAGGGTCAAGGTTGAACATATTGCCCCTATTGTGGCTTTTAAAAAGAGTGTCCATCTTTGAAAAGAAGGGATAGCTTGATGAGTTGCTTCATGAAACAAACAAGAGTCACTTGGTCACTCATGGTTGGCAAACTAATTGAAGGTCCTTCCTTTTTGGCATGGTAAACTTAGTTGGATAATACTAAATTGTCATTTTTTTTCATTGCATTCATTTAGTAAACTATCAATGCACATTATACAATAACTACTTTTGTCAACTTTCATATAAATTTATGGTTATTATTGAAAAATCCAAAATTAGTTTCATTATGTTTCTTTTCAAACATAGTATACCATCCATGTCTAATGCAAATCCGTTTCTCCGACAATCACCTTGTCATAGCAAATAAAAATCAACCTCCAATTTTTTTTAAATGTAATAATTAGACTACGAGTATATTATGAAAACAAAAATAGAGATGGACCTTTTTAATGTCAAGTCAATGCATGTTAAGGTGGCTCACTTTTGATCTTACAATGTCAATTTATGTATTTTGACTCTAAATGCAATGGTTAATTAATATTTTGCATATAAAAATTTCAATAAATTTTGGTTTAAAATTATTAATTTGAGTACGTATATGGTGTGGGTGTGTTTTATGAATAATTTAGCATATTACAAAATTTATGAACTTCAAAAGTTAAAATCATGACCTTTCACACTTGAAAGCAATATTCATATATGGATTTCAAAATGATCAAATGATTGATATTAGGATTGTTAAGGACTTTGCTTTAGTTAAACAATATATCAATAAAGTGAAGTGTTAAAAATTTTGCACCATTTCAAATGTTGATTGTTATTAATAGATTTTTTAGGTTAATGTTAAAAACATGGGTCCATATCATATTTTTAAATATAAATTCACCCTACCTTGCAAAATGTCCACATGCATTTGAAATGTCCCAATATGCAATCCTATGACAAATGTAAAATTTCTTTACATTCTCATGGAAAAGAAAGATAGTCCCTTTGCTATTGAACACATAAGGTCATGAAGAAGGTGGTCAAAGTTGCTACTAACTAATACCTCCATTCCATCAAAAACATTGAAAAGTTACAATGTCTTTTAAATTTGAGTGTTACCTTTCAGTGGGAAAGTTGTATGGACCTCTTTTTAAATTGAAAGTAAACTATCCTTTGTATGATTGTATGTAGGATCATGAATCGACAAAGGTAGAACTTTGTAAGAAAAGGCCTAACTTGTGAAGGGGATGGGTTATGCTCTTGAACAAAAGTACCATTTAGGGTGTAAAAAAACGTTTGGATAAGATAAAATTGGTCATTGTCTATTGAAGAAATGTAGTTCTTGCATCCATGGCTTACAAAGATAACTATATTATAGTATTTTTTACATCTCCAATAAAATAAAAATTTGTGTTTGATAACAAAAGTATCTTAGTTTTGTTAAATTTGAAAGGGTTGTGTTATGTTTATATATTTTTAAACATTTTATTATCATACGTAAACATGGTTTAATAATTTATTTGACATAAATAAAGTATAAGGCTGAAATTGGCCATGAGAATGGTTTGGAAATTAAGGTGTGGAAGTTGATAGACAATATGCAAAGTGGTCAAATTCAAACAATTTTTTTAAACATGAATGAGAGCTCGTCTCAATGGGAACCTCTTCCTACAAGGTAGGTATTTATTCCTTACAAAAATGAGTTCTATAATCCTTGTGACATTGTCATTTAAGATGGTCACCCATGTGAAGATTATTTTTAGCCTTAAGGCAAATAACTTTTGAATGCATACGGCCTTTGGTGTTTTAGCCTAACTAGCTCACACATGATTAGAAAACTCATTTGGTTTAATCAACTTATTAGTTTTACAAATAATAATTACAATTTGAATTAAACTTGATGTACAATTTTGGTTGTTTTTTTTTTATAAATAATTTTGCATTGAAATTACCTAGAATTATGTTTCAAGGTGCCATCATGTTTCATGATTTTGTTTGAACTTTCCATAAAATGCAAAGTTGTTCTAGGAGAAGCCATTTGTTTTCTTGCTTAGAAACTTGGCAAAATAAAATGTATTATGTGTGAACAATAACAAATTTGAAAGTCTAGGTAACAAATCAATTGTCTAGTTATGAGTTTAAAGTCGCATAACTATGAGATTTTGTTGTTTAATAGATAGTTTGAAAGTGTTTGCCTTCCAAAAAAAGAAGAAGACACAATATCCATTAAGGTGAAGAGATGATCCATCATGCTTGGTTAACAAACTTCATGTTGTTCAATGATTCTCCAAGCTCATCTATGCAACCCATTTACTAGGCATCATATCCCATATTTTGTACTAGTATTGAATTGAATTGACACATTGTTCCCAAAGTACGATTGTTGTGGGATGTTGTCCATAAGTTTTATGCACAACATATTGGCAAACATTACATATTTCATCAATAAGGTTTTTATGTGTCTACGAATAGATTGTTTACATGAGACAAATGACAACATGGTGCTAATTTGTAAAACCAAAATATTTTGAAACAATGTTTGAAGTGAAAATATTTTATTCATGGCAAAGGTCCCATATATATACAAATTGAAGATAGTTGAAGACTCCTTCAACATTGCTTCAAAAATAATGAGGCACCGAAATTGTTATCAACAATTGTATGACATCTATAACTTTTATTTTATAGCAAACTAGTTGTTAACCTTCTATAAAACCAAAAGTCACCACTTCTAGTAGTATCGATCAATGTCAATCACCATTTCCAAATGAGGTTAAGCATGTGGTGTGATTTTTTTTAGAAACTTCAATCGACACCTTCCCTCACACTTGACTTTTTAACTTCTACTTCCTAGTAATGACATTCTTCATTTTGCACATTAAAATTCTTTAAAATTCTTCATTTAGCACCTTGTCAAAACATTCTTCGGCATGAATTTTAACGAATTTTCGCGAATTTTAACGAATTTTAACGAATTTTCGTGCTTTTTTGGGCTTCCATAACATTCTCGCACCAAGAATGTCATAATTATGTTTTACTTTATCTTTCAAAACAAACTTTATTATGTATACAAAAAATCAATCCTAAATTTAAGATCATAACTCAAGAGTATATATAAATTAATTGTGAAATTTATCATATTGTAAAAATAAATAAATAGATTAATAGGTTTTTAAATGATCAATATATGTATACATTAATTGTTGGGACTATTTTTATATTTAAATTGATTGAACTGAGTACTTTCATGCATTCAATCTTATACTATTTATCAATAAGGCATATCTAATTTTACATAATAGCTTTTTGTTTGTTAATAAATGCATATTATATGTTAACTTCTTTAAACTATATTTTTTCATGAATAAAATGTTGTAATTCTATATGCTTAGTTCTAGCATGCAAAATAAGATTTTAAACAAGCTTTAAAGTGTTTTGGTTGTCACAAAGTAGATAGTAGGTTTATTATCTTGAACACCAAGTTTAGCCAATAAATTTCTTACCCACATAATCTCCTTGGTTGCTTCTATGAATGCATAATATTTCACTTCAATTGTTGGCATCATCATAGTTGATTAAAATTGACTCCTCCACAAAATTAGAAAGTTGTTGAACTTGAAAAATAACATAGTAGTGGACTTGCATCCAATTGGTATTTGGCCCAATTTGCATCCACATAGAACACCGTATCTTCTAATCCATTTCAAGGAAATAAGATGCCAATTTTTTTCATTCCTTGAACATATTTTAGTACTTGCTCTGAGGCCACCATATGTGTTTTTTATGGTGTGGATACAAATATGCTTAAGTAGTTCACATAAAAAAACAAGTTTGGTTGAATAATCGTGTAATAGATAAGACTATTTATTAGATTTTGGTATTCTACCACATCAGTCAAATTTGAATCCATATTAGTAGAAAGATGAACCCCTTCCTCCATTGGTGTGTTAAACATGACAATCTACCATTTGATATTTATCTACATTGAATCAACATTATGCCTTCAATGAAATATAAGAACCTTACTCCTATGTAAAATTTTGCTAGACCAAATCATGACATCTCATAATGATTTTCTAATTCTTCTTCTACCATGAGAAGTTTATGATCATCATATTTTCAAAAGCACATCATCAACATACAAAATCAAGATTATGCAATACCTTTATGCTAAAATGTTATAATAGAGATTGTGGTCTATGTGACCTCTTTTAAATCCATGTTGATGAAAAAAGGAGTTGATTTTTTAAAGTCGGACTTTTCATTAACTAAAAATTTGTCATTTGCATCCTCCAAAACAATGGGAATTGTTGTTACCAACTCTGGTCCTAACAGTTTCTTTTCTTTCAAAACCATTGTTGCATGACTTCTTCATTACACACTACATCCTTAGAAATCACAATTTGGCATGTATGAGGGTTATACACATGGTATGCCTGGGACATGTTATCATATCCCACAAATAGGTTTTTAGTAAATCTTGGCTCCATCTTGCCACCTATTAGTTTAATTACATGAATGTATGCCAAACAACCAAACATTTTCAAGTGATTGAGTTTAGGTGGTTGGCTTGTGGAAAAATGTATTGGAGTTAAGCTTCCATTAACACTTGTGGGATTTTGATTTGTGAAATAAATTGTCATGTTCACCACCTCACTCCACAAAAAATTCGGCAATTGTGCATTTATAACCATACTACAAGCTCAATTGAAAATGTTTGATTTTTTTGTTTTGCAACACCATTTTGATGTGGTGTCTCAACATTTGTTAAGTCCTTCCTTATTCCATTATCTTTGTAGAATATCTTCAAGTCATTAGAGAGAAATTCGCCCCCTTGATCATCCTTGAAAATTGTTATCAACTTCTCAATTGCTCTTTCAATTGTCTTGATTTCCTTTTGTAATTCAACAAAATTTTGAAACACACAATTTTGATAGGTAGAAAATAAATCCATGTATTTATAGAATAATTATTGGTCAATGCGAGGAAATACTATGACCCTCCCAATGACCTATGTTTGAAAGGTCCACAAAAATTAATGTGGAATAATTGATTTTGCTTGATTGCTTTTGTTGCGCTCTTTGTTGGTACAATCTCCTTGTGTTACTTCCCCAACACATGTTCATCACAAATAAAGCTAGTGACAAGTATGTATGGAAATCAAGTTAAATATCTTTCCTTAGACAACTCATGTAGACCATGAAAACCTATGTGACCTAATCATTTATGCCAAAGATTTATATTAAGATGATGTTCTGTTATTAATAATGTGGGTGAATTTTGTGAAACTTTTTGTAGAGTTGTGATTGTAAGTTTGTACAAACCAAGGTTAAATCTCTTTCACCTACAATTACTATCTTGTGAGGTGTAAAAACTATCACTATTCAACGACTAATTTTACCAAAAATCATTACACACCCTATGTTTGTTATAACACCTACTAAAACAACGTTTTTCTTTGCTCCAGGCATGTATAGAACATCATTCACAATCTTTATTTTTCCCTAGCAAGCAATTACATTATTTCCTTTGCCTTGCATTTTATGAATGTGGCCCATAATAGATTTGACATTGGCATGACCTATAACCTTTCTAACATTATGGAAAGACCCATTATCTCTTATGACATGAATGGCAACACTTGAATCAAGATACCAATTGGTATTTTTGTTTGCAATCATTTGCATGGACAACATAACAACTTCAAATTCATTTTCATTCAGCGGTTGCTGCACTTCATTGGTTGGAATTGTCTCTTCAACTTGGTCCTTGTGCATTACATTGATTATGTTAATAAAAAAAATTATTATACAAAAAAGCTCAAGAAATTGAAAAAAAATCTCCATATATTCTTTTATTTCATTACAGTGGTTTGACAAGTCAACAATGGCGACATCTCATGTGGCGGGTTTGGAAAAAATGGGCATTTTCTTCTCCAATGACCCAATTGGTTGGACTTGTTATAATTGCATGGTCACCAGAGTGTGTTCTAATGATAATTTTAAAGATTTTTTTTTCCATCTTGATTGCATGAGGCTTGTCCAACACCTTCACATCCATGTTTAGGAACATAGCCTCCCCATTAGTTGACAACTTGTCTTCCAAATTTGCGTCAGAAAATGGTGGAAAAAATTCTTCATTTGAACATTCCCATTCTTGTTAAATTTGATGCCTCTACTCCTCTACTCCTCCAACAAAAGCTTTCCAAACTACTTATCAAAAGTTGGCATTTCATATGATTGAACACTCTTTGGATAAATGACTTGTAGGAGTTTGCTAAGGTCCTCATAGTTATTTACACCAAACAATTGTCTTCCATCTTTTCTCTAATCACTTGCAACTGGGTAGTAGTCTATTTGATTTTTTTCCAAACCTCCAACATTGGTGTTGCTTCTTCCAGTTGAATGTGCAACACACTTTGAATTGCATTGTGATTCTTGAACATGTTTTGAAGAATGTCCCATGTTACATGTGGGTTTTTTTAATCAACAATATGTGGGATTAATGCATCCTTTATTGAGGTGATGATGATGGCTAACACCTTGTATATGTGTTTCATCAACATTGTTGCATTCATCACAACTAGGATTGATGTTGAATTAAAGTTGGATGTATTTCTGACTGCACTTCTAGCATCTCCCATATTGACCACCATTGCTTTTGCATCTTGTTCAGTCCTTGTGGGAAGACAAGTCGCCATAAGTCTTCCTTAAGGATAGTTTTGATTTTTACCTTCATAGTTCGTAGTTCGATGTTCCCTCCAATGTGTTGGCGATGTCAAAAAAAATTGAGTTGGTACCTTGTTCTAGATTCATGATTGTTAATAGACATTATTCAACAAACACCACTTTCTTTTGTAATAGTTGACCTCACTTAAGAAAATGAATGCACTCAAAATTTCAATCCTCTCACTAGCGTTCTAATATCATGTAAAATCAAAGTATATTGAGACAATGTTTAAAATGAGAACAATTTTCTCATGACAAAGGTCCCATATATATACAAAGTGAAGACAATTGAATTTTTTAAAAACATTGCTTTAGAAATGGTGACGCATGAAAATTGTTATTTACAAATGTATGACATCAGTAACTATTATTTTACAAGATATTAATTGTTAACCTTAATTATTACTAACATTCCATGAAGTTGAAGGTCATTTGCTTCTGAGTATAATTGATCATCGTCAATCATCGTTTTTGAATGAGGTTAAGCATGTGATGTGATTTCTTCTAGAAACTTTGCTCAACATAATTTGGTTATTGACAAGTACTTTTGAGACTTCCAAGTTAATGATGAAAGTAGACTCATTACAAAGTGCCCATCTTTGCAAGTAGGCAACCCAGGCATCAAATTTGTGCTTCATCCAAATGTACCAATTTGTATATTCATGCAAGAAGTGTGAAGAGGTGCTGACATATTTCAATTATGGCCCACAAAAGTTGACTTGTTTATTGGGAAGAGCACCAAGGAAGGGGTGGGGGGAGCCATTTTCTTTCTATTTTTTTGGGACTCCTTTCATTCAAACGGTAACATTTTTGCTACCTAATTATAAATGAGATGAATGTATATATATATATATATATAAATTTATAAATATGATATTTTCTGGAAATTAATAAGAACACAGATTTATTTATGAATAAATAAACATCTATAACTATATTTTGAATTGCCTTATTTATTTTATAAACATTTTCAAGAGTTTTTGCAGGCCTATTTGATTTTCCAAATGTCTATAACATTTACATCCAAAGTAATATTAGACAACTACGTTACTTTGAGCTGACATCGTTTTATATAAAATTGCAAGTGCTCACTTATTTGTACAATTATCTCAAGCCCATCAGAGTTTATTCCATCAGCACAAAAGCGAGCTCAATGCCACCAACTCCCGAATCCAAAAAAAGGCAATACAAAAGCTCAAAATGGTTATGCTTCAATTTTGATTATAGAGTGTAGGTTTGTAATTCAATCTACACTTGATGTGCAAAATTGAAATATGGTATTTTTATTTCTCTTTAGTGTAGTTATTTACAAAAGTCATGAGCTTTACCATTATAATTGGAATGTGGTTCCAGGTTTAAGACCTTCCCAACATCTTGATCTTCATTGTGGGTGTCTATAGTCGAATGTTCATGTGCAAAAGGAGTAGGGTATGG
>Ga0116228_10006518_pt1 | contig 10434 bp, 3 predicted proteins | sample S1TSphfallax_2_FD_89694 | JGI IMG/M metagenome (GOLD analysis project Ga0116228, IMG submission 89694) | Host-associated microbial communities from peat moss isolated from Minnesota, USA - S1T2_Fc - Sphagnum fallax MG | ecosystem: Host-associated > Plants > Peat moss > Unclassified | place: USA... | reverse complement strand
TTTTCACATTCACATGTTTCAACGAATAAAAACCTTGTCATCATTTGTAGCATATCAACATGCTTTAAACATTAGGTGCCCAAAGTAAGTACCTTCATAAACTTGAAACAATTTCAAAGACTCAATATTAGTTATGGGTTGCAAAGTTGTTGCCATAATTGTTAAATTATTGCCTTCATCTTTTACAAATGCAATCACCTAATGTAGCAAACCAATTTTTAAAAAATAAAAACTAAAGTTGTTTAGCCATGGAATGCCCAATGTCAACATGCATGGGCACCCAAGCTTCATTTTGTCTTGAAGTGAAATTGACATGTTGATGACTAGACCAAACGTGTTAACTTCACCTCGAGACATCCACAAATGAAAACTTGTACACAATGTTGTCATAGAAATAAGGTTTGGCAAAACATGCATTGTCTTCTTAACCATGGCAAAAAACATTATTTTCACAAAAGAAAAGTGAGAAGGATATTGAACACAAGGGCATTAGTGTAGAACTAACGGCTAAAACCAATGTTTTCATAAGCAAAGAAGGGCTTATAACCATTGCAAATGTAAAAAAACACCAAATGGTCATAAAATATCTATTGTGTCTCATCATTTTTTTGTAAGGGTTTGTGGCACCAAAGAATGCAATGATTGCATAGTTGAATGGACCCACCTTTTTCTTCCATAGTTATTGACTATGATTTGGTTCTAACACCTTTTCACTAATTCATTATTTCCTCTAAGCAAATAACTCAAGTTATGCACATTCCACATGAGTTTTCAACCAGATGCTAAACACCCCCTAACAAGCTTTATTTAACAACATTTCAATGTGTATACCCCACCATCGAAATTACCACATGGCACATTCAAACTTGCCTCCTATCACCATTGAAAAAACATTTAAATTCTCATTGTCAAAATACCTTATGTCGTCCATCATTGATTGCATCTTTTTGAATTTCTACATTCTAGATAAATGTGATTATTTTGTGCGAGATCAAATTTGAAAACTGACTAAAAATAGAGGATTTTAAAATGAGGTGTGTGAAACAACCACAACTAGCCATTTTAGCTCCACTCTACATCTTTCCATCTAATGTAAATATCAACCTCAAGATTCACATGTTTTCTTCTTCAAGCAACAATTGTCAACAAGACTACATTGTTTTGTTATTTTCAATTTTAATAAGGTATCGTTGAAGACTGAAAGCACAATGGGGGCCAAATTTGTTATTATGAAAGATTTTGACAATGTTTTTGCATATTATGGTAGGTCACAACCCAAATAAATCAAATTCCAAAGAAACTACAATTTTGAATCTAATATGATGTGATGTTGGAATATATTTGTGCCAAAAATATATACATCACAATGTGCTAAAAATGCAAATATACTCAAAAAATGATTGAGGTGATTTTTAGTCTTTATGAAATTTGTAATATCTATTGAACATTGTGATTCCATATGATTGGAATAAGTTTGTGAGCCACGTGAAGAGTTTGATAATTATCATATGATGTATCACAAACGGGTGTTTTTAAAGGCGATGATCATAAGTATGTAATAAATTAACATTTTGACAAACTATCACTTTCAAATGGAAGATGACAAGATATGTGAAATGGGTCATTTTTTAAATTTTCATTTCAAAATTTTTTTGGTTGACTAATTCAAACATAAACCTCGTGTAATCAAAAAATAAAAACAAGGTTTATTATGTTTCATATACCATAAATATACCCATTATTCCTTAAATTTAATCTTTTAATTTTAAAAAAATCGAATAATATTAGATGTCATTAACTTTGTGAAAATCAAAATATCAAGCCTAAACACCAAAAAGTGAAACCCAAAATTAAATGCAACATGTTTTATAAAAATGTATTTCACATACATGTCATCAAAATGCCCAAAATGCCCCCCCCCCCTATGTTTTCACCCTAAAATATGAAAAGATGGTTTCTTCCCTACATGCATTTCATTTAGGGCACCCTAATATTATATTTCCATTACTCGAGGGAAAAAAAAATTAGAGAAGTTTTGTTATGTGGATCAATTTGCCCAAACCATTCACCCCATGTATCTTTGTTGGTTGTATTTTAACTAATGTACAAATGTGTTATTGGTTTGAAATGAATTATTGTGTCAAGGTTGTTTTTTCCAATTTGGCAAAAAAAACATTACAAATTTTCAATTGCCCTACATTTGGATAATTGTGGATATGGCAATCCAAAAAACAAATCTCATGTGGATGATGTACAAAACATAGCTACCAACCACTTCGCACACCACCACCTTCACACCTTTTTGCACCAATTTTTATACTAAAAGGAATTCAAATCCAATGTTATGTGGGATAGTCCAAAAAAATGTAACAATGTAAACCAACCCATGATTGTTTAAATTGTTGTCCCATGGGTCTACACTACATGTTCTCAACTTGTTTTTCTTGAAACATGTCTTGTTCTGTTGTGAATGATTTTTCATTTCCCAAGCCATGATCTTACAATTATGTTGATTGGTTTAGGAATTATTGACATGGAGCATGAAACTTATGTTCCTAGTCAAAAAAATGACTTGCTTAAAGCGTTGAAAGTAACTATGTAGCAACCTCTTCTTGGGCCATTTCAGAAGTCTAACATACAATGGTTGCTTCATGTAACACATGGAGGAAGCTTGTACACCCATAGTGAAATTGCAGTGATTCCATGGGATTACTTGCAAGATTTTGCGGATGGTGAATAAGACAATGAAAATTTCTTGTGTAAATTCAATAAAACAAAATACCATGTTTGATCTTTTGCCCCGGACATTCTTACACACCTTTGAGCAAATAGTGATTCATTTGTGTACAAATTAGCAAATGACATGCATACCCCACCCATTATTAACCATAATTATTGTAAATTGTTCACAATCTATAAGTTTTCACCTCACATCCAATGTCCATATTCTTTAGGTTCAATTGTAATTTCGAGCTAGAAGATAAAACAAACATTACACCAAAATGCGTTTTAGTTCACTTTGGGTTTCACTAAATTTTGAATGAATTTGGACATTTTTACCATGGTGAAATTAGTCACCACCCTAATGAATGGGGACTAATTGTTACGGATAGTGAATTGGTCCATTAGTACCTAGTTAAATAAAAATTTATTAAGCCATTTCACTTGCTAAATAATTAAATAAACAACATGGAAATCAATTAAATTTAAATATTTAATATTTAATATTATTGATAATTTCATGATTTTCAGCCTATGAATTATTAACACATGTCATTAGGTAAAAAATGTAACTTAGTTATATATGCAATGTAATCAACCTAAGTTAACATCTATTCTAAAAATTACATAAGAGAATATTCAGTTAACTTACCATTATTAATCATAAACACACCAATTGTGAGGTTTGATCCCTTGACCTTTAAGGTGGAAACAAACACCCTACCATCAAGCCATCACATTTGTTGTGATAATGTGTTACATTACATTATAATTATCAAATACTTCATTTTAAACATTACAAAAACATAAACTTTGAAAATTCATATCTTATTGAGATTTTGTCCAAATGAAATTATAAAAGTTTAATTTTAAATTTTTTTCAATAATGTACATTATTACATTTATTTCCTTTTGAAAGTATAAAATCATCTGAACATTTTTTTTAAAAATCATTATTCAATAACATTTCAATGACCATTATTTTTTTTAAAAATTAAATAAATTGATAATGTTTTTGCTAATATAATAATACTACATGTGTTTGGTTTATTTTAGTTATTGTAAGGCTACTTTTCATTTTTCTAAGTTATTTCACCTTACATTATTTATGGTTATTTATGTTTATTCTCAATTATTTTTGGTTATTTTTGGTTATTTCACCCTAGGTTACTTTTAGTTATTCTAAGTTACTTTGGGTTATTTTATGTTACTTTTGATTATTTTAAGATATATCATTTTAGGCTATTTTTTTATTATTGTAAGTTTTTTTTTTTGGGTTATTTTAGGTTATATCATTTTAGGTTATTTGCAACTATTATGAGTTATATATATATATTATTTTTATTATTTTTATTATTTTTATTATTTTAAGTTATTTATTTTAAAGTTATTTTTGGCTATGTGAGGTTATTGTTGGTTATTATATTGTTGCTTATTCTATTAGTGCCCATATATTCTATTGGTGGTTATTAATGGTTATTAATAATTATTCTAGTGGTAGTTTATAATGATTTTTTTATTAATGGCTATTAGTAGTTATTCTATTGGTGGTTATTTTATTAATGGCTATTGGTGGAGCTATTTTATTAATGGTTATTGGTGAATATTCTATTGATGGACATTGGTGATTATTTTAAGTTAAATTATCATAGGTTATTGGTGGTTATTAGCGGTTATTGGTGGTTATCGGTGGCTATTCTATTGATGTCTATTGGTGGTTAAATTACCATTGGCTATTGGTGGTTATTTTATTATAGGCCATTGGTGGTTATTTTATCGATGGTTATTGATGGCTATTATATTGATTGTTATTAATGGTTATTGTATTAATAGCTATTGGTGGCTATTTTATTAGTGGTTATTTTTTGTTATTTTATGTTATATTACAACTATTGATGCTTATTTTCTTATAAGTTATTGTTGGATTTTTTTATTATATTATCATAGGTTATTGATAGTTATTTTATTGTAAAATATTATAAGTCATTTTATCATAGGTCATTATATTTTATTTTTAGATTAATTTAAATTGTTATACGTAGGATAAAGTAATTTATAATAACATAAAATATAATGACATTGGATAACTTAAAGTATAGCCTAAAGTTAGTTGAATAACTTATTTTTAAATAATTTAAAGTAAAAAACCTATAATAAGCTAACTATAATACCTTAAGGTAAAATAATGTATAATAATTTAGGGTATAATAATTTATAATAACCTATAATAACTTAAGGTATAATTTTAAATAGTTAAGGTAGCCCAAAATAATGTACGGTATATCATAAAGTAACATAAGGTATTTAAAACAACATCAAATAACATTATTTATCACAATAAATTATAATAGTGAATTTTATCAACTAGTAGTGAAACATGATGTTTACATAGTGATATTATAATGTAATAAATTTAACCAAGGTGAAATCACTCAAGTACAATGAATTTATTTCATTTTTAAGGTCCCATAGTGATTTAAGCTAGTGAATTACACCCCACTTTTGTAGTAGTTAAAAGTGATTCCACATGACATGCAAAAGTTGTTGTCCACATAACAAAAACAGAAACACCACAAGCAAAAAGATACATTGAGGAAAAGGAAGGGGTAAAAAAATTTGTTGGAGTTCCCCAAATCCAACCAAGGTGCAAAATGAATATTAACATCTCCAAAACATTGGCCGATATGTCAATCAAACACAATTGTCAAAGGTCTTTCATAGCAAAACAACCATACTTAGACCCAACCTATGTCAATTGATATATTTCAATCCAAAACATAAAAACAAATAAAGTGAGGTATATTGTGACCATAAATATGTTGTTGGATATCAACATGCCCTTGGTTCACAATGTCTGATAATATGAAAGTTTGCTTAATGGGGCTCCTTTGGTAAAACATTTCTCTTGCACAAATCATGGGTCATCACAAGGCGTACGTGAGGAAAAAGGGTTTGAAAACTGAGCCCATAACACAAGACACATTTGTTCTCCATCTTATTTTAGAAATTTATCAAGGAAAATAGCAAATGAATTATGGTAGAAACACCCTAAGGATCTAGTAATGTGTGTATGTGGGTTATGGAAAAGCCAAATTCAGTTTTTTATTATGTTGAACATGCCCTAATGGATATGAACTTGCCAAGCCAAGATGATACCCCATTCCCACTTGGCATCCAAACCCCCTAGAAAGTAGAAATGATGAAAAAAATTGGACATAAGAGTTTAGTCTCTTTTGATGCAACATTTAACACAAACCAGAAGTGGGTACATTTCATCCATTTTTTTACATCTACAAATTAAGTTTTGTATAAATATAACTTACTTGACCATTATTCCTAACGCAACACTTTTGTTATTTGAAGTACCCCCTTTATAGCATGATGGTGTTGAATGAATGGCAAAATGGAATACTTGTCACATTCATTGTCATTGGAAAAGCTAGGGAAATTGACCTTAATCTTGTTTTGTATGCATTGTCCCAATGTTTGCTAGAGGACTAAAGGCCTAATGTTATAATTGTGGACAACAATCAAGTCTAAATAAATGTTCTTAAGTATGTGGACCTTCTCACATAACATGTGTCTCATGATGGCAATGTAGTTTTTATGTCCATTGGAACCTCCTTTCGAGATGTTTTTTGTGGTTAACACAAGATGAATCCACACCAAAAATTTGTAATTAACACCAAGTATGAGGTTTCGTATGACTTGTCACTAAACTTAAGTTGGTGTGAACACGCACTATTAAAGTAACAATACTTTTTTTTTTAAACTACATCTTAACATTAATGTTACAAAACATTTGCAGAAAAGGGTCATTTATCTCAATGTTAAAGTTATCATTCCTATTTTTCATTCACCTTCCAATGCGACTTACGAAACACACAAAGACAAATCACATTCATCCATTTCTTTAGGACTTACAAAGTGACAATATGCAAGTAATAATTTGAATCAAACTAAAAATACAAAGCAAAACAACATTTATTTATCAAAAAGTTTATTTGTTTGTCATGATGTTGAAGTCTCCCAAACCACGACACTTCCTGTTATGTTTTTGGTACCATTGGAAAGCCCTTGATGAATAAAGGAGTGTTGAGTTCGTTTCATAATGTTTCAACCTATGATGGACAAGGTATTGAATATTGAACAAAAATTTCAATGAAAATTCATTTTGATCAAAAAAATAAAATCAAGGGAATTTGGGCATGCTTTTATTATTGTTGGTAAACCTTCAATGAATAGGAATTAATGAAGGTGATTTGGAAATTTTTAGATTTAAAGTGCGAGATATATTGAATTTTGAATAGTTTTGTCATTGGAAATTCAATTAAATTCCAAAAAATGGTTTTAAAAGGAAATTTTAGTTGAATAACTACTTCACACTTTGGCCAGTGATATAGGCTACACTAATACATATTTAAAAAGCTAATACACAAGTAAAAAAAAAAAAGAAAAAAATGCTATGAAATGGGGAAACAATATCAATGTTTTGAAGATGAAGCAACAAAAAATGGTTATTTTTTATTTGGAATAAAGATGTTGTAATGGAAATGGTGTGAAAAATAATTACAAATGAACCAAGGTAGACATTATGAGAGAGATGGTACAAAAAAATGAAATGAGACACAAGTAACACATAAACAACATATGTTACATTGAATATTGAACATCGCATTGTTGTTACAAGTGCAATGAAGTGAAGCATGAAGGCAATGATATTGGTGAAATAGTGAAGGATGTGGCATTGGGATCAGATCCCTTTAGAACCTTTCATAAAACATCATGAAAATTTAGGTATGGTTATTGACATAAAATTTTAAAGTAAATATATGCTTAGATTATCCCTTCATTCACAAGACAAAAAGTTCAAACTCTCAAACACACGTGTCCCCTACATCTTTCCTTTTCAAACACCCCAAATCCATCTCCTTAATAATTTCCCATGTCTCGCTTATTTATAGAATTAGAAAAGTTCGTACCCATATGATGCCTTGAAGACAAACCTCCCATAAATTCTCCCTAACATACTTATATGTAACCATTGAGGAGACTATATTTTCTAATGTAATTATAGCCATAATCTCAAAAAAGGAAAAAAAAGAAAAAACCTTTTCAAACCCTTGGTGACAAACTTAAACATATTCCCAACACATCCCAAATGTTGATCCTATTCTTCCTTAGACAAACAACCATAACCTTGTTCCATTTTGCATTCCTCTAGATATTTCATCACCTCCCACCCCATTATCCTATCTTTATTTATGCACATGTTCATATCTTCACAAGAACCATGGTTGCAATGGAAGGTATTCCCATGGTTATTTAATTAAACCCAAATACAAATTATATTACCTTAAGGACATACTCCTTGTTTGTAATCCTTCAATACTAACATGTTGGAACAAAAATAGTCTTTGCATCAAGAAGATAGAAAAAAATTATTTAGTTTTTCTAATGTTGAATGCTTGTTTCACTATCTTCCATCCTATAAATCTTTTTCCACATAAACACCATCCATCATTGCCAAACTCCTATGCTCATCACCCACCAAAAATTGAGCATCCACCATCAAAAGAAAAAAAAATACTAAAAAAAAAAATTCAACATCACATCACACATTAGTAGCTAGCAACAAACCAAGCGCCCACAATTGTTTTGATGCACTATATGCTATCACCAATAGTCACATACAACAATACACAACTAACAAAGAAACCTAACTAGTTTGAAAAATATACATTTCTTTGTGTAATCCTTTAGTTTAAAATGTTAAAACCATCTTGAATAGGAAACAACCAACCAAAACACAAGGCATCTTTTGGCACTATTTCATCCAACCTTCTCCTTTTACATCTCAATATATTTTTAAGTCATAACAAATCCAAATTTCATTTTGCAATAGTATGTTGTCCCATCCTTGTTGATGGTTGTTTCTACAAAACAACAAATTATAGCCTAGTTCGTTAGGATTCCAGAAAGGGAAAGGCTATCCATTTTGGGCTTTATGTTGTAAATTTTTTACATAATCCAAAGGCTGCAATGACTATACCCTAGATACAAAGCAATATTTACTGATTTTTCATTTTCTCAAAAACCTTTAATTCTAATAATGAATCTTTTATGGAACCTCTAAATGTGGTCTTGATAAAAATTTGAAGTATATATGAGAACCTTTAAATAAGGTTCTAGACGGCATTTTAAACAACAATGATTCCTTAAAATGATGATTGTCATTTAAAAAAAAAGAGAGGTGGTATTTGGTATTCTTAAAGTTTATGGGTTTTAATTAAAATGATGAAATGATTTTTTATTTTATTTTTTAAAACATGAAAATATAATTCCTAGTGTACAATGTGATATTGATCACAAAAGAATCCCATAAGTCCTAATCAAGTGGTCCAAGCATCAATAGGCCATGATAAATTTTTCATTGCAAATTGCACACATAGTTTCTTATTTCCTTGAAGTGGGTTTTTTTGGGTCAAATCATTCTTGCAACTAGCAACCAACACATCTTTGTTGTTTCTTTCCCATGTCAACATAACCATAGAAAATAAAAAGCTTTAGACATTGACATAACACATAATCATAAAATAAAAATGACTTATTGGTTGTTGCTTCCACACATCAATAAAGCCAATAATACAATTTTAAAAACTTGTGACTTTTTGTGCCCCCCCACATCGACATAACCACAAAATATGAAAAATATTTTTAGTAAAAAAAATCTTTGTGCATTAACAAAGCCCAAAAAATGCCAAAAAACTTATGAGTTGTTGCCACCCATGCATCAATAGAACGAAAGAAACTAACAAACTTTCAAGCTCAACACCCCACACATCAATAAAACCATATAAAATACCTAGAAATTTCTAAATGTCAAATGTGAAATCCCAAAGCATCAACAAAACTAGAAAAAAGGCTTTTGACTTGTTGTTGCCAAGCAACAACAACACCACACAAAAAATTCCCACTATGACATGTGTGGGCTCCCATAAATTTTTAGTAAAATCAAAACTCATGGCAAAAATGCCATGTCCACCACAAGACATTTAAAGATTTAAAAAAAAATGTATGTAAGGCATGAAATAAATGAGAGTAGAACAAATTTCTCCCTAGTTTTTTTCATAATGTTTGGCAACACATCTATCATTAGTTGATGTTGAAATAAAATACAACATTTAGACATTATCTTAAAACCATACATTCCAACCATGGGTTTTCAACAAAGGACAAAAGGTGTTAACCTTTTGTCTTTATAAACGAGGTATTCAAGAAAGGCATGTTATGTAAGGTCAACTTTGTTAAAAAGGTCATTGGCTACTAAAAAACTTATTAATCATAGAAGGAGGGATATTCTTCATTTTTTTGTTGTTTATTATTGATTTCCATCTCCTTAAGTTTTCTTCACCAACATCAACTCCAACTTCATACACACTTCCAGATGTTCATAGATAAATGATTTAAATATATATATATTTGTTATAGCTCACAAAAACATTTTTTTTCCCATGGGAAACATATTAACATTAACTTCAATTGGATTCCAATGGCAAACAATACATTGCATGATTTGGGGACTATAAGAATTCATTTTTGCACCATCATTGAAAATAAAAAACCTTTGATAACTTGCACTATGATGCCAAGGATACCATATGCTTCAATTGACCAAAAGCTATGGAATAAAAAGTGCCCAAGATGCATTTG
>Ga0116228_10006516_pt1 | contig 10437 bp, 5 predicted proteins | sample S1TSphfallax_2_FD_89694 | JGI IMG/M metagenome (GOLD analysis project Ga0116228, IMG submission 89694) | Host-associated microbial communities from peat moss isolated from Minnesota, USA - S1T2_Fc - Sphagnum fallax MG | ecosystem: Host-associated > Plants > Peat moss > Unclassified | place: USA... | reverse complement strand
TGATAGCGCCTTGTGCATCCAGATACCAATGAGGTCTGGATACACCAAAGAATAGGCGACATTGGCTGTATTACCAAGACTGACCATACCCGGTGTAAGCTGATAATTATTGCGCTCATCTGTTGTTTCGACAATGTAAAAATCAGTGATCGAGTTATAATAAGAAGGAAACAATCCAATATAAGCATTGATTGGTATAAAGGTGCCGGGCTGGAAAACCTGATCAACAGTTGATCCAAAAAATCTCGTCAACGCATCGGTCTGATTGACCGCAGGTAGCAGCGAGATGAACTGGTATTCGTTATCTGTTGAAGTGCCGGTATTGTTTAGATTGACGGACATCAACGAATCCTCAGATTAGCTGGTGTATTGGATACAATGATCTGAATGTTAGCGACAGTCGCAGTGCTCACCAAAATCTCATCAGGATCACTTTCGATTTCAAACTCATTGCCAAAAACACCTGCCGCATTGGTCGGAACAATGACAATGCTTGCAATCTGTCCCGCAAGCTGCTGATGGATATACGCCGCAAGTTCGGTGAAATAAAATGTATCGCCGAAGTCCCAGAAACTTACGTCAAAATAGTTATTCATTGCGGTAATGACATTAGTCTTGATTTCACCATCCGCCAAACTTGCATTGGGCAAACGTACAACCTTAAAGTTTGCCTGCACTGTTGGGTCTGCGCCATTTCCAAACAGATATTTGTAGCGAACAGGACGCCAGACAATACCGTCGCTAAACATGCGAAAGTTTTCCATACTGGCGAATGCCAAACGCAAATCAAGTTCTGTCGGCGGTGCCGGTATGAGTGTTGGATCAGAACCAGCAGCAATCCATTGCCGTACCGCTGTATCATAGGCGTAGGGCAGCACAAAAATATCGTGTATATTGGTGATAGACGGATCAATGCGCTGATCGGACGTGGCATAATGCTTCCAATGAAAAGCCAACTCATCGCCAACTGGTATTGTAGTTACAGTCACGACAGTATTTGTTGTAACTGTATTGGTCATCATATCATCGTCACAGCCACAATCCATTGTTGAAGCATTTGATGTTGCATTTACCGTCACCGGCACTTCAGCAGTCGTCACCCATGTTCCAGCAACATTTGGTCCACGTCCGATATAGTAATCCCAACTCTGGGAGAAATCTTGTGTCCATGTGGTGACTGTGCTGTTACCTGATAATGTAGAAGTGTATGTCCAAAACGTATTGTTATACAAAGGAGAGACCGAACTACTCACAATAAAAGCTTCCGTTCCGACCGCTTGTGACGTATCTGCAAACATCAAGGTATCGGTGTCATAGCCGATCAACACACCACTGGTGACGGTATTAGAAGCGTCATAGGGATAATCAAAGACATTCCCTCCAAGAGTGTACCAAAACAAATAGCTGTTTACATCTGTGGTATCATCTACAACTTTATAGAAAGTATCTGGCTGATCAGGATAACCATAGCCGTAACTATCCAAGAAACTGACATGTGTTCGACGAGGCTCAACTGTTCCATCTTCATAATACCAAATATTACCAACCGTCAGATTGTAATCCTTCATCAATGCATAACCGAGTGGATTATTCCTATCTGGGTTGATTTTCATGATGGTAATGGAGTCCTGTGAAGCTTCGCCCGTGCTTTGGTCGATGGCTCGCGCGCCATTATCGAACCACTCAACACTGGATACACTCTCAAAAACATAATCCAGACCACAGCCAGTAATCTGCCAAAGTCCAGACAGACTGCCACCTCCGGGAACATAGACAACATTGATCAGCAATATGGTGGTGCCAACCAATGTAGGTGACACAAGATTATTGACTGAAGGTCCGACCGTCCATGTTCCACTAGCAGTCAAATAATCATAGGTCAGAGAGAATGAAAAATTCTGACTGAGATTCGTATAGATGGTGTTCAAGGTTGAACTACCAACCGCATTCAAAAAACACGGCAGAATAGAAACAATCGTTGATCCTGTGGGAATCACACTTGTCAACAAGACTGGACCGTTTGTCGTGGTAACTGGCACTACATTGACTTCTGAAAGTACTTGAAGAACGGTCGCCCATTGAGTAGTTTTTCCATCAGGAAATAAAAACTGAATTTGCGCACCCGGCACAATCAAGTTTGTGGCTATTGCAGGAAAACTGCCTGATGATCCAAAATAGCCCGATGTATTGTAGATTTGAACAAAAGACTGATTCCAAGTTATACCAGTAGGTATTGAGAGAACACCAGCACGAATAGCTTGAAGATATAGATCACGTACAGCATTTGCCATCTGAACAGATGAAATCATCGGTTGTATAAACAAGCTGAAAATATCAGCCGATGAATAGTTTGAAGCTGTTTGCACTTCGGTATAAAGATCGGCAACTTCCTTGAAGAATATCCCGTCCTCTTCAAACAAGCTCAAATCCTGATAGGTTCCAGTGGGATCATTGAGATCAATGTAGCGAGATTGTCCAGAATAGACACGATTGACTGCCTTGATTCGACGAGCCAAGTTAAGCTGTAATGGGAATGAGTTATAATCCTCACCACTGACCATGCGATTTTGAGTAGCATAAACCTGCGGTGCTCGATTTCGAATATCATCGATAGTCTCGGCTGTGGTCGCATTCGTCACACTTTCTTCCAACGAAAATGTGATTGTCAGATTTTTGCTGACACCTGATGCATTGGTATACGCGAACACAAGCTGCACAGCATCAATATCCAATGGCTTCATGCTATAGCTCAAGCCATTGCTGACGCGATAGCTCACACGCATATTGCCACTTGGTGCGTTACCGTATAACCCATCAGAAAATCTGATAGAAATCTGATCATTGTCTTGAGTAATCACCGAAAAAATATTACGCTCATCAGCAGGCAAAGAATTGTATGTGATATTGCTGTCAAGTACGATCGGAACCATTGTCCAGTTGGTCAGAACGTTTCCTGCATCATCGATTGTTTGTACCCAAACATCAGTCTGATTGATGTTGCCAGCCGATACATCGAGAAGCTGATTGGCAATCGGATATGGAATATAGAAATCCTGATGACCAGAGTTTCCCTGCTTGAATAACATAAAGAAACCAGTGCGAGCACTGCCGTTGCCATTGCCATCATTGAGATAAAAGATATTGAGAGCGTTCAATGGATTGGGTGTTCGTTCAGACAGCACGCCTTGATCTGCAAAATCACCATTGCAAATCTCAAATGACATTGCAGTGCCACCAATCGTTGAGCTAAAGCTCAAATTATTGCCTGATACTAATCCATTGAACCGATAAAGTTGAGTTGGAATGCCAGAAACTGTACCAGTCTTGAGTGGAATACCAAAAGGATTTGTGCCAACAAATGACGAATTAAGAACAGTGACAAACTGCTCATACCAATTGGCGTTGTCAGGATCATTCCAATTGACTGTAATATTGTTCAGATTAGTTCCAAAGCTATCATAAACATCATCGTCGGTGTTTAAGCTGACAATCTTGACGACACCAGTTGCAGCAAGATTACGCGATGGATTGTATGACAAAAATCTTGCTAATCTGAGAATGCTGGCACGAGATTCAGCGACATCAATGAAGTTTTCGCGAACAGCAATGTCAGTCTTGAAGGCAAGACTACCGGCAAGCCATGAAAGCAAATCAATGATCGCGACAAATTCACTCTGCTCGATCCAGTCATTGAAGTCTTCTGGATAATTGGTCTGAATGTAGTTGCGCAAAGCTGCGTTGATCGACGGAGGATCAGACGCATTGAAGTTGATTTGAGAAAAGGCGCGATAGATGACTGTCCAAGACTGTCCAGCAAATAGCTCTGATTGACGGGTTGCAACTGCCATTTTTTAAAACTCACTGTCGGCAGAAAAATAGTTTGTTTGACGCTGCTCAAATGTTGCCGTGAAACTGTTCACCACATTCCAAGGTGCATAAAGCAGAGTCAACTCAACGCGAATGCCATTTTCATAGGTATAAACCTGCGTATCAAGCAAAGTTAGTCGCGAATCTGAACTCACAATGCGTTGACACTCAGCGACAATCTGATCATTCAATAAGGGCGTCATCGGGTCCATCAACCATTCCCAAATCAAGCAACCAAAATCTGGTCGCATCACGCGCTCACCAACCCGCGTGTAAAAATAGTTCAACAGATCACGATTAATGAGTTGAATATCGTAGAGTTTTGTTTCACCAGTCTTTTCAGTATCAATCGTGCTAAAACCGAAAAAATAACTCGTACTCGCATTTGGATAAAGATTAGGAGTATTTGACTTTGATCCAAAAACAGTCGCACTGGTATAAGGCGTTGGCACTGGCGGCGAAGTAAGCAGGTCAGACATTTTTGAGAATATCCATGATTCTCATCGTATTTATATAGTCAAAAAGTAGCAGTTAATTGCTTATTGTTTGATCACTGAATAGTTGCTGGCATTCCACAAATATTGTCCATTGGTAGCTTTGCCACCGGGTGTTCCAAATGCATACGTGTGAACGTTGGCGGGATAGCCACCGCCTTGATCCAAAACCTGAATAGCTGGCGATCCGTCAGAAGTAGTCGTAGTACCCAAAAAGATTGCCGCATGTGACATGCCGTAGTTTGGCGAACTAGGACCATAGCTGTTGTATTTGCCATTTTCAAACAAGGCGATCGGAGTTCCAACCTGAAGATCATTGATACTATCAGGAGTGAGAGTTTGACCTTGTTGCCAGCCGCCTGCTCGACCGAGTCCAGTTGCTGCCTTAACCAAGTCTGTGCATTCGCCACCGCCGACATGAGTGCCCTTGTATTGAGAAATAAGCTGCTGCGCCGTCGCATTGGCAATCCGTGTCGTGCCACCTGAGGCGGTCGTGACAGTCGTTGGCACGGTAGCCCCAGCCTGACCCACCGTATTGGCCGCAGAAGGCGTTGTAGGCGTTCCTGCTCCGCCTGTGGTGGTAATGGCATTGGCGGCGTTTGGAGACGGACTAGATTGCGGACCAGATGGATGTCCCTGCCATGGTTCATGGGTCGGCAAAACATTCACAATGGTCATGACGGTGGCTTTCTGCCCATTTTGAATGTCAGGCGCCGAAGTTGGTTTTGGCACTTGCGCTGGCATAGCTGTAACCGCTGGTGCGGACGGAGCCGATCCCGGATTATCGTTGATGGTTGCTCCCTGACGAGTAATCGCGCCAGTGACATTCATCGTATTGTCACCACCCGTCTGATTACGAGTATTTCCAGTCACCTTTGTGGTGTGATCGGCGCCAGTTTGATTTCTTGTATTGCCAGTGACACTGGTCAGAAAGTCACCAGTCACTGTCAGATTAGTGTCTGACTCGCTCGACAAAATTATCTTGGAGCCAGCACTACCAACGATCTGACCATCAGCTTGCATGTTGATGTCAGTGACAGCACGAAAATAAATCGATCCACCTGCATCAAGAATGATGTTGCGGTCGGCTCGCAAGTTGAAATCCTGTTCGGCGCGAAGACTGACAGAGTTTTTCGAATATATCTCAACACCATCGTCGGACAACTCCATCCAAGAATTGCCCATCTTTGAGTTGATGTAAACAAAACCCGTGGTATCGTTGATGAGAACCTGCACGCCAGATCGCGTTCTGATTCGAATGAATTCATTATTGGTATTATCATCAACATACATCTGATGACCACGCGGCGTATTCAAACCATAAACACCTGATACGCTATCGCGTCTGGCAGAAGAATTCGCATACCCACGTTGAGTATCGGTTTGCAAGCCTTGAGTTTGAATACCGTTGGCTAATGGTGTGAAAACTGGGCGTTGTGGATTATCAACATTGACCGAATCCAAACGTTTGTTGTATTCAACGACAGGCACATTTCCCTGACTTTTGAAGTTTGGATCGGCAGTTGATCCTGCGGCGATACCCGGAATCATCTGATTCATGTTCTGCTGGAAGATACAGGCATACCAAAAACCACGCGCAGTATCACCATTGACGAATGTTACCAAGACTTGGTTATCAAGATCAGGAGGCACTGCCCAAAATCCATAGGATGTTTGCGAGCCTGCCATCGTCTGATCGCTCTTACTATTTTTGGTAATGCTGGTCGCACCACCAAAAGGCGTAGCATAGCTTACCGTAATCCAATCCTTCGGATTGGCTGGATCACCACCGATCTCTGGAATATAGACTTGCAGTCTCCCCATCATCTGAGGATCGGTATTGTCTTTCACAAACCCGATAAAAGTACCATGTAAAAAGATGCGTCCATTATTTGAATCTGGATCGTTACGTCGTGTAATGCGATTAATTTGAGCCATTAGCTAGAATTTCCCGGTTTTCCCGGACCATACATGTTCGGAAAATAACCCAAGCTTTTTGATAGATTTGAATTGAAATCAACTTGTCGTCCTCTTTCATAATATTGTAAGAATGAAGACGTTGCTTGTTCACCAGTTGTTGTCGTTGCCAACTGACGGTATGAGTTAGGTTCTCCAAAACCAGAGCCAGCTTGGTTAGCTAACTCTCGAATTGTATAATCGGCTTGTTGTTGGATGGTAGCATTTTGTGGATAAACACCTTCAATAGTATTGAAGTTTTCATATCGTGGTCCATTCCATTGCAAAAGCCCAGCCGCAGGAAGTCCATTGGTATCGGTGATTTTCACTGTCGGATTCATGGCACTTTCGCGATAAGCGTTGGCTACAATTCCGTCTGCTTGTGCATCGGTCAACGGCAAACCTCTCGCCGCTGCTGACGCCAACAAAGCTGCCTTGAAATCCGAAGCATTCGACTGTTGTTGAGCTTGCGTCATTGGCACTCTAGCTGGTGTAACAGTCGGATTCGCAGTTGATGGTCTTGGTGTAGTCGTATTGCCTTTTTGAGAAGACGGTCTAGCGGATGCAGCGTTATTGAGATTGTTGATGGCGTTGATCACGTTGATCAACGGATATAGAATACCATGTAATTTCTGCTTGAAGATACCATCCGAGAAATAGGAAGTGATTTGTGTTGCTCGATAGATGCCAATAAATGAATCGTCATTTCTAAAAATAGGTACAAAGTCATTCCCAGTGACAATCGGATAACGAAAAGTGAACATGAAAACCTGATCGCCAGCTACCCAGTTTGGCTGATTCGGACTATAGCTCTGACTGCCACCATTAGGATCATTGAGACGTAAGGCGATGGTTCTCTGTAGATTTGATTGACCAATCCAATAAGGATCACCGCGAATATCAAGATCAACATTTGCAAGCTGAGTTGTGTAAGGTTCGTAAAGTTGTTCAATCAACGATCCGAATGTACTTCTGTCACGATGATATGGTCCTACAAGACCAGTACCAGTTTGTTGCATCTGATCCTTATAGGCTTGACGAAACGGAACACTATAATTGAAGTTCTCGTAATCAAATTCGGTATTCAAGACATTTCCAGTGTTGGATACAATCAAATCTTCTGCGTAAATGGTGGTTCCTTTTGCAGTCTGAGTCCCACCAATCCCAAGCTGTGCATCTTGTGCTGCATTTAATCGCGTTTGAAGAGTTTGTGCCGTTGCAATAATATTTTGTTGTTTTGCGACAAGACTATTCAAAGTGGGCGAAGCAGCATTAAGAGTTGCAGTTGCAAAAGCTCGTTGAATAATACTCGATCCGGGAGTACTTAATGTTTGAATAGCGGCCTCAACTTCAGGTGTGATCGCAGCTTGATTCTGTGTTTTCTGAGTGGCGATAGCCGCATCAATATCTGTTTTTGATTGTGCCAAAGCAGCGAGTTTATCTCTAAGATCAGGAACTTCGGTGGCATTCTGTGCTTGTTTAACCTGTGCGTCAGCGGCTTTGGCAGCAGTCTCAATATTATCAACCGACATACGAGCGCCTTCAAGCTTAGGCAACAAGGCTGCCCATTTGAAGCTTGACTTGATTTCCATATTCAAGACTTCGGTGTTTAAGCCAGTAAACAGATATTGATAGTTTTTTTTCAACAAACCTCTGGCAAGCAAGGTCTTCAACATTGAAGCTTGTACCGTGGGGTCTCTTGCATTATTACGCTGAACAACACTTGCAATAATAGCTTGTGTGTAATATGGAAAAATATGAAAGGTGATAGTGCGTATGTAAACGCTGTTCCAATAATCATATCCAGTCACATTGATATCGGTCTCAACTCGAAAAATAATCGATTCCTTGAACTTACGATCGTTAGTATTTTGCGTGGATTGATCCGTCTGTGTTTGAGTATTGTCACGATCAAGACCCAAATTTTGAATCTGCTCATTATTGTGCAACGGCCAATCGATCATGTCGGTGATGACGGTGCCCGGTGAGAAAATCGCTTGAAAACTACCATCCTTGAATGTGTTGATCTTAATCGAGCTATTGTTTGGTTGCTGCGGCTTTGTTTTATAGTTGCCGATTTTTACATCTGAAACAGATGGCGGCGGATTTGCAATGTCATGAACCATAAACTTGTAGGTTACTGATTGAAAGCCATTTCGAGCCGTCCATGCATTTGTCAAGTTTGTTCCAAGATCATCAAAAAAAGCACTTATGGTTCCACCAGAAGCACTCATGGTTTGTGGAGCCGTTAATGTGTCCTGAGAATCAATGACATTCTCGTTATATGGGATAGCAGTAAGTGTGTAGTTGCCACCTTTTTCATCGAAATGAGTTTCAACGTCGGTGATTTGGATTTGCCAAATCCAACGACTTGTGTTCAAACCAGCATTTGTCAATGCATCAACTTCAATGTCACCCTCAGTACCACCTGCTGCACCTTTCTCAACATAGGCTTTGAAGGATAGTTGCAAATAATATGGTGCATACTGAAGATTGCGGATTTTGTTTTGCAATGCCGCTTGCTTCAACGCATCAAGAAACCCGACACCAATAGGCTCAATAATGTTGATGGTAAACTTGGTGGCGTTGATGTTGCGAGATTCATAGTTGGGACCAACCAGACTGTCCATCTCAACGCTTTTGATGCTATACGTCGTGACGCCACTTTCAGCTACCACGATCTTGTTCAGCTTATCAACCGCATTATAAAGCGCCGATACACTCGAAGGATTGCCTGCTTGTGTATAGAGATCGATGTCGGAAATACAGAACAACTGCCAATGATAGGCAACCTGCCAATGACTATTGAGAGGGTTATCCATACCACCTAGAAAATTCTGCAATAGTCTTTGAATATCACCAGCATCGGCAGCAGTACTTCCTGCTGCTGGTGGGGTGGGAGCACTGGTCGTCGCAGCAGCAGCGGCAGAAGTAGGCGTAGAAGCCGTTTGCGGCGTTGGTGTGCTGGGTGTTGGAAGACGCTGCGTTGTTGTACTGGCAACCGCTGGTGGCGATGTAATGACAGGAGCGACATAGCCACCACCGCCTATAACATCACCCGGATTTGGCGTGACGACAATACCCGGTGTAGCACTGCTACTATTGCCAGCTACCGGCGTATTCAACGCAGGTGTACCAGTCAAACTTGGACTAGCTGTTGTTGGGGCGGTTACCGGAGTCCTATTGGTGTAACCGTAGCCACCAACAAGAGGAACATTTGTACCTGACACTTTTTTGTCCTTTAGCTTACGTATTAGTCCACTATTAGCCCACTGTTAACCCACTATTTGACGAAGATATGACCCACTCGGCACCCAGATTTGAATGCCGGGAACACATGTCCAGATTGGGTCTTTTCTCATAAAAGGATTTCGAACACAAAATACCCACCAATAGGCAGGTGTCGAATAAAGATCATAGGAGATCGTGTCTGGACGATATTTGTGCCGTGGCGTCAACAAAAACAACTGATCAGCAGAATTTGGCGGAATATCTTTCCATACGATATTACTCAAATACCAACTCGTCTGTGGTGTACTGCTGTATGGAGAGTTTGCCGGATAGTTGACAACTGTCATATCCATCCTCCCTTCAACATCAATGCACCTGTTCTAAATGCATCCAAGCTAAAATCCTTCTTTTGAGCGCGTGGAGTCTGTTGAACTACCAACGTCACCGCCAAATCAAACAATGCTGGAAGCTTTGCAGTGCCACCAGCAGTGCTGACCAACACAGTATCCATCTGTTCATTATAAGTGTAAGTGTGAGACTTCAAAACCACTCTTAGATTGTTGAACATGTAGGTGCCATAACCATTCAACAATAGGATTGGTGGTGGCAAACCTGCCTTGCCAGCAGCCGCATCAGTCTCACCAAAATACATCTTCGAAACTGTTCTAAGAAAATGAATGCAGGCTAAAGCATAAACACCTTCTGCTTGTGTCTGCACGGTAAACTTACCTGAAATCGATATACTGACTGATGGTGTGCGCGTATACGCCAGAAAATCCGAGTTGGTATGAGTCAAAGCCAAATCCTGATAGGTCACATCCTGCGTGACAGTGATCTGTGGCGTATAGGGAAACATCAATCCATTCGTGACGTAGAGTGGTGATAGAAT
>Ga0116228_10006515_pt1 | contig 10438 bp, 4 predicted proteins | sample S1TSphfallax_2_FD_89694 | JGI IMG/M metagenome (GOLD analysis project Ga0116228, IMG submission 89694) | Host-associated microbial communities from peat moss isolated from Minnesota, USA - S1T2_Fc - Sphagnum fallax MG | ecosystem: Host-associated > Plants > Peat moss > Unclassified | place: USA... | reverse complement strand
TAGACAAGAGAACATACGCAGTAGAAGCATTCCTTCGACCTACCGGCGTGCCGTGGCAGCGGAAGGTAGATTTTCGTACGATCTATGTCGATAGACCGACGCACGGGCGAACCCGCCCACATTTTTTGTCAGCGCCGCGAGGTTCGCCCCCCCGCCCCGACGTCCTGGAAGCGCGTCCGATTTCGAAAAATACATAGAAACGCTCAGAAAAGATGCTGAATCGAGAATGAGAAACCCGCCGTTCCTGCCGACGGCTGCGCGGCGTTGTATTTGAGATTCCCGGTCGACGTCAGCAGCGTGGCGGGCGTCGCGGAGCTGAGACCGTACTCGCCGAGCGTTTGAAAGACGGTCACCTGGGCCGCGGTCGACTCGTTCTCTTTGATGTCGAAGCCGAACGTCTGACGATACGGATAGCCGAACGTCGTACCGTAAATCGCGTTGACGTTGCGCCCGAGGATCTTGCGGGCGCTGAGGCCCACGCCGCCCGTATAGCCGACGTTCACGTTGAAATTCGAGAGACCGACCGCTTGCGCGAACGTGGTCTCGATCGGCGCGAGGAGCGTCCGCGTGAACTGCGCGTTCGCGACGCCGAACGCTTCCTGAGCGACCGAGAGTTCACCCGATTGCGAGCGCGAGCCGGCGACGCCCGGGCTGAGGTTCGCGAGGGAATTGCTGCCGTACGGGATCGCCTGGCCCGGCGTCTCACCGAAGAGGTTCGTCGCGCCGAGGGCCGGCGCGTTGAGCAGTAAGCCGAGGATCTGCTGACGGTCGTACGACGGGTCCGACTTCAACCCGATCGTGAGGTTCGTAACGGGGCCGCTCAGCGTCAGCGTCACGTCGGCCGACCCCGTGACGTTGCGGACGGTGTTCGGATCCGGATTGATCATGTGGGTCGTGGCGACCGCGTCGAGCGTGGGGATGACGCCCTGATCCGGGGTGAAGGTCACCTTCCCGTCGACCAGGCGGAACACCGTATTGAAGTACGTGATCGTGCCGCCGGTCGAAACGAAGCCGCCTGCAAGCGAGGGTCGATCGACCGTCCCGTCCACGTGGAGGTCGCCGCGCGCGCCGATATCGACGTTCCCGCTGCGAACGCGGACGTTCCGTTCCGCGCTGAGGTCGAGATCGAACGCCGTGTCGCGCGGAACCCGGGGCGCGCCGAGCCCGCCCGTCTGCGCCGACCCCGCCGTCGTATCGAATCCGCCGCCGCCTCCGCCGCCCGCCACGAGGAGGGCGCTGAAGGGAATCGTGCCGTCCGAAAGGCGGAGGTCGCCCGCGAGTTTCGCGGGGCGCCCGGCCAGGCGCGAGAGGCTGACCGTCCCATCGAGCGTGCCGGAGCCATACGCGGGGAGGTCGAGCCGCAGCTTGTCGGCCGACGCGACGAAGTCGTAGGCGACGGCCCCACCGGAGACGAGCGAATCCGCAAACCGCGCGGAGCCGCTCGCGTCGATCGTGCCGCCCCCGGCCGCCGCGTGGAACGAATCGAGCAACGCGGAGGAGCCGTCGAAGCGAAGGCGCGCCCCCACGTCCGTGAGTGCGACGGTCTCGAGCGGCGATTGCAGCGTGCCTTTCGCGAGCGTCAGGAGGCCGCCGAGGTGCGGCGTGCCGGCCGACCCGCCCACCTGAAGGGTCCCGTCGATGCGCCCCCCGAGCTCCGATCCCGGCGCTAAAAGGGGCGCGAAGTCGGCGAGTTCGAGGTCGGTCGCCGCGAAATCGAGGTCGATCGGCGCCTCCGGCGGCCCGAGAGAGAAAGGCTGGATCTCCAGGGGCACCGAGCCGTGGAGCGCGAGCGTGCCCGTCGTGAAGCGCACGAGGGCCTCGCTGAGAACCACCGCGCGGCCGCGCAAGGCGAAGGCGGCGCCGGCCTGGGGGACGGCGACGCCGCGGACGCTCGCCGAGCGGACGTCGACGCGCCCCGTCACCCGTGGATCGTCACGCGTACCGTCGATCGTGACGTCCGCGGTCCCCGCTCCGGTCACCGGATAGGCCGCGCCGAACAGGCGTGTCGAGAGGCCGCCCAAATTCGAGCTCGTGGCATGCAGCGTGAGATCGAGGGGAGAGCCCTGCGCGTGCCCGATGCGGCCGGACCCGACCACCGAGACCGACGGAAGCTCGAGGTCGATTTGGCGGACGGTCGTCCGGTCGAGCGTCGAGCTCGCCTCGACCGTGAGCCGATCGACGGGGAATTTTCCGATCGAACCGTCGCGGAGCGTCGCGACCGTCGTGACCGCTGGGTTCGCGAGCGGACCCGCAATCGTGGCGTTCGCGTCGACGCGGCCTCCGATCGGCACTTGATAGCCGAGTGCCGGGAGCCATACCCCGAGGTCGAGGCCGTCGAGCTCCGCCGTGCCGTCGAAGCGCGAGTCGCGCATCAGCGACGACACCGCGGCATCCGCCGCGAGCACGAGCGTGCCGGACGCGGCCAGGCGCCCCGACTCGCCACCGAAGAGGACGGAGCCGACGACGCTGCGGCCGTGCGAACTCCACACGGCGCGTGCGTCGCCGAGATCGAAGCTGCGGTAGCGGAGGCCCGCGATCGCGATATCGGCGTTCGTGCGCGTCGAGGTCCCGCGCTTCGAGAAGCGGATCGCAACGCGACCCTTGCCGCCGAGCGTGTCGCCCTCGTCGAAGAGGTCGTTGAAATCGGAGAGATTCGCGTGGGGAGCGACGATCCGAATCGCGTTATCGTCTCCGCGATAGCGCGCCGAGAACGCCGTCTGCGTGGACCCGACCGTCACGTGACCGGCGCGCGCGCGAATGCCGGCGCGATCGACGCTCACGTTGGCGGAGGCGTCCGCGAAGGCGAGCCCGGCGATCGTGCCTTCCGGCATGCCGACGCGCCCCTCCACCTTCAATTTGTCGGCGGGTCCGCGCACGCGCACGTCGCCGTCGATCGTGCCGGCGATCGTCTGGCCGCCGACGCCGAAGGCGCGCACGATCGGCGCCATGCCCGCGCTCGGCACCGCGACCCCCACGTCGTACACCGGCTCGACCGAGCCGACGCCGGACACGCTGCCGGCGAGCGAGGCGACGATATCCGCAGCCCGCGCGTCCGTCTGCCGGACCTCCAGGTGGCCCGGAGAGAACCTCACGTCGCCGTTCCCCGCGACCGGGATTTGGCTCGCGACGCCGTCGCTCACCGATAAGCCGCCGTCGAAGCGCGCGACCCCGTCCCGACTCGTCACGTCGCCGATCGCTGCCACGCTCCCGCGCTCGAGCGGAACGCCATGAATGCGCGCCGCGTCGGCGCCGAACACCGAGACGCCGATACCGCCGGGTGCGCCGAGGCTTCCCGCGGCGGCGAGCGTTCCGCCGGCCACCGCCGCCGTCGCCACGTCGATACGCAACCGCTGATTCGCCACTTCGAGCGTCCCCGTCATCCGGTCGACCGGCACGCCGTGAACGGTCGATCCGCTGCTCGCGGCGCCGTTCGTCTGGACGACCGTCGCGTGCGGGTCGAGGAGGAGCGCGACGGGACCGGCGATCGGGCCCACGCCGCCGAGGTCTCCCGTAAACGTCCGCAGCCGCTCGAAGCTGCCGTCGTACCGGCCCTCGAGGGCGAGGCGGCCGCCCGCATACGCGCCGTTGCCGCCGAAGCGGCCCCACGGACCCTGAGCCGTGACCTTCGAGAGCCGGAAATTACCGAAGGCGCCGGCAACATCGCCCGAAACGTCGTCGATCGCGACGCTTCCGACGCGAAGCGACCGCGCCCGAACGTGGCCGGCGAGGCGGAACGCGGAGGGCGGGCCGACGCCGGCGAGCCGACCGTCGAGCCGGCCCGCGAATGCCGGTGCGACGAGATCGAGTCCCGGCAACCGCGGCACGGGCGTGAGATCGGCGAACGGATAATCCCGCGCGTCGAGCCAGAACCCGCTCGAACTCTGCGATCGATCGAGATAAAACGTCCCGGCGAGCTCGGCGCCGTCGCGACCGCCGACGTCGATCGGGCCGAAGCTCCCGTCGCCGCGCGGATCGACGTGGAACGGCGCGGCGAGCGTCACGCCGCCGCCGGCGCCGACCACGACGCCACGCGCGTCGAACGCGAGCCCCGTCCCGGCGAGGAGCCCGTCGCCCCGAAGCGTCGCCTCGGGCGCGACCTGCGCGGCGTACGGTACGCCGCGCGCCGGTCCCGTCGCATCGACCGCCAACTCCGTGACCGGCTCGTCGCCGCCGAGCCCGATGCCGCCGTCCGCACGAACGTCGAGGCCGCCGTACGTGCCGCGCGCGGTCACCACGTCGACCTCGCTAGCGTAGTAGATCGCGCGGCCGCTCGCGCTCGACACCGGGAAACGCGCGTACGCGAGCGCCGGCGCGTCGACGCGCGTCGCGACGAGCGGATCGCCGACCGACCCCTCGAGAAGGGTCGAGAGCGCGGCGGCGCCGCGGAGCGGGAGCCGTCGCGAGAATCGGAAGAGCGAACGAACCGCGCTCAGATCCGCATCCGACCGCACGCCGAGCCGGAACGCCGGGTCCGCCCAGTCGTAGATGCCGCCGGCGAGGCGCACGGCGATCGGACCGAGCTTCGCATCGAGTCGTGGCGCCGCGATCCCGCCGTCGAATGCATCGAGCGAACCGTGCATGTCCGTCGCATCGACGACGAGACCCGGAACGTGCATCGCGCCGCCGTCGACGAGCGCGCGGCCGGTCACGTGATACGGCGCGCCGGCCGTCGTCGGAAACGCGTACGCGCGAACGTCGACGTCGTGCGCCTCGCCGCGAAAGAGCTCCGCCGAGCGCGTATTGATAAAGTAGTTGACGATCGCCGGCAACTCGACGAACGCGGCCCGCAAACGATGCGATGCGAACCCGTCGGCGTCGATCCGCCCGGCGAAAGCGATCCGTTGGCGGTCGTCGTGCGCGTAGCGGCCGCTCCCGCGATACGTGGTGCGCGACGAGTCGTCGACGTCGGCATTCGCCGCGACCTCGTCGACCGCGAGGTTCCGCGCGATCGGGAGCGCGCGGCCCGGGTCGACGAGCGCGACGCTTCCGTCGCGTACGGCGAGCGTGAAGCGGAGCGGCGCAGCGCGCGCTCCCGCCGGCGCCGCCGCTGCGGCTGCGGGCGCTCCGGCACCGCCGCGGTTTGCGAGATCGAAGCTCCCGTCCGCGTGCCGGACGATCGTTATACGCGGACGCTCGAGCGAGATCGACGACAGCCCGTACCGCCGCTCGCCGCCGAAGAGCAACGCGTGCAGATCGTAGCGCACGTCGATGCGGTCGGCGGCGAAGAGGGGGTCGCCACCGCGCGAGACCGCGACGTTCGAGACGACGATGCGATGCGAGGAGAGCGAGAGATCGCCGATGCCGACGCGATCGCCCGTCAACGCTCCGGCTACGACGGCGACGAACGAACGCACGAGCGCGCCTCGAAATGCGAAGAGAACGAGCGCCACGACGAGCGCGCCGAGCGCGACCGCCGTGGCGGCGCGACGCTTCGAGGGTCGCTTAGAGGTCGAGATTCTTGACGCTGCGGGCGTAAGCTTGGATGAACTCTTTCCGCGGCTCGACTTTGTCGCCCATCAGCGTCGTGAACATCTCGTCGGCGGCGACGGCATCTTCGAGCGCGACGCGCTTGAGCCGGCGGCTATCGATATCCATCGTCGTCTCCGCGAGCTGCTCCGCGTCCATCTCGCCGAGGCCCTTGTATTGCTGGATCGAGAAGTCTTTGGCATCGGCATCGCCGATGATCTCTTTGAGCTCGTCGTCGGTGAACGCGTAGCGCTGTTTTTTCCCGCGACGCACGCCGTAGAGCGGCGGCATCGCGATGTACACGAAACCCTTCTCGATGAGCGCGCGCATCTGTTGGTAGAAAAACGTCAGGAGCAGCGTGCGGATATGCGATCCGTCGACGTCCGCGTCCGTCATGATGATGATCTTATGGTACCGAAGTTTCTCGACGTCGAAGTCCGCGGCGATTCCCGTTCCGAACGCCGTGATCATCGCGCGAATCTCTTCGTTCGCGAAAACTTTGTCTTCGCGAGCCTTCCACACGTTGAGGATCTTGCCGCGTAAGGGCAGGATCGCTTGCGTGCGAAAATCGCGACCCATCTTCGCCGTGCCGCCGGCCGAATCGCCTTCGACGAGAAAAATTTCCGAGACGATCGGATTCTTGTCGGTGCAGTCGACGAGTTTGCCCGGCAAGCCCATCCCGTCGAGCGCGCTCTTGCGGCGCGAGAGGTCGCGGGCTTTCTTCGCTGCTTCGCGCGCGCGCTGCGCCTGCATGCACTTGTCGACGATCGTGCGGAAATATTTCGGATTCTCTTCGAAGAAGAATTCCAGGCGCTCGCCGACGAGTCCGTACACGATCCCGCGAACCTTCGCGTTACCGAGTTTGGTTTTCGTCTGGCCTTCGAACTGCGGCTCTTCGAGCTTCACGGAAACGACCGCCGTGAGGCCTTCCATCACGTCGTCGGTCGAAAGGTTCGCGTCGGATTCCTTGAGCACGCTGCGCTTGCGCGCGTACGTGTTGACCGCGTTCGCAACCGCGGTGCGGAAGCCGAGCAGATGCATCCCGCCTTCGACGGTGTTGATGTTGTTCGCGTACGAGAAGATCGTCTCCGTGTACGTGTCGGCCCACTGCAGCGCGCACTCGACGGCGACGTTATCGCGTTCGCCGTTCGTCGAGATGATCGGATGCAGCGGATCTTTCTTGTCGTTGAGGTGCTCGACGAACGAGACGATGCCGCCGTCGTAGATGAACGTTTTCTCGCGCGGCTCGTCCGGACGTTCGTCGAGCAGCGTGATCGAGAGACCGCGGTTGAGAAACGCGAGCTCGCGCAAACGCTTCTGCAAGATGTCCCAGTGGAAGTCGGCCGTGTCGAACATCGACGCGTCGGGGATGAACCACTGATACGTGCCCGTGCCCTCGACGTTCTTGTCGATCACCTTGAGCTTCTGGACCGTGATGCCGCGCTCGAAACGGATCTCGTAGAGTTTCCCGTTGCGCTTCACGCGCGTGATCATTTTTTCCGAGAGCGCGTTCACGACGGAAATGCCGACGCCGTGCAGCCCGCCCGAAACCTTGTAGCCGCCCTTGCCGAACTTTCCACCCGCATGGAGGATCGTCATCACGACCTCGATCGCGGGCAGGTTCTCTTCCGCGATCATGTCGATCGGAATGCCGCGGCCGTTGTCCTCGACCGAGCACGACCCGTCCTTGCCGAGGACCACCGTGATTTTGGAAGCGTGGCCGGCGAGCGCTTCGTCGACCGCATTGTCGACCGCTTCGTACACGAGTTGGTGGAGGCCGCGTTCCGACGTGTTTCCGATGTACATGCCGGGGCGCTTGCGAACGGCCTCGAGGCCTTTTAGGACTTCGATCTGTTCGCCGGTATATTCGCTCATCGAACGGACTTGTTCGACGAATCGGCTCGTTCGCCCCGGTTCGGCCAGAGTGCGTCCGCGACGTCGTCCCCGATCGCGTTGCGAACGATCGCGGGCGTGATCCGATCGGGCGGCAAGCGCGATTGCAGCAGCACGAACGAACTCGCGACCTGGCGCTCGTCGCCCGAGGCGCCGACCTTGGCGCCGCGTTTGATCCGTTCGAGGACGAGCCACCAGCGCTGCAAGAGCACGCGTCGCGCGCGTTCGAATTCCGCACCGGAGAGGTCGGGAATCTGTTCGCGAAGCTCCGCGTGGGTGAGCCACGGCGCGAGGTAGATCGTGCGCTCGACGAGCAGCATCCGCTCGCGCTCGGCGTCGCCGTCGCAGGGGGCGCAGCGACCCGTCGGTCCGGGCTCGCCCTCCAGCGGTGCGCCGCACGCCGCGCACGCGGCTCCGGCGCGGGCACGCAGCGCGGTCAGGCGCCGGCGCAGGCGCTCGAGCGCCTCGGCGGCATCGGCGGCGGGGCCCGGCGGGGCGTCGCCTGCGCGCGTCGCGGCGGATACGGCCGCGGCACGTTGCCGCGACGTCCCACGACCTTCCGAGCGTCGCAGGCCGCCCGAACGGAATGCCAGGCGACTCACCTCGACCGCGTCCGGAAGCGCCGCGATGCCGCGCAGGATCGTCGGCGAGAGCAATTGCAGCTGCTGGCTCCACGCGCTCGACCGCGTCGCAACGAGCAACGTCGAACCGTTGAGTGCGAGGGGCTCCGAGTGCTTCGCGACGTTCGCGCCGACGATCTGGGGCCACGTCGCCGAAATTCGATGCAACGGATCCGCCGCGATCCCGCGGCCGGGCGCCCACGTCTCTACCGCGGCCTTGAGCGGACGCAGGCTCACGCGACGCGCTCCAAGGTGGCGCGCTGGATGCGATAGGCCGCGGCGACCGGCACGTCGACGTCGTGCGTCGTCGTCACGAAGGCCTGGCCGTAGGACCCGACACCGCTGAGAAACGCGCGTTGCCGTTCCGGATCGAGTTCGGAGAGCACGTCGTCGAGCAGCAACAGCGGCGCTTCGCCGGCACGTGCCTCGAGCACGCCGTACTCGGCGACCTTGAGTGCGAGCACCGCCGTGCGCTGTTGCCCTTGCGAGCCGAACGCAGCGAGCGGAGCGCCGCCGAGGCGGAACGTCACGTCGTCGCGATGGGGGCCCGCGAGTGCGGTGCGTCGCGCGACTTCGGCCACGCGTTTTTCCGCGATCCGATTCGCGAATGCGGCCGCGATGCCGTCGCGCGTCGGCGTGTCGCACGAAACGTCGGGCGCGTAGACGATCTCGAGTTCGCCTTCGCGATCCCCGACCCAACTGCGGTGGACGGCCTTCGCGCGTTCGCCGAGCGCGCCCACGAACGCGCGGCGCGCCAAAATCAGTTGCGTACCGAACGCGATCAACCGCTCGTCGTAGGTCGCAAGGAGCGCTTCGTCCGGACCGACGGACCCACGCAAGAGCGCGTTCTTCTGCGCGAGAAATTTCTGATAACTCGCGAGCGCCCCATAATACGCGGCGCTCTCCTGCGCGAGTGCCGCATTGACGAGCGAGCGTCGCGCGGACGGCGGCCCGGACACGAGCGCGAGATGGGCCGGCACGAACGTCACGACGCGCATCTTGCCGAGATACGATGCGTAACGCACGCCCTTCCCGTTCACGGCATACACCTTGCGCAGACCGGTCGCGCCGAGATTGAGCGTGCACGAAAGACGCACCGTGCCCGCAGCCACGTTCGCTTCGCCGGAAAGCGCGGCGCTCGGCATTCCATTCTTCACGATCTCCGCCTCGCGTGCGGTGCGAAACGATTTTCCGGTTCCGAGCAGCGCGATCGCTTCGAGCAAGTTGCTCTTCCCTTGCGCGTTCGCGCCGACGAACACGTTGAGCCCCGGCTCCGGCGAGAACTCGAGCGACCCGTAGTTTCGCACGTTCGAGAGGGCCAGTTGCGTGAGGATCACGGCGCCGTGCGCCGCGGCGCGCGCACTATTGCCGCAGCGGCATCAGCACGTACATCTGCGCGCTTCCCTCGGATCCGTCGGTCGGTTTGATAGCCGCCGGTGAGAGCGGTCCGAGGAACTCGAGCACGATGCGCGGCGAATCGACGTGGTTGAGGATTTCCACGAGATAGCGTGCGTTGAATGCGATCGTGAGATCTTCGCCCGTCTGCTCCACTTCGAGTTCTTCGTAGGCGTTACCGGTCGTATCGGAGTTCGCGGTGATGATCAACTGCGCGTTCGAAACGCTCATCTTGACCATGCTCGCGCGATCGCCCGCAACGAGTTCCGCGCGGCGAAGGCCGGCGATCAACGCGTTCGTGTTCACCGTAACCGAGCGGTCGAATTGCTGCGGAATCACCTGACCGTAGTTCGGATATTGGCCGTCGACCAACCGCACCACGATCGACGCATTTTGCGCGGCGAACGCGAGTTGGTTACCCGACGGTCCGAGCGCGCTCACTTCGATCGTTTCCACACCGCCGAGATTACGCGCCGCTTCCAGCAGTGCGCGCGACGGCACGATATATTTCGCCGTGCCGCCGTCTTCGATTCCGCGTGCGAGCGTCGTCTGCCACTTCGCGAGGCGATAGCCGTCGGTCGCGACCATCGTGAGTTGATCGCCCGAGATCTCGAGCAGGGTGCCCATCAACACGGCACCGCGCGCTTCTTCGCTCGATGCGGCGAAGATCGTCGCGTTCACGCCTTCGCGAAATGCTTTCCCATCGATCGCGAACGACGCGCCCTTTTGCGACGACGGAAGCGGCGGATATTCGTCGGGCGGCAGCGCGTGGAAATCGTAATTCGAACGCTCCCATTTCACGCTCGCACGGGTCGGCGTTCCGGCGAGTTCCATGATGCCCGGCGGCAGGTTGCCGAGGTAACCGCTGAAGAGTTTGGCCGGCACCGTGACGCTGCCCGGTTCGCTGATCTGGGCCGCGAAGACGTGTTCGAGCGTCAACTCGAGATCGGTCGCGCGAACGCGAATCGTGTTGTCGCTCGCCGTCAGCAGCACGTTGGAAAGAATCGGCACGGTCGTGTGCGCGTTGACGACTTTGCTCGCAGCGCCCACGGCCCCCGCGATGT
>Ga0116228_10006514_pt1 | contig 10438 bp, 9 predicted proteins | sample S1TSphfallax_2_FD_89694 | JGI IMG/M metagenome (GOLD analysis project Ga0116228, IMG submission 89694) | Host-associated microbial communities from peat moss isolated from Minnesota, USA - S1T2_Fc - Sphagnum fallax MG | ecosystem: Host-associated > Plants > Peat moss > Unclassified | place: USA... | reverse complement strand
TGTTGGTGGTTATTCTATTGGTGGATATTGGTGGTTATTAATGTTATTATATTAGTAATTGTTGGTGGTTATTCTATTGGTGGATATTGGTGGTTATTAATGTTATTATATTAGTAATTGTTGATGGTTATTCTATTGGTGGATATTGGTGGATATTAATGTTATTATATTATGGCTATTGGTGGTTATTCCATTGTAATCCATTAGTGGTTATTGATACTTATTTTATTAATGGTTATTAATGGTTATTGTATTATAAATTATTGTTGGTTATTATATGTTATATTATAACTATTGATGATGATTGTATGATAAATTATTGTTGGATATTTTATTTTATAATATCATAGGTTATTGGTAATTATTATATTGTAGGGTATTTTAAATTATTTTTCATAGGTTATTATTTTTTATTCTAAGTTATTTTACCTTAGGTCATTATATTTTATTTTAAATTACTTTAAGTTATTATACTTAAGATAAAATATTTTATAATAACATGAAGTAGAATGACTTTGAATAACTTAAAGTATAACTTGAAATAACATATATTAATTTGAAATAAAATTAAAGTATAGCCTAAAGTTAGTTGAATAATTTAATTTAGAATAACTTAAAAGCTTATAATAAGCTAATTAAAATACTTTAAGATAAAATAACATATACAAGTTTAAGGTACAATAATTTATAATAGTCTATAATAACATAAAATATAAGTTAAAATAATAAAAGTAGCTTAAAATAATATAGGGTATATCGTAAAATAGCGTAGATAGAATATTTTTAAAAACATAAAAATAAACCTATTTATTATAATAAATTATAATATTAAATTATGTTAATTAGTAATAAAACATGATGCTTACATAATGATATTATAATGAAATAACTTTCACCAGGGTGAAATCAATAAAATGCAATGAACTTATTTCACTTTTAAGGTCACATAGTGATTTAATTTAATAAATTGCACCCCACTTTTGTAGTAATGAAATTATATTTGGGGTTTTATTTTTTACCAACTTTTATCACATTAGGTATTAATCAATGTTGTGCATGTAAGTGTCAATGGCCATATATACAGTGTGTATAATCCATGTAAGTGTAAATGATTTACACTTACATGTTAGTTATTTATACACTTACAATTACATGTGGGCAGTGTAAAAAAAATACATATGTACTTACATGACCCCGTGTAAAAAAATTAGGGTCGTGTAATATCTATGTAAACATATTAGGGTTAGGAGGGGAGTTGTTTGTGTGTGCAAAACTCCTTTGTTTGTTTTTGCTATGTGCCATCACCATTGGAGCTCACCATCATCCTTTTTCATGTCATCTTCAAGTGAACAAGTTGGTCTTTTACCCCTTCAAGGTTTTGCTCCCATCATTGTTTGGTGTTCATGTGTTTGTGATGGTTGGTGTTATGTGTCCCTTTTGCCATTTTTTATGTGCAAAAAGCTAAAATGGTGAAGTTTGACATTAGTTGTTGTCATCACCATTGCAAAGGACATGCAAGCTTTTGTTGCCATCATTTTGTTCAAGTGAGCAATGTCATGCCATGACCCAACTGTTATGGTGTTTTTTGCTTACTCATATGTTTTTCAAGGCGATGAAGCTTTGAAGTTTTAGAGGTCTCAAGTCTCAAGTGCCTCTTGTTTTTGTGTGCACACAATTTAGATATTTTTCATCATTGTTTTGTTTACAACCTTGCTTTTGTTCATTGTTGTTTGTGTGTGTAGGTTCCAAAAGCCAAGAAGGGGAAAGCTTAATGCATGGCTGAACTTGACACATGGTGGAGTGCATCAAATTCATCATTTTCTTCAAGTGAACAAGGGCGTGCCCTATCCCAACTTTCTTGGTGTTATTTGACTTGCTCATGTGTTTATTGGGGTGGTGAAGTTCTATGAAGCTCCGGGGGTCTTGCACCTTTTGTTTTCATGTGTGTGCGGTCTTGTTCATGTTTATTGTTGTTTATATGTGTGCAGTCTTGCTCTTGTTTATCGTCGTTTCTATGTGTGCAACTTTTAAGAACTAGGATCGACAAAACAAGACACATGGCAAAACTTTTTCAAGTGAGCAATGTCATGCCTTGACCTAGCTCTTCTAGTGTTTTCTTGCTTCTTCATGTGTTTCTTAAGGTGTTGAAGCTTTACGAGGTTTAAGGGGTTTTGCACCTCTTGTTTTTGTGTGTGTAGTTCTTTTTGTTCGTTCTTATTTATGCGTGTGCGATCTTGCTCCTATTAGTCATTATTTTTGTGTGTGCAAGTTATTATAACTAGGGTCAACAAAGCTCGACATGAAGCAAAATTCGCAACACAATGTAATAAAACTTGACGCACAATGCAACAAACCTCATAGCACAATGCAATAGAGTTTGCAATGTAGTGCAACAAAATCACAATGTAATGCACTACAATAGAGTTAGTAGCATAGCGTAACAAAATCACATCATAACGTAATAGAGTTTGTAGCGCAATAAAACTTGCAATGCAACACAATGTAATGTACTAGAACTTGCAACGCAACGTAGTAAAATTCGAATGCAATGTAATGCACCACAACATAACAAAGTTCGCAACATAGCATAACAATGTTTACAGTGCAGTGCACCTTGATGCACAACGCAATAGAATTTGATGCGCAATTGAATTCAATGTGCGTTGAAGTTCAATATGTGGTGAAGTTCAATGTGTGCCATTAATTCTTTTAGGTGGGCAATGTCATGCCCCTAACTTAACTATGTTGGTGGTTTTTGCTTGCTCACGTGTTTATGAAGGTGGCGCAGCTCAGTGAAGTTATGGGGGTTTTGTGCTTCTTATTTTCATGTGTGCATGATCTATTCATGTTCATTGTTGTTTATGTGTGTGCGGTCTTACTCCTATTCATCATTGTTTCTATGTGTGTAGGTTTCAAAAGCCAAGATCAATGAAGTTCAACATGTGCCATTAGTTCTTTCAAGTGAATAATACAACGCCCTTGACATAGTTCTATTGGTGTTTTCTACTTGCTCATGTGTTTTTCATGGTCATGATCGGTTTGTGAGATTCTAGTAATCTCATGCCTTTTGTTTTTTATTATGATCAAGACCTTGATGTTTTGTGTGTGCATAATCTTGCTCATGCTTTACGTTGTTCTGTTTATGTAGATTCTAGGAGGAGAAATTAGTGGAGCCCAACATCACCACCAACAAGTTCTTTAGGTGAGCAAGAAATTCCTAGCTCACCTTCTATAATTTCGTATTCATTTTCATGGTTTTTAAAAATCTTTTTCCAAATTCCCCCCCTTATAGTCTTGCTAGACTTCCTATTGTTTATTATGTGCAAGGATTAGAAATGTTATGACTCAACGGATGATGCAAATTAATGTAGCTCGATCTTCACCATGTTTTAAAATTTATTTTAGGTGAACAAAGTCCTTGGGCTACTTAACATTCACCCAAATGTTTTTTTTTAGTTAGGAAAGTTAGGAAAGTTAAAGTCTTGAAGTTTGCAAAAATATGTTATTACTTGATAAGGTCAATTAATAGTTCAAGCAACAATAGATCTCTATAGGTCAAGTGCTGGTATATTTCTACAATGTCAATTAAATGATTTGAGGTTGCAAATACAAGAACATTGTCAATTGGCAAATCATGTAATAGCAGAGATTTTATGTTACAATGAGGGATTGAAATTAGATAGGTGACTTACTACATGTAACTCTAAGATGTTACATTATGGATGTGCTAAAATACTTGAATACTAAAGAGGTATCTAAAACACCTTAAACAAGGAGCAACATTAATTTTGCAACAATAGTAACTTGATCTATAACACCAGATCAAATTTTAGACAATAAAAATACTAAAGAGGTATTTGAAGCACCTTCAATAAGTAGCAACAATGATTTTATGCAACAATAATAACAATATATGTCGCAACCCTAGCCTTCAACTCACAACCAAAGCAAGGGCTTGCAAAGGCCAAGAGTGAATCCCAAGAGTCACATTTCATGCTCCAGAGAGTTTTTAAAAATGTGAAGGAATGAACCCCCACACTCCCAAGTGAGCTCCCACTTTGGGAGCTAGAGTCCCAATGGACTTCAAAAAATTTAAAAGGTGATTGCAAAGGTTAAAACTCATTGGATTGAAAAGTTATTTATATCATTGGAAAGCTCTTGGAACTTAAACGTCTAAAATGGGCTAGCATGACCCATTTGCACACTTTAAACATAAGTTATGGCCAAAAGAAAGGCCGAGAGTCAAATTGTCAATTGGACTCCCAACCACTAGAAATCGGGAATCGCCTTGATTCCTTGTGTGTAGGTAGCATGTCACATATCATTGAAAAGATCTCAACGAGGGCTATAACTTTGCTTCACACCTCACCCTAATCAAAGATCTGCACATAAAATTATGGGCCTCCAAAGTTACAAGAGTCTCAATTTAGAGAATTTCGAAACTCCAACTTGACAAAATGATATTTGGGTGTTAGTCCTATGGCTAGGCACAAAGAAATACTATAAGGGGGAAGGTGGTGGCTTCCTCCAAGTTCGGGCCGTGGTGAGTTTTGTGAGTCCGTGTTTCCTTATGGCTCATCCATGCACCAAAAATGTTCCAACTATGCATTAACCAACTTGTTGTTTGGTTTGTTTGGTTTGTGTGAGTAATTGACTTGCTTGTCACTTGTCCTAATCCTTATTTTAGAGCTTCAACACACCCCTTTACCCTCGAAGTGTTACGAGTTAAAGAGCGTACCCCAACTCCTCATTATTCTGTTGTGTTCACCTTGGATTCACATTTGAGTCTATTAACGAGCTTGGGAGTGCTTCAATATATCATAATTGATCAAGTTTTGGATAGCAACAAGGTTTTTGAAATGAATTCTCCTTTCTATTATCATTTTTGCGTGTTTTGATTTGATTGAAAAAAGTCACAAATTGTGATCAAATATTTGATTTTTTAATTTTGTAATGTTTTAGGGTATGGTAAAAGAATTGGAAGATTATGCAAAACTGTAGACTTCCAACTCTTTGTTCTTTTAGGGAAAACATCATGTGGAATTATCCTTGGCTGAATATAGTCCTTTAAATCTTATAGTTAGGGGAACAAATTTTTCATTTATAGGTGTTAGCATGAACACCTCAATTTCAAATAATAGGGATAGAGATCAAGTATAAACTTTATTAATTTTACACAAACAAACCAGATTTTGGGGATTTTGGGTTGGTTATGGTTGAAAGTGTATCCCATGGGCTTTTTTTGTTATGAATAATGGGGCTTTTCGCAATTGTGATCAAGTGCAACAATTGAGATGTTTCATATGTTTTCAAATTTTGTCCTTACTTCCTTGACTGAAACAAGACTTAAGGGAAAAAAAGGGTCATTGTTTACAACACTTCATTTGGATTGGTTCCATGAAAAGGCACATTGAAGTCAAACAACTTGAGTTCGTAACTGCATATGTTGAAGAAGTTGTTGTAAACAACATTTCAAGGTCATAGACAACATATGATGCCCACACAAGGCCATGCAGTCAGTTAAGAAATGGTCCAAAGTAGCATTTAATGTTTTTTTTGTTTTTTTTTTGGGAACAAAACTCTGTAGAAAAAGCAAGATGAAATTCAAAAGTTATTTTTGGAAGACTTGGTGTTGCTAACAACTGAAAGGTTCTTCCCCTTAAGCACATGTGAAAATGTGTCGATGCAAAGGTTAACTTTGAGTTTGGATCCCAAAGTGGTTTTTCCTTTTCAAAAAACATTATCTGAAAAAATCCTTCCAAACATGGTTACACATTGTTTAGAGTTGCATCTTCAGCCTTTGTTTAATGCCACACTTATATAGTTATGGAAACATTTGATTTATGGGTGATTAGGGGGCAACATGATACTTGTGCTTTTGTTATAAATTTTCTTTCAACAAATTGGAAGCCACATCATGTTATAATAGGCCTTTTTGAGGCCAATGACATTACGGGAGTAGGCTTGGCAAAGCAATTGAAGACCATGCTCGAAAAGTTTGGTCTCATTTCCAAGGTCTTGTGTTATGTAAAAGACAAGGGCACTAACTTGGCAAACATGACCACAACCCTAAAGTCTATATTTTCATGTGAAGCTTTCAATGTGCTTGTCCTTTTTGATGGTGCATGTTTTGGATGTGCTATGAGCAAGGCAACTCAATATGCTACAAATGATGACAAGATTTCTAAAGACTTGGCGCCAATTAATGTGAAATCTGCACAAGCGTCTTTTCAATCTTACATCACATGACCCAAAAAATCAGGTATGTTGACAATGTGGAATTTATCAATGCAAGCATTATAACTTGCGACTTGTGAAATGTGTAATAAAATTGATCTCCTTTCATTGTGTATTGTAGGCAAAGGTGCAAAAGAATAAAAGCGAGCATGCCTAGAACCTGGTTTGCTAGAATGCAAGCTAGCAACTTCGGCGAAGATGCGCTTTGCATCCAATGTTGCTATGTTTCCAACATTTGCCTATTTAGCTAGAGGGATTCTAGGCAAACTTGGTAGTCACATTGAAACAAAGAGAATATTTTTTATTATGGGCATTCTCACATGTTTTTGTCATTGTAAACTTGGTCTAAAGAACTTGGATTTCCTAGTTCTTCTAATCAAGAATAGGCATGATGATCCTATTGGATTTGAGGCTAAGAAAGGACCTCAAGATGTGGATGAGTTTGGAGAGGTTGACGAGGAGATATTAGATTTGTTGGATGCCGAGTTTACTAATGAGGTTGAGAGTCATGTAGAAAAGTGTGCAGAATTGGGACATGTATCCATGATTTTGGTAGTGTTTTGTTCATTCTACACATGGAACTTTTTTTGTTTTGATTAATCTCTTATCCCATGTTGTCATGTTAATGAATGTGCCAATTCTATGATCACATTGAAAACTAGAATTGATGTGACCTTTCAAACGATCAATTTGATCAAAGTTTGCATGTTTTAGCATCTTCTTTATTTCATTTTCTGTTTTTTTTTTTACATGGTGTGTAAATGTAAATGTAAAAAGTTTTACATTTACACATCTTTACACGACATGTAAAAATAGTGTAAGTGATTTACACTTACACTTGCACTGTTTTTATACGACCAAAGATTACTTACACGGCCTTACATTTACATGTTTCAAGTTTGTTTAATACACTTAGACGTTTTGTGATCCTACACTTACACAGTGTGTAAAAAAACACTTTGAAAAGATTTACACTATATACACACACAACACTGGTACTAATCTCTATGGGTAGGTCTAGTGTGGTATAAATTATTATACAATAAAACCTCCCAAAATTTATACCTCTCAATATTGATAACCTCTCGAAATTTATAAAAAATCGCTGGCCCAAGTTGGGCCAGCTAAATTTCTATAAATTTATTTTTTATAAGATCTGGCTGGCCTAGACATTTTCAAATTTTATAATGCGATGATATATTAACTAAATTACCTATTTAAGCGAAGCTGAAGTAGTCAAGAACATACTTTTGCTTGAGGCCTGTCATGCTAATCTTCTTCATAGCCTCCTTCTGCTCCTTCAAGCTCTCACTAAACTTGTGATAGCTCTCCTTTTGCTGCATCCAAAATAAGGTCAGACCCTCCAGATACTCCTCAGCTTGACGGGTGCTAATTTTTGGCGGTTCCACACTGCCGTCGTTGTCGTTTGCCACGTCTTCATCCTACTGTGGGCGGAGCTCCTCAATGATGCGGTTGGTGACGTCCTCATCATTTGATGCCACCATGTAGTTGTTCTCCTCCGGATAGTTGAAAAGATTGCGGATGTCCATGGGATTCCTGTATGGAAGCTGAGCCACTTGATGCTACAACTCCTGGATAAGAGCGGTGGGAGGACCAACTTCCCCTTGTTGTGTGTGGATGATGTCGCTGGTCCGGATTTTGCAATGGCGGAAACAGTTCGCAATTATGGCAGGCGAAACATCCTCCACCTAGGCTGGGACTACTAGGCGGAATGCATCCAGAATGTTGATCTTTTCCGGATTGTTGATGTTGTTCTCATAGCCATCCAGAAGCAAGTTGTTGAATCGTTTTCTGTAATACACTTTGAATGTGTGTATGATCCCAACATTGCAAGGTTGGATTGTTGAGATCATGTTTGGCGGCAGGTAGAAAATTCGGGTGTTGCGAAGGACCACGTTCATCTCTACAAACTTCTCCAAGGGGATGTGGCCCGGGCAATTGTCCAACAAAAGGAGGACTTGGCGACCTTGCATCCGGTGATCAAAGTCCAGCAACCAGAGTCGAAATACGTTCTAGGTCATCCACGCCTTTGCATTGGCGTGATAACGAGCACCCAGCGTATCGCGGTTGATACCCTTGAAACAGCGTGGATTCAAGTGCTTGCTGATGATCGTCAACGGAATCTTCTCGCTACTGTCCGAGTTTGCGCAAATGACAAAAGTGATGTGCTCCTTGTTGATCTTCCAGCCTTCCAACTGATGGGTTGCCAGCGAGTTGTCGACTTGGAGATGCCAACAGAGGCCAGTTTCATCCATGTTGAACATGTCCTTCTTTGCGTACACATCAACAACGGCGCGGATGTTCGGTAGTGCCGCGCCAACTGCTTTCGCACCGCTCCAAAACGGCGAAATGACTTGATCCCGTGCCGATCTTTGAACTTCTCCAGCCAGCCTTGTGAGAACGCCATCTCTGGAGCATCAAGATGAAGCTTTTGCAGGAAGTGTGCCGCCTTTGCGCGCAGCATGTCTCCGTTCAGGTTGACCTTGTCCTGCTACTCAAGGAACCAGCGTTTGAGTGCAAGCTCCATCTGCGGGTACTGCACAGCCTGACGGGTACGCAGTGCAAGTCACAGGGGCGAGACACTGGTGTACGCCGCCATCGCCATCAACTCATCACTGCGTTTCAGGGTGAGGCTGATGGTGGTTTGTGTGCCGCATACGCCATGCGTAGTCCATAGCCATTCCTTCAGCTCTCCCTGCGTGAGGACCAGACGACGGCACTTCTGTTGGCACAGGGCGATGCGCATCCTTTCCGTGAGGTGTCCCAGGGTGCTGTTGTATTTGCTCATGGTGTGATAAGAGAAGGAAGTTGAGGGTGTTGAGAGAGTTGGTTGAGAGAGAGTGAGTTGAAGGTTGGAGTTGAAAGGGCAATGATACAGTAATGGGCAAACCGTCATTGGTATCAATGATTGAGCCACGTCATTGATGCCTTTCCTGTAATTAATAACCTCCCAAATTTTATACCTTGGACCCGGTCCCAACCTTATAAAATTTGAGAGGTTCTATTGTATATTATTTTAAAGAAAAATGAAATTCATAAAAAATTGGAGAGATGGATCATGGCACACCATTGAATGTAACTTGTACCAATTAAAGACACTAGAATCTCGAATGTATAAGTTGCACTATAAAGCTAAATACAATTAGTGAATGGATGATATTTTTCAGTTGTTAACATTTGGACATTGATGAATAAATTAAATTAGGTTCATGAACATTGATATTAATAATTTCTCAATTGCAACTAATTTTCATAAAACATTTAATTAATAGTAAAAACTAATTATTATGAAAAAGGTTAAACCTTGCATTTGACAATAATATAATCAGCTCACAGGCTGATTTTTATAGAATAATTTGACATATATTTTATATTTTTATTACAAGTGAATAATGCCTTTTAAATTAAGTCACACACTAGATTCCATATTGAAAATTTATTTTTAAAACCCTAAGTCGAATGTAGTATTGCATTAGTTGACCCCCAAGACAAAATCATAGTGAAGACTATGCTTGTACAAGCCAGCTTTATGTAATCATGATATTATGATTTTCATTAACAAAAAGCTCTTGAATGTTGTTGTGCCCAGGCTTCACCCAAAATCCAACAAATGGGAAAAACCATCAAGGTGCAAGAATGACTAAGAACATCCATGGAAGAAGACCAACAATTTAAAGAAAAAGACATACTATATATATATGGTGAAATAATTCAAGACGGCAAAAATGACAATGTTGTGAGATAAATATGCTACATTATCATCTCATATCACTCTACTTTCAATCTAGCTGCAAAAAAACATTTAAAGCACACTAAAACCCAGAACCAAAGCTGGTAATTTACAGCACCATTAAGTGTTAAGTGAGTAAATGCACTGGCTAAACTAATATTATTTTACATTAAGGAACCAAGCTTAGTGAAACCGTGTGCTCCTTTCTAACTCTTGAGAAGAGCCACAGAGTACATTTGGGTGTCCAAAGATGCACCATACCGATCAATCAAACCTTGTAAGGTTAGTATGGAAAGAAGCACAACAATAAAAAAGGAAAGGAGTTCTTTAGAAACAGCTACAAAAAACAAACCTATCTTCCTGCTTTCTTTCAAATTGGAAGAATTTGAGAGTAATGTGCAGAAAGCAAAGCTAAAATAAGAAAGAAGTTGATTAACTCTTGTCTTTCCA
>Ga0116228_10006513_pt1 | contig 10439 bp, 8 predicted proteins | sample S1TSphfallax_2_FD_89694 | JGI IMG/M metagenome (GOLD analysis project Ga0116228, IMG submission 89694) | Host-associated microbial communities from peat moss isolated from Minnesota, USA - S1T2_Fc - Sphagnum fallax MG | ecosystem: Host-associated > Plants > Peat moss > Unclassified | place: USA... | reverse complement strand
CAAATGTGTGCACCGCCAAATGGCATTTTATACATATAAACAACACATATTCTATGTCAAAGGTATTTAGGTCTACAATGGAACTTTCCCATTAAAAATTTACATTTGACACACTTTTAGGTTTGTCAAGTGGTATCCAAGTGCAAAAAACCCTATCAATTCCTAATTTTGTAATGAAATGCAAACCCAAGGTGTGTTTCTTAGTTCCTAAAAAAAACATTGGGGATGAAAGCTTCAAAATGGAACTAGAATGAAATCAAAATCAAGAGTTCAAAGTCAAATCAATTGCACAAATCAAGAAAAACATGGTTATTGTGAATTCAAAACAATATGGTGCATGGATGAAATCCATAGGCAACCCAACCCACAAAACACGCCATGCCCCAAACTTGGGAAAAGTAAATCATCAATAAGGTGTATAACTTTTTATATCAACTTGTGGGGGAAAACTATTATTCTTTATTTAGAAATACATAAGTACGTGAAAATTACCCACAATAATGTCTAGAAGTTAAAACAAGAGAAATTTGAAAAACAAAATCATAGGTAAGGTGTATAACTTTTTATATCAACTTGAAGGGGAATACCATTATCCTTTATTGACAAAAATGTGTATTTCTACATTTTTAACAAAATTATGCACTTTTATCATGTTCTTATCAATATGGTCACATATTGTGTTAAAGTAGCCATGTGTGTCATAAACATGAAGTTCCCTAGGGGTGTCCTTATATAGCAAGTCTTTTAGCATATTGATGAAATCCAAAGCATATGATCCTTCAAATGCACATGTCATATATTTGACATTCGCACTTTTGTAATCCCAAGCTACAAACATTTGTTCCCCTTTTGTAACTTGTTCACTGTTCACAAACAAAATCAATAGGAACTCTTTACACAACAAGTCATCTAGTAATTGAATGATATCCACTTAATACTTTCCCTTTTCCTAGTCTAGGAAGTAAATGACATTTGTTCTTTTGTAATCGCATGTAATGATGGTGTTGTCATTAAGTGATTATGATTGTCATTATCATCAAATGCAATGTTCGGTTTAACCCAATCTCCTCTCATGCCTTCATCTTGATTACTTGCCACGGTTGGATGTGTCTAAAAGACAAGGACAGTCCAAATTGTTGCAAGGACCAAACATTTTCTTCCAAATGCATTGCAATAATTGTCAAAAGACATTTTAAACAATACATGTTTTTTTTTTAAATTGATTTTGGTTGCCATTGAATGGCTAGAATGAATTGGGTACATCTTGGCCACACCATGGTGACTAGATTAAGGGTTCAAGATGGCAACTACAGTAGGTTCAATTAGGCAATGGAAGTTGACAAAACCTATTTTGGTCATCATCCAACGGTGTGTTATTTGTTTCACATCTCAGTCCTAAAATGGCAATTGAATCACTTTGGTCACCATGTGATTGTTATCCATCATTCAAAACCAAGGCATAAATCTACCCCTTTTGGGAAATTGAAATTGGTTCAAGCCCATGCATGCCTGCATTGTTTCAAATGGTTGGGTACACCATAAGACCCACACTTAGTTTATTATCAACACTTTCTTCTCTAACATACGAGGACTATGTTTTTTTATAATAAATTATGCCACACTTCAAAGAAAGTGGGACCTTTTTAGAGGTTTGTGAAATTCACAACACCACTTGTGAAAATAATTGTGTCATGGATTTATTTGTTGAACCTCTAAAGGACCCCAACCCTTACTACATTAATATTCAACTTTAATAAACCTAGATGGACTCAAATGATCCCAACTTCAATAGATTTCACATGGGTACGAAAGATCCTAAACACCCATTAAATTAACATGTGTGGATTGTTAACATGGTAACACGGTAGACGATGGGAACCACGTGAGAGTATAAAGGCACATGGGGTGAAAGGAAAATGACATGATGCAAAATGTGAGGCCTTGCGAGACCCAATGTTAGCAAATGATGAATGACAAAACTTGCCCCAACCACAGACATACACATTGTGTTCCAATTATGTGCAGTGGTGCCACATTGACAAAAATTGGCCAATGGCTTGGCATGAAACTCATTGCAAGAATAATGTCACCCAATTTATGAGTTGCCAAAATGCACAAATGAAGGCATGCCTATTAGAGGTGCACATGACAATGATAAGGAACCAAATATTTGCTAAAAACTATGTGCTTTTGAATGTGGCACAAATGGTGTATGTGCAGGTGGCACTTGGGGTTCAAGTTGAATGGTCCTAACCATTCTAGGTAGTTGAAGGACTAATGTGCTTGTGTATGGAACACAAGTCATTCCACCACATCCCCCAATTGCTCTTGAACCAATATCACCAAAAAGATTCCCTAAAAGATTTTTTTACTTTTTAATAAGTTGGTGGTCCATTTTTAATTCTAAGAGGCATAACTACCCATGTGAATGCTCCCCAATCTGTCACAAAAGCAATTTTTTATTTGTCCTCTGATGATGCCCAAAATATCCATCTAAAAAATGAGTAAACATCATGTCCTACAAATATTATGCCAAAAATGGCATTCTATAACTAATCCTATATAACTACAAGTAGCATAAGCAACTAAAAATTGGCATAAACAACAAGTTTGGTTCAACTACAAATGGCATGAACAACTAGTAATAGAAAAGGACCAATCATAGAATGCCATTTTTGGTGTAGTGAATGTATTTAGTACATCATCAATAAAGAATAAGGGGTATGGGTCCTTCTCTACATTCAATTTTTATAAATTGACACAAAATTTAAGTTTTCCATTCTTTTTTAGTACCACTAGGATTGGGGATAACTAGGTTGTTTCTTCCACATGTTGAGTGAATCCAACTACTAATAACTTGTCAATATTATGTTTGATTATTACAACATAATTAAGGTTCATCTTGTACTTGGATTGATGTATTGGTGGAATAGAGGTATTTAATTCAATTTTTTGTCGGGCCAACTTTAGTGGCATTCCTTTGAACATTTAATATGTCTAAGCAAATATGTCCTTGTATTCCCTTAGCAATTGCTCTAATCACAACATCAAGTGGCTTGTTCCAAATGTGAATTCACCTTAACATGACTATCCTTTGTTCCCAAATTGAGTTTAATTGGTTAATGTTCCTAGTGAATGCCTAGCCATCAATTTACAATTCATGTATGAACTCATCATTGCAAGTGTTTCATTAATTTGTACATTTATTGGTTTGTGGTGGTAGTAAGTTTGAACATACATTTTGTTTTCAAGGGTGATTATCGATTCATGTGACACTTTTATACTTGATACCAAATTTTTGTTTTCTATTACTTATGGTATTGAAACTACATTGTTGTTCATATAGTTTCTTTTTCCTTGGCTATGTTTGATTGAATAAGATAAAATTGTTCTTGTATGTAAGCTAATAATTCTTATGGAAGATAACTCAAGTTCAAACTCAAACATAACATCTTCTTCAACATATGTTATGCCATTCTAAAAATCATAACACAACAATATTTCAAATCATTTAACATTACTACCCAAATGCTTGTTGACAACTATGGTTATGATTGTCCCATAGCCCTATATAGTGACTATATTATTACCCCAATCATGTACCACCTTGTCATCCTTTAACCATGGTTTACCCAACACATAAAATAATTAGAATCCACTATTTTATTTTGTAGTTAGTAAATGTAACTACATAGGGAATGCCATCCATATAGATCCATAATCTGGACAATGGGGAAAACAAAATTTGACCATCAAAAAATGTTGACTAAATTTTAGTTGCCATTTGAATGGCCCAGACTTTTATCACATTTGATTCACACCATGGGTGCATTCCAATGACTTAAATTTGGCCCTAAATGTGAAGAAAAAAATGATTGTTAAAAAGTGTTGATTGGATTTTAGCTGCCATCTGAACGGTTGGGAGTTTTTTTCACAACTAATCCCCACCCTAATTATAGTCCAATGATTTGAATCCAATCCTAAAAGAAAATTTTAATAAAAAACTTTGACCATTGAAAAGTGGCAATTAGATTTTAATTATCATATGAACAATCAAGATTTTCAATGACAACAAGTCAACGTTTTAATCATAGTTTAACAACTTGAATTTGGTCGTGAGATGATTTATAGATGAAACATGAATTTTTATGATTAATAATCAATTTATTAATAATTAACAAGTAACCCTACCTTCATAATGAAATAATTTTAATTTTAATTTTATTGTGGGGACATTTAATCAACATCAAGGTTGACCCAATGAATTAACACATCACCCCTGACATTGACATGACAACCAACATAAAATGGCATATCACATCATTTTTGACAACTTTACCAATAGTAGTTCTTCTATGGTATTCTTCCCAATTTATACTTGAATAACCACCATATTGTTTCTTCAACAATTGCACATTTGTGTTATATAAAGTACAAAAGGAACTATGTACTAATTTTTCAAATACTACCTTAAGACATCCCAATTGTTTTTTTGGTTTTAACTTCTACCACAAATATTTCTTAAGGTTAGGAGCCATTTTGAGTAACTATCCAAGGTTTAGAATATAACTTATTTCCAACATCTACTTGTTAATAAATACCTCTAGTAGCCTTTACATAAATTTATCTTTTATGGGGAATAGAAGGTACTTCCTATAATTTTGATGCTTCTACAAGTGCTATTGAATTTGGCATTCTAACCCATCTAGTTTTCCAATCTATTGTTGTTGCATGGGGCATCTCCACAATTGGTTTAGTAGCCTATAATTGTTGTATGGTTTCCACTAGATAGTTTTTTTCATATCCTATTTTGATTCCCCATTTATTACACTTTTATTTGTTTTTGGTTCCCATTCCTTGAACACCTATGTTTCAAAAACCTTGCTCCTAGTGGTTGTAACATGCACACCCACCATATTCACAAATGTAATCATGATTTTTACATTAGCTATAGGTTTTTCTTAATAGTCTTATTCCCTTTATCTTTAAACATGGTTTGCATTTCATTAACTTTGGACATGTAATGAGCTTGTGCCCAATAATTTTGTAGATATGGTACTTTTGGCAACAAAAAAAGCTCATTTGGAATTTTTATAAGGAAAAGAAATAGAGGATCTCCTCTATGCCATTTTGGATATGGAACCTGCAAAAAAGAGAAAAAGATGTGCGCTCATTCTTATCACAAATGCACTTTGGTGTTTAATTCAACCCATATGCATTGCTTGGGTACTCTCAGCAACAAGAGTATTGGATTTGGAATTTGAAAAAACAAGGAATTATTCTTTTAGACTATTGTAAGAAAGATGAAATATATATAAAAATCCCTTTCCATACCTTAAACAAGCAAGCACAAATAGGGAAGCCAATTGACATCAAATTCCATTTCAGGTTCTCTCATGGGTACTTTTGTTGCTGAAAATATCCATGTTATTTTGAGATGAGTCCAAATATTTGATTAGTGATGGGGTAATATAATTTCCAGGGACCTGTGTGCTCCCTGGAAATGGAAACTTGCAACAAAGTTTTATAAAAACAAATTGCACCCGTTGTTGTCTCAAAGCAAAACCAAATGCATCCAAGTTGGATGCATCAAAGGTTAATTGAACAAAGCAACAACGATTGGGTACTTTCGGTAGCAAAAGTACTTGACATTGAATTCAAAAGAGGGCCATCTCTTAGATTGTTAAAACACTTTAATAATGAAACAAGTTCCCCTTACCTCACGTTGGCACATGTTGTGGGATGTTTAATTTCAATGACCTGGGATCCAAGGATCCAAGGAATGAGTTGTGCTCCCTAACTCTAAAGATTATAACACGCACAAAAAAGAACTATAGAAAACCTGTTCTTATCCTGGACCTCTTAAAAATAAGTGGGAGGCAAAGAATCTCTTTTGAATGGGAGCATTTGTATTGTTCTAATCCTGCATATTCCAGCCTTGAATATATAAGTTCCATGAGCCTAATGTTGGGGATCAGACTAGACGAGAAATAGAAAGGGAGATTTGAACTCCTTGGATCCGTGACTTTGAAGAAAAAAAATCCGGAGCTCCTACTAAGCTCCCTGGATATGTGACTATGAAGAAAAAAAATCTGGAACTCCTACTAAGCTCCTTGGATATGTGACTCTAAAGAAAAAATAAATTTGAAGCTCTTCCAAGTTCATAGAAGCTCCTAGAAATGAACTAAAGCTTCGAGCTTGCAAAGGAGAAAAAGCAAATCTTTCTTTCCCTATGGATGCATTCAAGAAAAAATTACAAGATAGAAGTACGAAAAAAAAAGATGGAAACAAGCTTGCACTTGTGTCCCTCATCTACTACAAGTGATTTCAAATGGCACCTCAAGGTCTTGCCATGATGTTGAGGATCTTTAGACCATATCACCCCCTGCAATAATAAACCCTAACAAGAAACAAGCTTGAGGTCATGTTTAGATGTGCCAAGAACCAAACCTTGGATCTACAATCCTTGAATATATATAAAAAAATCTTGAAAGAGTTGCACTTTCCTCGCCCATGGATCGATGAGAACACATTAACATTCATGGACACAAAGAAAAAAAATTAAAAAAAACCAAAGCTCTAAAGAGCTCCTAAATGCTCCCAAAGATGAACCCCACCTTGGAGGCACCAATTGAAAGGAGGTGAACCATCTCTCCCTATGGATGCATTCAAGAAAACCTAAAGTCAAAAAACCAAACCAGAAGTAGGATAAAAAAGATGGAGACGAGTTTGCACTCACGTCCCTCATCTGCTACAAGCACTTTCAAGTTACATGTTGGGGTCCTATCACAAATGAGGGATAGGAGCACAAGTTCATCTCCAAATCCCCACTTTGCAGAACAAAACATTAAACCTAGATTTCAAAACTTGCAAAAGAAAAAAAGAAAAAAGAAAAAAGAAAAGTGAGAAAAACTACACTTTCCATGTGCACGGATTGACAAGATTATTCTAACATTTAAGGGACACAGAGAAAAATAAAATGACTTGAAGTTTATAACCATGCATGACTACAAGCACATAGAAGTTACATGTGTTGAATTCCAACTATTGATCAAAAGTGAAGCTTAAGGCTTGTTGTCTATTGAGGCCTTTGAATTGCGAACAATAATAAAAAACCTACAATGGTCCAAGCTCCTTTCACCAACCTCTTGCAAGTGCTTGTAAGTAGCTAGCGAAAGAGCTTTGGTACCTTCTATTAACCTCCTTTGAATGCATACAAGGAGGAGGCCAACAAAATCTTAATGGGAGCTTAATAAGAACAAAAGAGGGTATTTTCATTACTAAAAATACCCCAACAAGTGTGGCGATCCGAGAATGAGAAAACTCAGGAATAAGAGAACTCCTTTGAAAAACCTCGACGGGTGTTCAAATAAGGCCGCCCTCCTTGTTATCAAACTCAAGGAACTCTAACCTTTGAACTCCTTAGCTATGAACTTTGATTTCCCTGGATACTTTTGAAACCAAAAATTAAAAAGTTGGTATTGAGACTTGTTGGAATTAGAAGGCAGTCAAGATCATCACAAGCCTGGTATTTTCGACACTGAAAGTACTTGAGCGGGAAGGGTGCATGTGTGAGCTCCTTCTCTCTTACAATAGATACTTGATATGGAGGAACCTAGCGCGGTTGAAAGAATAAAAAGAAAAGAAAAAAAAATGAAGAGAACTCAAGCCCTAATTGTTGTTGGAGTTTTTCCAACTAGATAGAACAAGAAAGTGATTTATTTATGTGTTCCCTTCCTAGATAGAAGAAACAAGCATGATAGGATATGGATTCATTGAGTTTGACAACGTGTAGAAAGATAAAGAAATAAAATCAAAACAACTTTGGCATTAGAGATGGTTTGTGTGGCTACCTTTGGCAACTAGGTTGCTCGAATGAATAAAAAAACATCACATTTCAAATGTTAAATAGAAAGAATTAGAGATATTCTTACCTTCTGAACACATTCAATTGCAACTTGCAAATCAAAAGAGTAGCATTTCAAACTAAATGAATCCTTGAAAAACACATTAAAAAAAAACCCCAATCCCTTTGACTCACTTGAAATGCCAATTTCAAGAAGGTGAAATTACAAAATAAAATGTAGTAGAAAATTAAAACTTACTTCTTCATCGAATTCTTCATAGTGTTGCAATCACAAGGATTTCTTGTGAGCTTGTGCCATTGCATTCATCTTCCTATGTTATTTTGAGCTTGTCCATGTATGAAACTGCCTTTGTCTTCTTACAGCACTAAGCCTCACCTCTCTAACTTCTTCTCCTTGCATTTGCAGCTTCAAATATGATTGCTACCTACATGAACCTTAATATTGTTATTTATATTTTTTAACACTCACCTTCCAAGTTATTGCTCTTACCTTCCAACCCATTGGAGGTTCTATGACTTTCTTGCTTTTACTAATTAACTGTGGTAAAAATTTCATATCCTATGGTGATCTGTGGACGAATACAACTTGTTTTTTTGGTTTTGTCGATGAGTTTTATGTTCATTAAATATCAATGTGTTCTCCTCCTAAACCCTAACCCCTAAACCTATAATTCCTCTACCCTAATCAATATACATTGGCTAATGTTGAATGTATAATGTCTCTAATATTGAAGCAACAATTGTTTAATTGGTTTTCACAAAATTAACCCCTTAAGGCCATCCTTTTTTAGAACTCAAATCAACTGATATTAGTGGAAAACAAATTTTAATTCAAATTTGTTTTGGGATAATACTTTGACTAATGACAACAATAACAATGTGTAATATATTCAACACTAGCATGAACATTCTCTAATTTTTTTGGTGGAATTTTTTGACAACACTATGATTAATAATGGTTGGAAAACACACTTTTTATTTAACTTATCTACTGGACACAATAAGTCCCTCGAAAATAGATAATTTTTCATAGTACTATTTCCCAAAAGTAATTATCAAAATTATTTACTGCCTCAAAATAATAATCAAGTAAAAGTAACATTCTTCTTATTTGACGATTTCTCAAGTGTTAGGACCTCAAACATTTTCCTTTATTGATTTTTTTTTAATTTTTATGTTTTGACAACTTCATGTGAATTTTCCTTTTTTTGTCTTTCAATCACATTATTTGATCCAATCATTTACATTTCAAGATCTTTCAACAATATATTTGTTTATAATTAGTCTATGTATTTTAATGTGTTTATTTTTAAAAATTAAAAATTTATTCATATTAAATAATTGAAAAGTTATATTATGTTTTACATCTCGTGTTGATTTCATCCATGTCTTTTGTTTTACGAATTCACATTGGAAATTCATTCCAACAAGGTTTGCAAATTTTTATCCTAACTCATTTAAGAAAACATTCTACCACTTTGGATTTTAAGGGTGAAAGGATATTGAGAGATCTTAACATCATGGAATGTTTTATCAATCAATATATTTTTTATATTTTTTCAATTTTATTCAATAATGTTTTAATAGATAAAAAATTCATGTGGTGCATTTAAGATGTTGTTTTTTCCATGGACCTTAATTTGGTAAATTGAGTTATCTTGAAAAATACAATGTCCTTTTGACAATGACCAACTTCTTCACTAGAACATATTAATGGCATTATGGATGTGTCATGCTACAAGATTCCATTTGTAATCATCTTAGTAGTTACACATCTGCTCGCACTTCCATGTTATCATTTTTATTGCGTAACTTGAAATCTTGTTATTCAATAATTAGGAAGAAATGTTTTTTCATAATGATATGAACCTCCATTGAAGTATGCATAATTAAAAAATTCAAGCAATGTTTCTATTTATGAATGTATTTGGATTGTTATAGGTACGTTTTGCAAGTTTGCATACATTGTATGGGAAAAACTCCAAAATAACCATTACATATGTATTTTTGCAGTTGATGTATTAAGGATGCGAGTTCCAAGAGCACCATTATTAACGTACTTTTGCAGCATATTTTTATCAAATTACATCACACATAAAGTTTTCCATTGTTTCCTATATGCAACAATTTTTTGATTAGTTTCTGATTTTTTTTAGTTTGCATCTAAAGAAAATATTACATCACAAAGGTATCAACTTTTGGGATTAGGGTTTATGGTGAAAAAAAAATTCCACTCTCAATTTCTATATTTCCAAATTGGAAAATTTCTCTTTTTTGAAATAATTTGAAATAAATTTTGTGTCCCTCAATGTTTTGGTTCCTTTTCATTCCTTAATAGTGTCAAGATGTATTACATTTTACTTGTTTTATAGCATTTTTATTCAAAATATGTTTCCATATTTTGAACTTCACAAAAAATAAAATAAAATAAAAGTTATTTTTTAGCATGAGCCTCTATGATTCAACATTAAAAGTTCTAGAACTTTAAAAGGTGTTGGTGTTTGGGCTCCCAAGAAAATACTTCAAATTCCTATCCCTTTGGTTCAAATAGATGAAACTTGTACAAAACAAT